>JACCDH010361455.1_pt1 | contig 11286 bp, 8 predicted proteins | sample 7442481 | NCBI WGS metagenome assembly JACCDH01 (sample SAMN15323433, study PRJNA562643) | freshwater metagenome | isolation source: river surface water | place: USA:Blue River Watershed | collected 2017-08-15 | reverse complement strand
GTTTTAATAGGAATTGCGCGTTTTTGGCATCAAAGAGCAACGTTTTCTGCACAAAAAAATAAATATATGATTTTGGGCGTAACAGGTCCAAATGAGTATGAAAACAACGTAAACAATAATTTTTATACCAATTATATTGCGAAATGGTGTATAGATTATACGACAGAACAAATTCAGAAAGTAGCAGCCGATTATCCTTCTGATTATGCTAGAATAATGGATAAAGTGAAATTGTCTCAAGATGAAATTTCAGCAATGAAAAAAGTGGCGGATAATATGTATTTCCCATATTCCGAAGAACATGGCGTATATTTACAACAAGACGGTTTCTTAGATAAAGAATTAATTACGGTAGCCAATTTAGATAAATCACAACGACCTATCAATCAAAAATGGAGTTGGGATAGAATTTTACGCTCACCTTACATAAAACAAGCCGATACCTTACAAGGGTTTTATTTCTTCGAAGATCATTTTACCAAAGAAGAGCTAGAAAAACATTTCGATTTTTATGAACCTTTCACGGTGCATGAAAGTTCGCTTTCGCCTTGTGTGCATTCGATTCAAGCGGCTGTTTTGGGAAGAATGGAACAAGCGTATACGTTTTATTTAAGAACTTCACGTTTAGACTTAGACGATTACAACAAAGAAGTGGAAGAAGGGCTTCACATTACCTCTATGGCAGGAACTTGGATGAGCATCGTAGAAGGTTTTGGTGGAATGCGTGTTAAAAATAACCAATTGCACTTTGAACCAAAAATTCCTATACAATGGAAAGGCTATTCGTTTAAAGTAAATTTCAGAAATGCCATTGTAAAAGTAGCAGTAAAACAAGAAGGGACAAATATTTCTATTGAAGGAAATTCAGATGTTGAAGTGTTTATAAATGGTGAATCGCAATTAGTTAAAAATTAAAAAGATGAAAAACTATTTTGTTTCAGTTATCGCAGTGCTTTTTTCAATTTTTGGAATGAATGCTCAAGATTTACAATCGCCTAATGGTAATTTCAAGATGATTTTTGCTCTTGAAAACGATGGTACCCCAACGTATCAACTTTTCATGAATAATAAAGAAATCATCAAGAAAAGTAAGTTAGGATTAGAGCTCCAAAAAGATAAAAAATCGTTGTTGAATGATTTTAAATTGGTAAACGAAGTTCGAAATACCTTTGATGAAACCTGGAAAACCGTTTGGGGAGAAGAAACAGCTATTAAAAATCATTACAACGAATTAGCACTCACACTGAAACAAAATGAAACAGAAAGACAAATAATCATTCGTTTTAGATTATTCAACGATGGTTTAGGTTTTCGATACGAATTTCCAGAACAAAAAAACCTGACTTACTTCGTTTTAAAAGAAGAACGTACCGAATTTGCCATGACGGGTGACCACACTGCGTTTTGGATTCCAGGCGACTACGACACTCAAGAATACGATTTTACTGAAAGTAAATTATCTGAAATTAGAAAATTATTTAGTAGCGCTGTTACCGGAAACGCTTCTCAAAAACAATTTTCTGACACAGGAGTACAAACATCGTTAATGATGAAATCGGCTGACGGAATTTACATTAACATTCATGAAGCTGCATTAATAAATTATTCTTGCATGCACTTGAATTTAGATGATGCAACTTTTATTTTTCAATCGCATTTAACACCTGATGCTAAAGGAAATAAAGGGCATTTACAAGCACCTTGCGTTTCGCCTTGGAGAACGATAATTGCAAGTTCTGATGCTCGTGATATTTTAGCTTCAAGAATAACATTAAACCTAAACGAACCGTGTAAAATTGAAGATACTTCTTGGATAAAACCAGTTAAATATATTGGTGTTTGGTGGGAAATGATTACAGGAAAAAGTTCTTGGGCATATACCGATGAAGTGCCTTCTGTGCAACTTGGCGTAACAGATTTTACAAAAGTGAAACCCAATAAAACGCATGCATCCAACACCAAACACGTGAAAGAGTACATCGATTTTGCTGCAAAACATGGATTTGATGCTGTCCTAGTAGAAGGCTGGAATGAAGGTTGGGAAGATTGGTTCGGCAAAGAAAAAGATTATGTTTTTGATTTCGTAACGCCTTATCCAGATTTTGATGTAAAAGGAATTCACGACTATGCAAAATCAAAAGGAATTAAAATGATTATGCATCATGAAACTTCTGGTGCAACTCGAAATTATGAGCGTCATTTAGACAAAGCCTATCAATTCATGAAAGACAACGGTTATGATGCCGTTAAAAGTGGTTATGTGGGAAATATTTTACCCTTAGGAGAATATCATTACAGCCAATCAATATTAAATCATTATCAATATTGTATTGAAAAAGCTGTAGATTATAAAATTATGGTGAACGCACATGAAGCCGTTCGTCCAACAGGAATTTGCAGAACCTATCCTAATTTAATTGGAAATGAATCAGCTCGTGGAACCGAATTTCAGGCATTTGGTGGTTCAAAAGCAAATCATACGACTTTATTACCATTTACAAGATTAATTGGTGGACCAATGGATTACACACCAGGAATTTTTGAAATGGATATTGCGAAATTAAATCCAAACAACAATTCACACGTTAATACAACTTTAGCGAATCAATTAGGATTGTATGTGGTAATGTATTCGCCTTTACAAATGGCTGCCGATTTACCAGAACACTATAATCGTTTTTTAGATGCCTTCCAATTCATCAAAGACGTTCCCGTTGAATGGGCTACTTCAAAATATTTAGAAGCTGAACCTGGATATTATATTACCATCGCTCGAAAAGATAAAAATTCAAACAATTGGTTCGTTGGAAATTCAAATGGATATAAAGCCAGAACATCGACAATTAACTTCAATTTCTTGGAAAAAGGAAAAAAATACGAAGCTACCATATACGCTGATGCTGAAAATGCAGATTATAAAACCAATCCACAAGCCTATAAAATTTCGAAACAAAAAGTAACTAATAACACTAAATTACAATTGAAAACTGCCGCTGGTGGTGGATTTGCTATTAGTATTGTAGAAATCAAGTAAAATCACAACTCTTGTCAAGCTGAACTTGTTTCAGCTTCTCATTAAATTAACCATAGATGCTGAAATAAATTCAGCATGACAAAAAAATAAACTATGAAAAAACTATTTTGCACACTAATTACACTTTTTACACTTTCATTATCGGCTCAAATTGACCGAATGGAACCGCCTTTTTGGTTCGAAGGCATGAATAAAAGCGAAGTTCAAATTTTATTTTACGGAAAAAATATCGCTCAAAATTCGGTACAAGTTTCAAATGATGTAGTGATTACTAATGTAACAAAAACGGAAAATCCAAATTACCTTTTCGTAACAATTGATACCAAAAATGTAAAGGCGCAAAATTTAGAATTTACATTAACAAACGGAAAAAAATCGTTCAAAAAAGGATTTGAAATCAAAACAAGAAGACCAAATTCGGCACTTCGTAAAAGTTTTGATGCTTCCGATGTGATGTATTTGATAATGCCTGATCGTTTTGCAAACGGAAATCCAAACAACGATTCTTCACCAGAATTACAAGAAAAAGCCAATAGAAGTTTACCTGGTGGAAGACATGGTGGCGATATTCAAGGGATTATCAATAATTTAGATTACATCAAAGAATTAGGAGCAACTGCCATTTGGAGCACACCAATGTGTGAAGATAACGACAAAGGCTATTCGTATCATACCTATGGTCAATCTGATGTTTACCGAATTGATCCAAGATATGGAACCAATGAAGAATACAAAAAATTGGCCGATGAAATGCACAAACGTGATCTGAAATTAATCAAAGATTATGTTACCAATCATTGGGGAGCAGAACATTGGATGTTTAAAGACATGCCAACTTACGATTGGTTTCATCAATTTCCGGGTTACAAACAAAGTAATTATCGAATGACCACACAATACGATACAAATGCTTCAAAAACAGATGCTAAATTGTGTATGGACGGTTGGTTTGTACCAAGCATGCCCGATTTGAATCAATCGAATCCATTGGTTTTAAATTACTTAACTCAAAATGCGATTTGGTGGATAGAATATGCTGATTTAGATGGTTTTCGAGTAGACACCTATTCATACAATGACAAAGAAGGTATTGCAAAATGGACCAAAGCCATCACCGATGAATATCCTTATTTTAATATTGTTGGCGAAGTTTGGATGCATGATCAAGCACAAATTTCGTATTGGCAAAAAGACAGTCCAATTGCAAAAATTCAAAGTTATAATTCTTATTTGCCAAGTGTAATGGATTTTACGTTGCACGATACTTTTGGGTCTGTTTTTAACGAAGACAAAACCAACTGGAATGATGGAATGTTCAAAGTATATGAAAATTTTGTTAATGATTTTTTATACGACAATCCAAATAATTTATTGACTTTCGTAGAAAATCATGACACTAACCGTTTCAACCAAATTTATAAAAACGATTTCAAAAAATACAAAATGGCTATGACTTTACTAGCTACTGTTCGTGGTATTCCGCAATTGTACTACGGTTCAGAAATTGGTATGGCAGGAGACAAAGGCAAAGGTGATGCCGATATTCGTCAAGATTTTCCTGGTGGATGGAATGGAGATGCAAACAATGCTTTTACCAAACAAGGAAGAACTGCAGAACAACAAAAATTCTTTGAATTCTCATCAAAATTATTCACTTGGAGAAAATCAAAAGAGGTAATTCATTCTGGGAAAATGACTCATTATTTACCTGATAATAATGTATATGTTTATTTTCGTCACAACGACAAAGAAACAGTAATGGTAATTATTAATAATGCGCCTGATACACAAAAAATAAATTCAACTCGTTTTCAAGAGAACATCAAATCATTTATTTCAGGAGTTGACATTCTTTCTGGAAAAACAATCGATTTGAAAAATGAAATTACAATAGAAGGTAAATCAGCACTAATTTTAGAACTAAAATAATAAAATTATGATAAAAAAATTCTTTTTAATTGGATGTGCAATCGTTTTATTCGGTTGTAAAAAGGAATCAAATGACACTTCTAAAACTATTGCAAAATTTTCTCCAGAAGTGGAAGAAAATGGTGTAATTTATGAAGTAAATATTCGCCAATATTCCCCAGAAGGAAGCTTTAATGCCTTTACAAAAGACATTCCACAACTTAAGGAATTAGGGGTAAAAATCATTTGGGTTATGCCTATTTTTCCAATTTCGCAAACAAAGAGAAAAGCAACGGGTGGCGATAGTAGCAAATTTGCATCGGAAATGCCTAAAGAAGAGCAGCATAAATATTTAGGGAGTTATTATGCAGTTTCTGATTTCAAAAAAGTAAATCCAGAATTTGGAACCATTGAAGATTTTAGAAATTTAGTACAAACTGCTCATGAAAATGGTATTTATGTGATTTTAGATTGGGTACCAAATCATACGGGTTGGGATCATGTTTGGATCAAAGAGCATCCAGAATTTTACACTAAAAACGCAAAAGGAGAAATCATCGATCCGATCAATCCAGAAACAGGTAAATCATGGGGCTGGACCGATGTGGCTGATTTGAACTATGACAATCAAAACCTTAGAAAAGAGATGACTGCCGACATGCTACATTGGATAAAAAATGAAAATATTGATGGATTTCGTTGTGATGTAGCAGGTAATGTGCCTTTAGATTTTTGGAAACAAGCAATTCCACAATTACGAAAAGAAAAAAATATTTTCATGCTAGCAGAAGCTTGGGAACCCGCTTTACTAAAAGACAATTTGTTTGACATGGCTTATGGCTGGGATGGTCATCATACGCTGAACAAAATTGCACAAGGAAAAGAAACCGTTAAAAATTTTGATGCTTACATTGAAAAAATCAACAAAGACTACGAAGCCAATGATATCTTGATGAATTTTGTAGATAATCACGATGAAAATTCATGGAATGGCACAATAAAAAGTCGCTTAGGTGCTGCGGAAGAAGCCATGACAGCCTTAACTTATTTTATGCCAGGTATGCCTTTAATTTATAGCGGTAACGAATATGGTTTAGAGCACAGTTTGAAGTTTTTTGAAAAAGATTCTATTCCTAAAACAAAAGGAAAACAATGGGAATTACGTGCTAAATTGGGGAAAATTAAAAATGAAATGAGTGCGTTAAACGGTGGAAAAAACAAAGCAGCATACAAAAAAATTACTACTTCCAATGAAAACGTATTGGCTTTTGAACGTACTAAAAACGGCAAAAAAGTTATTTATTTAGCCAATTTATCAGCACAACCCGTAGAGGTTTCAATTCCAATAACAGGTCAGTTTAAAGATTTAATGACTGGAAAACCAATGGGATTAAATGCTACACAAATCTACTCGATGTTACCTTGGCAATATTATATTTTAACTAAATAATAGTTTACATACAATTTTAAAGTCCTGCTTATTCAAAGCGGGACTTTTTATTTTAAAATTTAACCGATATTTGCAAAAACAAATCCATTGAATTCAAAATACGACATTATAATTATTGGCGGAGGTGCTGCAGGTTTTTTTACTGCCATTAACATCGCCGAAAAAAATTCTTCCCTTAAAATAGCCCTACTAGAACGTGGAAAAAACGTACTAGAAAAAGTGCGCATTTCGGGTGGAGGAAGATGTAATGTTACCCATGCGTGTTTTGTGCCCAATGATCTAGTCAAATTTTATCCTCGGGGAGAAAAAGAACTAAAAGGCCCTTTCCATCAATTTTGTTCGGGTGATACTATTGAATGGTTTGAAAAACATGGTGTAGAACTTAAAATTGAAGATGATGGAAGAATGTTTCCAGTTTCCGATTCGTCTCAAACCATAATTGATTGTTTTCAAGAAGCCGTAAAAAAACTAAAAATAGACGTCTTAACCAATCATAGTGTTCAGGAATTATACAAAACCGAAACCCATTGGAAAATAACAACTACACAAGACGTTTTTACTTGTGAAAAAATAGTAATGGCCACAGGAAGTAATCCGAAAATATGGGAATTACTTCAACATTTAGGTCATTCCATAATCGAACCTGTTCCGTCATTATTTACATTCAACATTAAAGATCCTCGAATTAAAGATCTAATGGGACTTTCAGCTTTAGCTTCCGTTAAAGTCAAAAAAACCAAACTAGAAGCATCAGGTCCATTATTAATTACCCATTGGGGAATGAGTGGCCCAGGAATTTTACGACTTTCAGCTTGGGGAGCTCGAGAATTAGCTGAAAAAAAATACCAGTTTGCCATTCAAGTAAATTGGTTGAACGAAACGAGTTTTGAGGAAGCAATCGAGGCATTGAAAGACATCAAAGAAGAACATGCTAAAAAATTAGTGAGCAAATATGCGCATTTTGAATTACCAAAACGTCTTTGGGAAAACCTAGTCTTTGCTGCTGGAATTTCAGAAGAAACAAAATGGGCAGATCTAAATAAAACACAACTCCATTCGTTAATTGAACAACTTACAAACGGCGAATTTCACGTCAATGGAAAGAGCACCTTCAAAGAAGAATTTGTAACTGCTGGTGGCATCGACTTAAAAGAAGTCAATTTCAAAACGATGGAAAGCAAAATTCTTCCCAATCTATATTTTGCAGGCGAAATTTTGAATATTGATGCCATTACAGGCGGATTCAATTTTCAAAATGCTTGGACAAGCGGTTTTATTGTGGCAGAAAATATTATATAATAAATTTAGCAACAAATAAGTTACTTTGTGAAACTTTGTGCTTCACTTTGAGTTACTTTGTGAAATTAAACTATCGATTCAACCAAAAAATACTTGCTGTTAAAAGCGTTGCAAAACCTACCCATACCATATAAGGAATCAATAAATACGCTGCTTTTTTATCAATTTGTTTGAAGACGTGATAGGTTTCATAAATCATTAACCAAAGTAACACTATTTCAACTAAGGCCAACAAAAAATTGTGCAATCCGAAGAAAATATAAGACCAAAGTGCATTTAAGGCTAATTGAATAATAAAAAACAACATCCCTTTTTTAACCAAAGGCATTTTAACCGCTAATTGATTCCAAACGAGTCCGCTGGAAATTCCCATCAATATAAAAAGAAGCGTCCAAACAGGTGCAAAAACCCAATTTGGCGGATTAAAAACTGGTTTCTTAATCATCGGATACCACATTTCAATACTGGCTTGTGTCACTTTACTAGATAAATATCCAACTACTAAACAAACCATGACCATGTTAATAATTCGCAAATATTTTGTCATCTTTTAAAATTTATAAGCAAATTAACGAAATATCAAGAGAACAAATCAATGAAAAAAGGTATTTTTGTGAAAATTTTAAGCTATGCTTCTTGAAAAAGATTTTATCGCAACTTCATATCAATCCATTGAATCCGCAATTTTTGAATGGAATGCCCCTAGTAATATCGCTTTAGTAAAATATTGGGGAAAGAAAGAAAACCACTCGAGCTCGACGAGCGAACAGTTGAAGCAAATTCCGGCCAATCCATCGATAAGTTTTACGTTAAACAATTGTAAGACAATAACAAAATTAGAAGTAGTTAAAAAATCGGAAAACAATGATTTTTCATTTGAATTATTGTTTGAAGGAAAACCAAAAGAAGATTTTAAACCAAAAATTCAAAAATTCTTCAAAAGAATCGAGCAATTTTGCCCGTTTTTAAAAGAATATCACTTTAAAATAGACACCCAAAACACCTTTCCTCATAGTTCAGGAATTGCCTCTTCAGCCTCTGGAATGGCGGCTTTGGCAATGAATATTATGAGTTTAGAAAAAGCAATTAATCCGTCGATTTCAGATGAATATTTTTATGCAAAAGCCTCATTTTTAGCACGATTAGGAAGTGGAAGTGCTTGTCGAAGTATTAAAGGCGATGTGGTGGTATGGGGTAATCATGCTGAAATCTCAGGAAGTTCAGATTTGTTTGGTGTAGCTTTAACAGAAATCCATCAAAACTTTAAAAATTACCAAGACACGATTTTGTTAGTTGACAAAGGCGAAAAACAAGTTTCGAGTACCGTTGGACACGATTTAATGCACAATCATCCGTTTGCAGAAAGACGCTTTAACCAAGCTCACGAAAATTTATCAAAAATTAAAGCCATTTTAACTTCTGGAAACATTGCAGAGTTTATTAAAATTGTTGAAAGCGAAGCATTGACCTTACACGCCATGATGATGACATCCATGCCTTATTTCATTTTGATGAAACCCAATACGTTAGAAATTATCAATAAAATTTGGAAGTATCGAAAAGAAACACAAGTTCCGGTTTGTTTTACATTAGACGCCGGTGCCAATGTGCACGTTTTATATCCTGAAAATGTGAAGGAAAAGGTATTGCAATTTATTCAAGATGAATTAATTGAATATTGCCAAAATGGTCAGTATATTTGTGATGAAATTGGGAATGGAAGTCAATTGATAATGAATAATTAACAATTGATAATGGAGAAGAAAAATGTTATTAAAGAAAAATCTTTTGAATTTGCTAAAGAAATAGTGTACCTTTATAAATCCTTAGTAGATAAAAAGGAATTTGTTTTATCCAAACAGTTGTTGCGTTCAGGAACATCCATTGGAGCAAATGTAAGAGAATCAGAGCATGCACAAAGCAAAGCTGACTTTATCCATAAGTTATCGATTTCACTGAAAGAAGCAAATGAAACAGAATATTGGTTAGATTTGTTATACGAAACGAATTATTTAACAGATGAAGAGTTTCTAAATGTAAAAAATAAAAACATAGAAATATTGAAATTACTTACAAGTATACTCAATACTTCAAAAAATAAATAATTATCAATTATTCATTATTAATTGTCAATTAAATAATATGAAAGGACCACTTTTTTACTCAAAAATATTACTTTTCGGAGAATATGGAATCATCCAAGATTCGAAAGGACTTTCAATTCCTTATAATTTCTATAATGGGGCTTTAAAGAAAGAGGAAAATCCTTCTGAAATAGCTATTAAATCAAACGAAAGTTTGAAAAGATTTGTTACTTATTTAGAGCAATTACAAGCGGAACAACCTGAATTAGTAACGTTCAATTTGACAGTTTTAAAGCAAGATGTAAACAGCGGAATGTATTTTGATTCAAGCATTCCTCAAGGATATGGTGTAGGAAGTAGTGGCGCTTTGGTTGCTGCTATTTATGATAAATATGCCAATGATAAAATCACGGTTTTAGAAAACTTAACGCGTGAAAAATTATTGCAATTGAAAACGATTTTTTCTCAAATGGAATCGTTTTTTCATGGAAAAAGTTCGGGTTTAGATCCGTTAAATAGTTATTTGAGTATTCCCATTTTAATCAATTCGAAAGATAATATTGAAGCAACTGGAATTCCAACACAAAGTACTCAAGGAAAAGGTGCTGTGTTTTTATTAGATTCTGGAATTGTAGGTGAAACCGCACCAATGGTATCTATTTTTATGGAAAACTTAAAAGACAACGGTTTCCGAACGATGTTGAAATCGCAATTCATTAAATATACCGATGCCTGTGTGGAAAATTTCTTGCACGGCGATGTAAAATCGTTATTAGAAAACACCAAACAATTATCTAAAGTAGTGTTGAACAACTTTAAACCAATGATTCCTGAGCAATTTCATCAAATATGGCAAAAAGGAATCGACACGAATGACTACTATCTAAAATTATGTGGTTCTGGTGGCGGCGGTTATATTTTGGGCTTTACACACGATTTAGATAAAGCAAAAGAATCCTTAAAAGACTATAAATTAGAAGTAGTTTATAATTTTTAATGTTTTTTGTTTGAAGGAAACTTTAAACTTTAAACTTTAAACAAAAACTCATGCTTACTCGTAAATCCAAAGTAACGCTCAAAAAAATGGCAAGCCTCTTTTCTGTAATTAGAGGGTATAACATTTGGGTGATTGTTTTGGCACAATATCTTTCGGCAATATTTATTTTAGCGCCTGAAAAAAGAGCATTGGATATTATTTTGGATTGGCAGTTATTTTTAATCGTAATAGCTTCAACGCTCACTATTGCTTCGGGTTACATTATCAATAACTTTTATGATGCTAAAAAAGATTTAATCAATCGGCCTAAAAAAGCAATGATTGACCGATTAGTAAGTCAAGAAACGAAACTGAAAGTATATTTTACCATAAACTTTATTGTAGCATTTTTGATGTTTTTCATTTCGTGGCGAGCGATTTTATTTTTTTCAGCTTATATTTTCATAATTTGGTTGTATTCGCATAAGTTGAAAAAAATATTTCTGGTAGGAAACATTACGGCATCCGTTCTAGC
>JACCDH010055573.1_pt1 | contig 11287 bp, 10 predicted proteins | sample 7442481 | NCBI WGS metagenome assembly JACCDH01 (sample SAMN15323433, study PRJNA562643) | freshwater metagenome | isolation source: river surface water | place: USA:Blue River Watershed | collected 2017-08-15 | reverse complement strand
GGCAAGACCAACAAGTTCGGCAAGGACGGCATCGCCGCCCTGGTGCTCACGCCCACGCGCGAGCTGGCCGCCCAGGTGGAGGAGTCCATCCGCACCTACGGCAAGCACCTGCCGCTGACCTCTACCGTCATCTTCGGCGGCGTGGGAATGAACCCGCAGATCGACCGCATCCGGCGCGGCGTCGACATCCTGGTGGCCACCCCCGGCCGCCTGCTGGACCTGTCGCAACAGGGTCACCTGGACCTGTCCACGGTGGAGATCCTGGTGCTCGACGAAGCCGACCGCATGCTGGACATGGGCTTCATCCATGACGTGAAGAAGGTGCTGGCCCTGCTGCCCAAGGACAAGCAGAGCCTGCTGTTCTCGGCCACCTTCAGCGACGAGATCCGCGAGCTGGCCAATGGCCTGCTGAAGAACCCGCAGAGCATCCAGGTCACCCCGCGCAACACCACGGTGCAGCGCATCACCCAGGTGGTCCACCCGGTGGGCCGCGCGAAGAAGAAGGCGCTGCTGGCGCACGTGATCCAGAAGAACGACTGGAGCCAGGTGCTGGTGTTCACCCGCACCAAGTTCGGCGCCAACCATGTGGCCGACTTCCTGAACAAGAACGGCATCACCGCGATGGCGCTGCATGGCAACAAGAGCCAGGGCGCGCGCACGCAGGCGCTGGCCGGTTTCAAGAGCGGAGACATCCGCGCGCTGGTGGCCACCGACATCGCGGCCCGCGGCATCGACATCGAAGACCTGCCGCACGTGGTGAACTACGAGATTCCCAACGTGCCCGAGGACTACGTGCACCGCATCGGCCGCACCGGCCGCGCCGGCCGCGAAGGCCAGGCGATCAGCTTCGTCTGCCTGGACGAGGAAGGCTTCATGCAGGAGATCGAGCGCTTCACCAAGCAGCAGATTCCGTCGGAGCCGGTCGAGGGCTTCGGCCCGGACGAGGGCGAGATCGCCGAGCCGATCGCCATGGGTCGCCAGACGCTGTGGGGCGGCGCGGGCCGTCCCCCGAGCCGCGAGGTCATGGCCGCCGCGGCCAAGGCGGCGCGCCAGGAGATGATGCAGCGCGTGCGCGAGAACAAGGCCGGCAACGGCAATGGCGGAAACGGCGGCGGTCATGGCGGCGGCCGTGGCCGAGGCCAGGGCGGTGGCGCACAGGGCCAGCGCCAGGGTGATGGCACCGAAGGCGGCGCCCGCCGGGGCTCCGGTGGCGGCCAGGGTCAAGGCCAGGGCCGCGGGCGCGGCGGGCAGGGCCAGGGCCAGGGCCAGCATCGCCAGGGCGGCCACGGCAGCCATGCGGGCCACGGCGGTGGCCAGGGCCCGCGTCGCAACAAGGGCCACGGCGGTGGCGGCCAGGGCCAGGGCCCGCGCCAGCCCCAGGTGGCGCGCAACTTCGACGAGGACGACGAGTTCCAGCCACGCCAGGGCGCGCACCAGCCGGCCAGCCCCTTCGTGCACCGCGAGCCGGCGCCCGTGCGCCAGAACGACGGCCAGCCCGATCCGCTGCGCACCAGCGTGGACAGCATGGGCGGCGGGAAGAAGAAAAGCTTCTGGCGGCGTTGAGCCGGGGAGCACCCCATGAAAAAAGGCGGCCTGGGCCGCCTTTTTTCTTTCCGGAGCACGCGCAAGGATCAGACTTCGTCGACGCCACTGTCGTCGGCAGGTTCCGAATCCCGCTGACTCCTCCAAAAGCCGGGAGCAGCGGCTTCATAAGTGGCCTGGATCATCCGGGCCCGGGCCACATGCATCCAGGCATCCCGGTTCTCCTGCGCCAGGTCTTTCCTGGCAAAACCTTCGGCAAACGCGCGCAGCGCATCATCGATATCGTCATGGAAACATTGCCTGCCGGCTCCATCGGCGACCTCAAACGCATCGCGAATGGCCTCGACACACAGTGGACCGCAGGCGTTGCCTGCACGGCCATTCGCTTGCAGCGGATACTGGATCAGGTTGACTGTCCGGTTGGTGGAGAGGTGCGTGATCGCGTTGGCAAGCCGGGCCCCGACGCTTGTCTGGTCGGCATCTTCCGCGTTGGAGTCGAAAACGATGAAACGCACCAGGTCAGCCGTTTGGCCATCTACACGCTCCCGGGTCGCGATCAAGGTGACCCAATGGTTGTCGGCGTGAATGCAAGTGACCGCAGGCTGGCCGTTCGAGGCCAGCTTTGCCAGATCGTCAAGAGTCTGGCCAAGGTTGTCTGCATCCAGCTGGGTGAAACCGGCTGGCGAATCGGGCTCCGGCGAGAGAAACCACAGCACCGAGGCCGCCAACGACCCCGCCGCCATGGCCAACGATGACGAAATTTCCTCGGCATCGACGAAGCGGGTCGGATTCATGAAGTCCGGCGTTTGGCCCCCCTGGCCCCATCGATTCAAGCCACGCTGCCGGCCCAGCCATTCAGCGCACCGTGTGTCCAGTCCAGGCACAGCCTTCCCCGCCTCTGACAGCCCGGCTAAGCAGACCAACTCCGGGTCAGACAAGAGATTGCCCTCGCAATGAGCGGGACCGACCGGCGCACTGGGGTCCCGGGGCGGAACCGGCAGCCGCTCATTGACAAATTGGGCCAGGGACTGACTGACCATGTCACGCGTGAGGCCCAAGTGGGGCTTTTGACAGTAGCCATCCCGAATCAGGCCCCTGGCCTGAGCGGACGCCTCGGGGAACGCCTCGCCGGCGAAAGCGAGGTTGACCAAGACCTCGACAGCCTCAGCATCGTCGCCGCGCCGGGCGGATTCGATCACCCGATCAATTCGGGTGGCCACGACAACACAGCGTTGCGCGAAATCCTTCGTATCGGCCGGCGTGGTGACGACACCTCCTTCCTGTTGAACGTTTTCTTCGAAATCCAAAAACAGAGCACTGTTGTCCGCGGCAAATTGCGCTGGATTCGGAGCTTGGGCAACCGCTCGCAGGAACGCTTCGAAGGAGGTGAACGCCTTGCCCTGACCCAACGCGTCGGGATCCACCATGGAGCGGAGCGTGGTCACCTCGAGAGTGAAAGACTCCGGATCGAAGCCGTCGGGTTGGCCCGCCTCAGAGCCACCAGAAACCGGGGAGCCCCCCTGAACTGAGTGGTCGAAGGTGTCGGAGGCAATCGAGGCTCGTCGAGAAGCGGTGGGTGTGATCATGGCCATGGTCCTTGTGAAAAAGGCTCCTGTTGGAGCCTGCCGGGTGAGGGCTAGGTAACCCAATCCCAGCGGCTGTTCCGACGGGGTGCAGACCCGGCGGTCGGGAAGAAAGCCGTCGCGCCCTGCGCGCTACCATGCCCGGATGACCGCGAATTCAAACGCCACCCGCAACCCCGCCGCGAGGGCTGGCAAGCCCCAGGCCGTCACCCTCATCACTGGCGCCTCCCAAGGCATCGGCGCCGCCTGCGCCCGGCGCTTCGCCCGGGACGGCGCCCGGGTGGTGCTGGCCGACATCGACGATGCCCGGGGGCAGGCGTTGGCTTCCGAGTTAGGCGGCACTTACATCCATTGCGACGTGAGCGACAAGCCCCAGGTGGATGCCTGCGTGGCGCGGGTTCTGCAGGCGCACGGCCGGCTGGACGTGCTCGTGAACAACGCCGGCATCTTCAAGGCTGCAGACTTCCTGGAGGTGACGGAGGCTGACTTCGACGCGGTGCTGCGCGTCAACCTCAAGGGCGCCTTCCTCATGGGCCAGGCCTGCGCCCGGGCGATGGCCGCCGCCGGTGGCGGGGCCATCGTGAACATGAGCTCGGTCAACGGCGTGCTGGCCATCCCCAGCATCGCCAGCTACAACGTGAGCAAGGGCGGCATCAACCAGCTCACGCGGGTGATGGCCCTGGCGCTGGCGGACAAGGGCATCCGCGTCAACGCGGTGGCGCCCGGCACCATCGCCACCGAGCTGGCGGCCAAGGCCGTCCTCACCAGCGACGAGGCCCGCGAACGCATCCTCAGTCGCACGCCCCTGGGCCGCCTGGGCACGCCCGAGGAAGTGGCCGAGGTGGTGGCCTGGCTGGCCAGCGACGCGGCCAGCTATGTCACCGGCGAGATCGTGGTGGTGGACGGCGGGCGCATGACCCTCAACTACACGGTGCCGGTGCGCACGCCGGCAGACTGAGGCGCGGACGCTGGCGATAATCCGTCCCATGCGAATCCTCCACACCATGCTGCGCGTCGGCGACATGCAGCGCTCCATCGACTTCTACACCCGCGTGCTGGGCATGAAGCTGCTGCGCACCACCGATCGCCCCGAGCAGAAATACTCGCTGGCCTTCGTGGGCTACGACAGCAACCCCGAGCAGGCCGAGATCGAACTGACCTACAACTACGGGGTCGAGAAGTACGAGCTGGGCACCGCCTACGGCCACATCGCCCTCGGTGTGCCCGACGCCTACGCCGCCTGCGACACGATCCGCGCTGCCGGCGGCACCATCACCCGCGAGCCCGGCCCGGTCATGGGCGGCAGCACGGTCATCGCCTTCGTCACCGACCCCGACGGCTACAAGATCGAGCTGATCCAGCGTACGACGGACGCGAAGCCCGCCGAATAACCCCCGTCAGAGGATGAAGGGCCGCCCCGTCACCGGGGTGGTCGGCACCGCCATGTCCTGGCGGGCCATGATGCCGGCCTCCCAGGCCATACGGCCCGACTCCACCGCGAGGCGGAAGGCGCGCGCCATCGTCACCGGATCGCGGGCCTGGGCCACCGCGCTGTTGAGCAGCACCGCATCGAACCCCAGCTCCATCGCCTGCACCGCGTCGCGCGGCGAGCCGATACCGGCATCCACCACCAGCGGCACGTCGGGCAGGCGGGCGCGCAAGGTGCGCAGCGCGGTGGGATTGAGCAGGCCCTGGCCCGAGCCGATCGGGGCGCCCCAGGGCATGAGGATGCGGCAGCCCACGTCCAGCAGGCGCTGGCAGGTCACCAGGTCGTCGGTGCAGTAGGGGAAGACCTCGAAGCCGTCCTTGGCGAGGGTACGCGCGGCCTCCACCAGCTCGAACGGGTCGGGCTGCAGGGTGTGCTCGTCGCCCACCACCTCGAGCTTGATCCAGCGGGTGTCGAACAGCTCGCGCGCCATGCGCGCCAGGGTGACGGCCTCGGCCGCGGTGCGGCAGCCGGCGGTGTTGGGCAGCAGGTGGGCGCCGGTGGCGCGCACCAGGGCCAGGAAGTCGTTGGGTCGGCCATCGCCCGCCAGCTGGCGCTTGAGACCGACGGTGACCACCTGGGTGCCGGAGGCGGCAATGGCCTCCTGCAGCACCGCGGGGGACGGGTAGCCGGCGGTGCCGAGGAAGAAGCGGCTTTGCAGGCGGACGCCGCCGATGTCCAGGGGAGCAGTCATGCGCTCAACCTCCGGTGATGGGTTGGAACGTGAACACCTGGTCACCGGTCTGGAGCAGGCGCTGCGCGCGAGCGTCGCGGGCGACGAACTCCTGGTTGACGGCGGTGGCCAGGGCGGCCGGCGAGTCCGCGAGCTGCGCCACCAGGTCGGCCAGGCTGCTGCCTTCGGGCAACTGGCGCGGCTGGCCGTTGACGGTGATGTCGATCATGCGGAGGTCTCCGGGATCTGCAGGGTGACCAGGGCCCGCTCGGCCAGCGCCGGCGCGATGAGCCAGCCGTGGCGGAACAGGCCGTTGATGCGGGTGAGGCCTGGCTCGCTCTCGAGCCGGGGCAGGTTGTCGGGCAGGGCCGGACGCAGGTTGGTTTCGGTGTGCACCACCCGGGCCTCGGCCAGGGCAGGCAGCACGCTGTGGGCGGCGGCCAGGAGTTCGACGGTGGTGCGCAGGGAGATGGGCGAGCGGTCTTCGCTCTCGATCTCGCTGGCGCCCACGAGGATGCGGTCATCGCGACGCGGCACGATGTAGACGCGGTGACGCGGATGCAGCAGCCGCACTGGCCGGGACAGTCGCACGCCGGGCGCGTGCAGGTGCAGGATCTCGCCGCGCACGCCGCGCACCGGCAGCTGCGGACGCGCGCCGGTGCCGCGCAGGTCGAACACCCAGTCGGCCGTGAAGCGACCCTCGCCGGTGTGCAGCGCGCCGGCCTCGGTGCGCGTGACCGCCTGGCCCCAGTGGAAGCGGGCGCCGGCGCTGCGCGCGCCCTCGGCCAGGGCGGCCATGGCCTGCACCGTGTCGATCTGTCCCTCGTACGGCAGCAGCCATGCATGCGCCGGCCCGCGTACGTCGGGCTCGAGCGAGGCCAGCTCGTTCAGCGGCAGGGATTGCGGCGCGTGGCCCGGGGGCGCCTTGTCCGCCAGCAGGCCGACGACACGCTGGGCGGACCCCTCGTCGCCCCGGTGCGCCAGCAGCAGGCTGCCGCGGCGATGCAGGTCGACCCCCGCGGGAAGGCCGGCGACGAGGTCGGGCCAGAGGTCGAGGGAACGCAGGCCGAGGGCGAAGACGTCGGCGTCGGCACACTCGAGTTCAGCCACCGGACTGAGCATGCCGGCGGCAGTCCAGCCGGCGGCGCCGCGGGCGGTGGGGTCGGGCAGGGGATCGAAGACGTCGACCGGATGCCCCGCGCGGGCCAGCTGCCAGGCGACCAGCCGGCCGAGGAGACCGGCGCCGGCGATGGCGATGCGGGAGGACGGGGACAGATGGGGCGAATGCATGCGGGCTCTTCTTCCGCCGGTATGAACCGGATCAAGTTCACGGGTTCGGCGGTGCCGTCTCAGCGGGCCCGGCGCGAGACCGGGCTCCACACCCCGGAGCGAGCTGTGATTGTAGGCCGGGACCGGGCGGGCGCGCGGGGACCGTGCGACAATCCCCTTCGCTCCGGGGTGCACGCCTGACGTGCTGAGATCCACACCCGCGAACTTGATCCGGTTCATACCGGCGTAAGAAGAGCCCGCCTGCCAGGGCGCCGCGTCACGGCCTGAAAGGGCGCAGCGGCGAGCCGATGCAGGCGCCCGACGCGCGATGCCGCGCAAGGCCATCCGGCCCGGGCCTGCCCTTCGGAGCATGGAACATCCTGCCTTCCCGAGGAGCCCGCGTGACCCCTGCCGCCACCGCCGAAACCACCGTGCCCCGCACCCTGCGGTACCCCCGGGTGCTGTCCATCGCCGGCTCCGACAGCGGCGGCGGCGCGGGCATCCAGGCCGACCTCAAGGCCTTCAGCGCCCTGGGCTGCTTCGGCATGACCGCCATCACCGCCCTCACCGCGCAGAACACCCTGGGCGTGCGCGCCATCCATGCGGTGCCGCTGGAGATGCTCGACGCGCAGATCGACGCGGTGGTCGAGGACATCGGCGTGGACGCGGTGAAGGTCGGCATGCTGCACTCGGCGCCGACGGTGCGCGCGGTGGCGGCCGCGATCGACCGACACCGTCTGGCGCGCGTCGTGCTCGACCCGGTGATGGTGGCCACCAGCGGCGCCACGCTGATCGACCGCGAGGCCATCTCCGTGCTGGTCGCCGACATGTTCCCGCGCGCGGGCGTGATCACGCCCAACCTGGACGAGGCGAGCCTGCTGGTCGGGCGCACGCTGGCCACCGAGGCCGACATGGAGGCCGCCGCGCGCCAGCTGCTGGCCATGGGCGCGCGGGCGGTGCTGCTCAAGGGCGGCCACCTCGCGGGCAGCACGGTGAGCGACCTGCTGCTGCAGGCGGACGCGGCACCGTTGTGGCTGCGCGGCTCGCGCATTCCGAGCGCGAACACCCACGGCACCGGCTGCACGCTGTCCAGCGCGATCGCGGCGCACCTGGCCCAGGGGCTGGCGCTGCCTGAAGCCGTGGAGGCCGCGCGCGACTACGTGCGCGGCGCACTGGAAGCCGGTGCGCCGGTGCGCACCGGCGACGGCAGCGGGCCGTTGAACCACGGCTGGCAGCCGGTCGCCATGAAGCGGGTGCCCCTGTGAACGGACCCCTGGCACCCGGCCTGCCCGCAACGCTGTCGCCCGCCACGCGGGCGCTGCTGCCGTCGGTGGTCGATTTCATGGCCGCCGATGGCGCCAGCAACGACGCATTCGACGCGATGGCGCTGCGCCTGTTCGAGCACCAGTACATGCATAACGAACCCCTGCGCCGCTTCTGCCAGCGCCGCGGGCTCACGCCTCGGCGCGTGGCCTCGTGGAAGGACATTCCTGCGGTGCCGATCAACGCATTCAAGGAGCTCACCCTCAGCTGCGAGCCGCCCGAGGCCTGCGAGGGTGTCTTCATGACAAGCGGCACCACCCGCGCCGACATGCGAGGGCGGCACCACCACCCCAGCTTCGCCGCGTGGGACCTGTCCATGCGCCTGAACTTCTCGCAGCACTTCATGGCGGGCCTGCCGGTCGATGCCGAGGGCCGGCTGCCGATGGCGGTACTGTTCCCGCCCGCCAGCGAGCTGCCGAATTCCTCCCTGGCGCGCTACCTGTCCCAGGCGGTGCGGCTGTTCGGCTCCAACGGCAGCGGCCACTTCGTCAGCACCGGGGGCATGGATGCCGAAGGCCTGCTGGCGTGGCTGCGCCGCGTCCAGGACGACGGCCGGCCGGTGGCGGTGATGGGCGCCAGCTACGGCTTCGTGCACCTGCTGGACGCGCTGGCCGAGCGGGGCCTGTCGTTCGCCCTGCCCGCCGGCAGCCGCCTGCTGGACACCGGCGGCTACAAGCGCCAGTCGCGCGAGGTGCCACTGGACGCGTTCTACGACCACCTGGCGCAGGCCCTGGGTGTGCCGAGGGCGCAGTGCATCAACATGTACGGCATGACCGAGCTCAGCTCGCAGTTTTACGACGCGGGCAACGCGGCAGTGCCGTCGGTCAAACGCGGGCCGCACTGGGTCCGCGCGCGGGTGGTGGACCCGCTCACCGGCGTCGAGGTGCCGCCCGGCCAGGTTGGCGTGCTGGTGCACTGCGACCTGGCCAGCTTCAATTCGACCACCACCATCCTCACCGAGGACCTGGGCGTGGCAGTGGACGGCGGCTTCCTGCTGCTCGGACGCGTCGAGGGTGCGCAGGCGCGTGGCTGCTCGCTGGCGGTGGAGGAATTCCTGCGGGGCGCGGGCGCGGGCGCAGATGCCGGTGCCGGTGCAGGCGCGGGGAACGCGGCATGACAAGCTCCCAACCGCACCGCCTGGCCCGCTGGCGCGGCGGGCATCTGCCACCCGGCCTGCCCGCCGATCTCGTCCAGGGTATCCGCCACGAGGTGCTGCACTTCGGCGATCTGGCCATCGAGGTGCCGGCGCCCGACGCCCCGCAAATGCAGGCCCTGGCGCGCCACGTGCGCGAGGCCGCGCGCCGCGTGCTGCAGCCGCTGCGGGTGTCCGAGGTGATCGGTCTCGTCGACCGGGCGGTGCACCACCTGCTCGACGCCAGGGACCCGTGGCGGCAGCGCGCCGACGACCTGCTGCCCCGTGTCACCGGCTATGACGCCGAGATGGTGCGCCTGGGCCTGACCGCCTACCTGCACAACTTCCGCGCGCCGCAGCTGCACCGCTTCGTGGCCGAGGACTTCGCCAACCCCAAGGTGCTCGACGAGTTCCAGCCCTCCCCCCGAGGCGGGCAGGTGCGGGCGCTGGGCCCTGCACTGCTGGCGCACGGGTGGGCCGGCAACGTGCCGGGCCTGCCACTGTGGAGCCTGGCCTGCGGCCTGCTGGTCAAGGCGGGCAACGTGGGCAAGCTGCCCAGCGCCGAGCCGGTGTTCGCCTCGCTCTTCGCGCAGCTGCTGGCCGAGGTGCATCCGCCGCTGGCCGACGCGCTCGCGGTGGTGTGGTGGAGGGGTGGCGAAGCCGAGCCAGCCGACACGCTGTGGCGCGAGGCCGAGTGCGTGCTGGCCTACGGCGGCCAGGCGGCGATCGAGCAGGTGCGGGGCCGCGTTCCGGCCACCACCCGGTTCCTGGGCTACGGCCACAAGCTCGGCGTCGCACTCGCGGGCCGCGAGGCGCTGGACCCGCGTCGGGTCGGCGACCTCGCCCGTCGGGTGGCCCATGACGTGGTGCGCTACGAGCAGCAGGGCTGCTACTCGCCGCATGTGGTGTACGTGGAGCGTGGCGGCCGCATTGACCCCCGAGGCTTCTCGCAGCGGCTGGCCGCGGAGCTGGCCGCCGCCGGAAGGCACCAGCCACGACCGGCCCTCGCGCTCGGCGAAGCCGCCGCGGTGGGCGCCTGGCGTGAGGCCGCGGAAATGCGCAGCCTGTCGGCGGCGGGGGCAGAGCTTCTGGGCGATGCGCAGTCGTCGTGGGCGGTGGCGCATGCCGAGGGCCCGCTGCCCCTGATGCCCAGCGCCGGCTGGCGCTGCGTACAGGTGGTGGCGGTGGAAGCGCTGGACACCGTACCCGGCCTGCTGGCCCCGCATGCGGCCCACCTGCAGACAGCCGCCCTGGCGGTGGCACCGCAGCGGCTGCAGGCGCTGGCCGAGGCGCTCGCGCTGGCCGGCGTCACGCGCCTGTGCGCCCCGGGCGCGATGACCGCGCCCGAGGCCGGCTGGCACCACGACGGCGGCTTCAACCTCGCCAGCCTGGTGCGCATGGTCGACATCGAGGCCGGCGCCGAGCGCGCCAGCGACGCGCTGGCCGCCTACGCGCAGGAGGACCGCCCATGACGCCGCCCGCCGCGCCTTTCCTGCACCTGGAGCAGGTGGGGCTGGACTTCCCCGGCCTGCCAGGCGTACTGGAGGCCGTGGACCTGCACCTGGCGCCCGGCGAATTCCATTGCCTGCTCGGACGCAGCGGCTGCGGCAAGACCAGCCTGCTGAAGGTGGCCGCCGGCCTGCTGCCGCCCACGCGCGGGCGCGTGCGGCAGGACGGCGCTGGAGGCGTGGGCTTCGTGTTCCAGGCACCCACCCTGCTCGAATGGCTGCCGGTGGTCGACAACGTGCTGCTGCCGGTGTCGCTGCAGCGGCGGCCCACGGCGGCCGACCGGCAGGCGGCGCTGGCCCTGCTGGCTCGCCTCGGCCTGGACGGCCTGGCTGCGCGACGCCCGCGCCAGCTCTCGGGCGGGCAGCAAAGCCGCGTGGCCATCGCGCGTGCGCTGATCCTCTCGCCCGCGCTGCTGCTCCTGGACGAACCCTTCGCCGCGCTGGATGCCATCACCCGCGAGGAACTGCAGCAGGACCTGCTGCGCGCCTGCCGAGAGGCGGGCACCACGGTGCTGTTCGTCACGCACGACATCGCCGAAGCCGCCTTCCTCGCCGACCGGGTCAGCGTGATGGCGCAGGGGCGAATCGCCAGCCAGTGGGCGTCCGACCTGCCGGCGGGGCGCGACGCGGCCCTGCGCGCCAGCCCGGGCTTCGCCGCCTGGGGCGGCCGCCTGCGCCAGGCGCTGGACGATGCCCCGGAGCCTGCATGCGCCTGACCGCCGCCTCGCTCCTCCTGCTGGCCGCCCTGCTGGCCGCCTGGGAAGCGGCCTC
>JACCDH010587148.1_pt1 | contig 11288 bp, 12 predicted proteins | sample 7442481 | NCBI WGS metagenome assembly JACCDH01 (sample SAMN15323433, study PRJNA562643) | freshwater metagenome | isolation source: river surface water | place: USA:Blue River Watershed | collected 2017-08-15 | reverse complement strand
GTTCTTATCGGTAGACTTGCCCGTGTACATACAGGTGCCTGTAGCTCAGTCGGATAGAGCACCCGCCTTCTAAGCGGGTTGTCGCAGGTTCGATTCCTGCCAGGCACGCAATAAAAAATATCCCGGCTTCCAAATCAGAAGCCGGGATATTTTTCTTATTGATTAATTACTTGATCTTTGCAATCTGCTCTTTAGCCTTGGTTGCAAGTGGACCAGTGATTTGTGCAAAGCCCTTTTCTGGGTACTTTGTTGGGCACTGTTCGAGAAGGTATGTGTACCACTCTCTGACGATTGCTTGTTTTTCAGCGTTCTTTCCTGAGCTGTAACCAAGCCCGTACGAAGTTGTTCCTAGTGGATATGCACCAGGGATCTTCTTTTCGAAATCTACTGAAACAGTTCCGTTGGCGTTAATGGTTCCACCGCCGAGGAAGATCGATGTTCCAGCAGCATCTGGTGCTACAAATTCACCATTCGCATTTTGCACAAATGCAACAGGCAACTTGTTATCGAAGGCGAAGCTGACTTCACTGTAGGTAATTGATCCGACTTTACCCTTTACGCCCGCAGCCACGGCAGCTGATCCTGAAGCACCTTGGAAGTTAAAGAAAGTTGAAATGTTATTTGGTGTCGCATTTGAAAACACAGATGCCTGAGCCTTTGGCCAGATACGTGTATCTGGATTCTTTGCGTTAGCAGCTTTCAAGAAACGAGTGAAGTTTTCAGTTGTGCCTGATGAGTCTGAGCGGTACCACACTGTGATCTGTTGCTTAGGAAGATCAATGTTAACTTTCTTACTGGTATACGACTTCACTTTTGCCTTGCCGTTCTTGTCTAGAACAGGAACAGTCTTTGTAACTTTTTTGCCTTTATTTGTTGTTGTAATTTTTCTTGTTTCATAGACCGGTGTTCTTACTGTGCGCTCATTATCTGCTGCGATTTCTTTGGCATCCCAATTAGTGATGTAACCAGAGAAGATCTTTGCGATAGTTGCAGGACTCAAATAAATTGGCTCTTTGACTGTTGGTAAGTTATACATAAGCGCAATTGGAGCTGCGTATACAGGCGCGTAAACAATTCCTGCTGGTTCACCTGAGGAAAATGGTGCATCTGATCCTGCAAAATCTACGAGACCTGCGACAAAGTCTGTGCGTCCCTTACCTGAACCGCCACCTGGATAGTTAACTGTGTGGCCTTTTTCTCTAGCAAAATCTGCTTTACATGCATCAATGAGGGGAAGTGCGAATGTTGCACCGCTGCCGTTAATAGATCCTGCAAATGCTGGTGTTACTGAAACAAAAAGTGCAGAAGTAGCAATCGCGACGATTGCTAGTCTCTTGCGAGAATTCATCTATTCCTCCGTTTATAAGAAATGTGTATGTAGTGCGTGTGAGGAAAAACTAATGAGTGGCCCCCAACAATTGGGTTTTTTCAGGCAAACAAGTTATGTAAGTTAAGTTAACAGTTGGTGAATGAAATTAGCCGAATCGGCCAGTTACATAATCTTCAGTGCGCTTATCCCCTGGGTTAGAGAAGATTTCAGATGTTGATGCGCATTCAACAAGGCGACCTGGACCGCCATCAGATAAGAAGAACGCGGTGCGATCGGATACACGCGCGGCCTGCTGCATATTGTGGGTAACAATGACAATGGTCATGGTTTCAGATAACTCGCGGATTGTTTCTTCGATGCGAAGAGTTGAACCTGGATCAAGAGCTGAACATGGTTCGTCCATCAATAAAACTTGTGGCTTAACTGCGAGTGATCGCGCAATACATAAGCGCTGTTGTTGTCCGCCAGAGAGTGCTCCACCGTATTCGCCTAAGCGATCTTTTACTTCATTCCATAAACCAGCACGGCGCAGACAATCCTCCAGTAGTTCGTCTTGATTGGGCACCTTTAGTTGAGCCAATTTCAAACCTGAGAGAACGTTTTCTTTAATTGTCATAGACGGAAATGGGTTTGGTTTCTGGAAAACCATTCCGATGCCTAATCTGATTTTTGTTACATCCGTTCCGGATTCATAAATATCTTTGCCCTCAAGAATTACTTCGCCAGCCATTGCAGCGCCCGGGATGAATTCGTGCATACGATTGAGGATGCGGATAAATGTTGATTTTCCGCAACCTGAAGGACCAATCAATGCAGTAACTGTTCCTGGGAAAAAATCTAGAGAGATGTCATCGATGACGTGCTTATCGCCAAACCATGCATGAATGCTCTTCGCTTCGAGTCCGGTACCTGCGACGCGAGCTCTTTCACCACCGGATCGAGTGGATGCGACATTAGATAAGGATGCGATTGATTGTGATGACATTAGGAGCGAGCCTTTCGATTGCCTACGATGCGAGTGATTGAAAAGAAGAAGAGAACCAAAATCATTAAAACAAGAATGCCTGTCCATGCACGAGCCACTGCTGTTTCTGTACCCAATGTAAAGTTCTTCCAGATATAAAATGGCAAAGCTGAACTGTTTCCACTAAATGGATTGAGATTAATTGCATCCGCGCCACCCATAGTCAGAAGAAGTGGCGCAGTTTCACCCGCAACGCGTGCAACGCCGAGAATTATCGCCGTAATCAAACCGCTACGGGCTGCTGGAACTACGATCATGGCCACTGTGCGCCACTGAGTTCCACCGAGTGCGGTACCGGCTTCGCGCAGATCCTGCGGAATAAGTTTGAGAACTTCTTCAGAAGTACGAGCAACGGTTGGAATCATCAAAATTGCTAGCGCCATTGCTCCCGCGCCAGCAGAGTATTGATTACCTAGTGCAATCATCCAGACAGCGTAGATAAACAAACCAGCAACAATTGATGGAATTCCGCTCATCGCTTGCACAAAGAATCTAACGACGGAGGCGGCTCTACCATTAATTTCGGTGAGATAAAGAGCGGTGAGCAGTCCAATTGGAACACTGACTAAAGTTGCTAGAAAAACAATATAGAGCGAGCCAATGAGCGCGTGGAGTAATCCACCTTCTTCTAGTGGCGCATCAGATGCGGTAACTGACATATCTGCTGTGAAGATTCCAAGTGAAAGTCCACCGATTCCACGACTTACGATTTCATACAAGATAGATGCAAGTGGTGCGATAACTAAAATTGCTGCAACGTATACAAAGATTGTGCTTATTGAGTTAAAGGCGGCTTTACGATCACGTCTAAGGCCTGTGATTAATGCTGAGACAACAATTGCCACAATAAATAGTGCGCCAACAAAACCGAGCTTTCCCTTAAGTGGGCTTAGCGCAACTACGGCGAGAGTAATTCCAAGTGTTGCCAAGGCGCCGATGAACTCTGGAACGGACTGGCGAAATGTTGGGCGCCAGGGTTTGTTTGGAGTTGCTAAGAGTGTCGTGCTCATCAACCCTTCCTCGCCGTCTTATTGATAATCGCATTTGCAATTAAGTTAACAAGAAGTGTTACAACGAAGAGCACAAAACCTGAAGCCATAAGAGCCTTGAGCTCATCAGGATTAGCTTCACCGAATTTGTTAACAATCATCGATGCAACAGAGCCACCCGCACTGAGAAGAACTTCAAGGCGAATATCAAAGACGATGTTAAGAACTGTGTAAACAGCAACAGTTTCACCAAGGGCTCGACCTAGTCCGAGCATTGCTCCACCAACAACACCGCCGCGACCATATGGAAATACAACTGAGCGAATCATCGTCCACTTCGTTGCACCGAGTGCATACGCTGCCTGCACACGATCTAGTGGAGTCTGCGCAAATACTTCGCGTGAAATTGATGTAATGATCGGAATAATCATGATGGCAAGTACAAGACCTGCAATAAATGGCGAGCGCGAATACGCATTTGCGGGCATATCAAAGATAGGAATAAAACCTAAGTACTTATGAATTAACTTCGCCCAATATTCAGCGTGAGGCATCAATACGAAATAGCCCCACAGACCAAATACCACCGAAGGAATCGCAGCCATAACGTCAATAACCAAGACCATTGGTTTCTTTAACCAATTAGGTGCGTAATAAGAAAGGAAGAGCGCTGCACCTACTGAAATAGGAAATGCGAAGAACAGTGCAATGAGTCCTATGACTAATGTTCCCCACAACATTGCACCGATTCCGTACTGACCAAGAATTCCTGCATCAGGTTGTGGAACTATCCAGTCGAAACCAGTTATGAATCTAAGGCCTTCAGATTGGAAAACAGATAATCCGTTATACAGAAGAAAGAGTGAAATTAATCCGAGAATTAAAAGAGAAGAAAAACCGCCAACTGTTACAACTGCGCGAAAAACTTTGTCAGAAAATCGAGGCTTCGTCGTGATGACGCGCTTTGGAGGCAAGGTTGGTGCGGCTGTGCTCACGGGGAGATACTGCTATTCCCACAGTGAAAATGGGCGGATGAAAGGTTACGAGAAGGTGAACGAGTGGTGAAATTAATCCCGAGCCCGCCTGTGCCGATACATTTGCCCAATGGCTCTAGAACACCCGCATCTGATCTGGATTGATTGTGAGATGACTGGGCTCGACCTTGAAAAAGACGTTCTAGTTGAAATCGCCGTTCTGGTCACTGACAGCGAACTCAACGTCATCGGCGATGGCGTAGACGTTGTCATCAAAGCCACCGATGCGCAGTTAGCCGGTATGAACGAATACGTCACCGAGATGCACAAAGCATCCGGATTGATTACTGAAATCCCACTTGGAATTTCCGCAGCTGATGCCGAAGCACAAGTAATTGCTTACTTAACGGCATCTGGCGCTACCGAAGGTAAATCACCACTAGCCGGAAACTCTGTCAGCGTTGATCGCTCATTCATCGCACGCGATATGCCGCTACTAAATAACTACTTGCACTATCGCACCATCGATGTCTCATCCGTTAAAGAGTTAGCACGCCGCTGGTTTCCACGTGTTTATTTCGCAGCCCCTGCAAAGACCGGAAATCATCGCGCCCTCGGTGACATTAAAGATTCCATCGCAGAGTTGAAGTACTACCGCGAAGCAGTATTTGTCGCATCCCCCGGCCCCGAGTCCGCACAATTAAAGGAGATTGCCGAACGTATTGGCGGGTAGTATTAGCACCTCATGGTGGGCGTAGCTCAGCTGGTAGAGCACCCGGTTGTGGTCCGGGATGTCGCGGGTTCGAGCCCCGTCGCTCACCCCACTATTTTCTTGTCCTGCATTAATTACAAACTTTAAGGAGTACGACAGTGATATTTGATGTCGTCGTAGAAATTCCTGCAGGCAGTCGCAACAAATACGAAATTGATCACCGCACCGGTGAAGTTCGACTCGATCGCATGCTCTTTACTGCAACACGCTTCCCACATGACTATGGTTTCGTAAAAAACACACTCTCAAATGATGGCGATCCACTCGATGCCTTAATCATGTTGGACGAACCAACATTTCCTGGCTGCGTTGTTTCCTGTCGCGTCATCGGAATGTTTCGCATGACAGATGAAAAAGGCGGCGATGACAAACTTCTCTGCGTTGCAGCCGGAGATATTCGTAAATCAAATTTGACCGATCTTAAAGATGTTCCGGTCTATGAATTAGAAGAAATTAAGCACTTCTTTGAAGTCTATAAAACCCTAGAACCTGGCAAAGAAGTCCACGGTGGAGAATGGGTCGGCCACGACGCCGCAGAGCTCGAAATTAACGCTTCATACAAGAGATATCAGGATTCACATTAAATAAGGCACTTATCGGCAAGTGGTAATTACCGTCCACGCGCTGATAGGGTCTGCCAAGCATTTGAAGTCACCCACTTCAAATGGGTTGTTAGCTCAGTTGGTAGAGCAGGTGACTCTTAATCACCGGGTCGGGGGTTCGAGTCCCTCACAACCCACTTAGGTTCTTACAATCCTTCAGCAACACCTTTATTAAGTTCAATCTTTCCACCTATGTGATCTGAGCTCTTTGTTGATGTGCCCGCCTTGCCATAGGCAACATATATCGCATTCTTCAGAGCTTCTGCATCGATGCCATAGAAATTGAGTAAGTAATCAAGTCCCCCGCCATGTGTAAAGGTGTCGTTGATTCCAACAGGGATCAAGCGTGGTCCAGGATTTTGCGCAAGGTGCATAGCAACTTCACTTGCTAGTCCGCTTGTCACAAGGTGATTCTCATAAGTAATAATGGTTTGTGCTTCTTTGATGCGTGCAAAGAGGTGCGGATCTCCAAATGGCTTGATTGTGTTGATATTTATCAGCGCAAGATCTGTAAACTCTTTTCGCAGTTCTGTGACAACTTTGATTGCAGTTGCAGTAAGTGATCCACTGACAAGTACAAGTACTTTGCCACCTTGAAAGATCTCTCGCGATTGCCCGATTGAAATTGGGCTCTGGTGAATTTTAGGAACAAGTCCACGCAGTGCTCTGATGTAGACAGGGCCATCGATTGCATACGTCTCTTCAAGGATCGACGACATATCAGTGGCATCAGATGCTTCGATGACTGTCATATTGGGAAGCTGTTTCATTAAACCGATGTCATCAATTGCTTGGTGTGAAACTCCGCCTGGAGTTGTTAGTCCTGGTAGAAATCCGACGAGGCGAACAGGCAAGTTTGGATAAGCGATAGATAGCGCAATCTGTTCGTAAGGTCTGCGAGTAGTAAAGACAGCAAAGCTTGGATAGATCGGGCGCATACCTTCGCGGGCAAAGCCCGAAAGAGTTAGCGCAAGATTTTGTTCTGCCATTCCACCTTTAAAGGCGCGATCTGGAAAAGCCGCTGCAAATTCATCGGCCTCACAGCTAGCAGTTAAATCATTGGTGATGACAACGACATCTTTATGTTTCTTGCCGTGCTCGACAAGGGCCGTACCAAATGGCTTTGAGATGGTCTCATTCATGAGGCAGCGATCTCTTTCTCAAGACCTTCGCGCTCTGCATCGGTTAATCGGATGAAGTGAAGTTTTTTATCATCCCAACGTTTTTTTAAGAAAGTAAATCCTGTCCATGGCTTTGTGCGACACAAAACTGCAGCGGGTTTATCTGAACTCTGAGCTTTTTTGCACGCTGCTGTAATTGCATCAACATCGTTGCCATCAACTTCAAATACTTGCCATCCAAATGCTGCGAACTTATCCCCGATTGGTTCGATCGGCATGATCTCTTTCATCGGACCATCAACCTGCATGTTGTTGATGTCAACGATTACTTTGAGATTTGTTAGTGATTCCGCACTTGCTAGCTGAAGTGATTCCCATGTGGCACCTTCTTGTAATTCGCCATCAGATAGAAACACCCAAATATCGCCAGCTTTTTTCTGTAAGCGACGTGCCATCGCGCGACCAACGCTTACGCCAAGAGCAGTTGCAAGTGAGCCAGCAGATACAACAACACCTGGTGAGTGTTCTGCTGCAATGAGTTCTAGTAACCCACCATCACTGCTCTCGCTCACGAGTGCGCTTTCATCGAGGCGACCAATTGAAACGAGCGCGCAATATTGCGCAGTGCCATAGTGCGCCGGAGATAAAACAAGAAGATCAGGTCCTTCACCAAGCCAGAGTTCACCGCTAATTTCTTGACGAGTTTTGTTTGGAACACTTACAAATTTTGGTGGTTGCATCGGTCCCTTACTTGGGCCGAGATCTAGAACATTGCAATAAAGAGAGGCAAAGATTTCAGCTGATCCGCATGCTTGGGCTAGGTATCCACCATTTGCACGAATCGTCCAACGCGCTGCAGAGACGCGAATATCGCGCGCGACTTGTGCGGCGCTCTTATTCGTCACTATGTTCTCCGATTTCAATCTCTTAGTTCAGGTTCCATACTTTACATGACGAGCTTTATTGACCAGCAATTACCCTTAGAACTGCCTGTGAATCTGATTTCGTGCTCAATTCTGTGTAGATTCAAGTTGCTGATTACCCGGTGACCTTTCAGACTTCTTTCAACCAACAAAGGAGTTCAGAATGCGCCTAAAAAATCTCGTGGTTTTTGCAATTGCAACCGCTTTTGTTTCAACATCCATGGCCTCCGCATCAGCTGATGCCGCAAAGCCAGGACAAAGCATGACACACATGAAAACTGGTGCTGGCCTTTCTGCAGCTCTTGAAGCTGCAGGTGTAGTTCTCTACGTTCAAGGTGGAGCAACATCATCCGTTATTGGAGATTCAATCAGCGCCGCTGGCGGTCAATATGTTTTCCATATTCCAATCACTGCAAACAAAGCAGGTGTACAACACGTGGGAAGCAACATCGTGTTTTTCAACACCGCCAATAACGTACAACTTCAATTACGCAATCCTGTTATTGACCTAACAAAAGGTGTTGTCACAGCAACTGTGCCTCAGGCAGGAAATCAAACTCTAGATGTTTTGACAATCACAAACGCCTCAACATTGAAGGCAAAGATCACAAATGATCGCAAAGCAAAACTTCGCACAACAGCTTTTGCCGGAGCAACCTTGTCGCTAGCCCCCGGCATCGCAGCGGCAATTTCAACAATTCTTGTTTTGCCCGCTAACTCACTTCCAGAAGCTGCTGCCTTTGGAAGCGCCGATGTAACTCTTTACCGCGCAATCAAGAAGTAACCTTTAAGATTACTTCATGACGGAATTTTCTCGACGGGCGCTACTGTCAGGTGCGTGTGCTGTTCTCCTCTTGGGGAGTGCGCAAGCACCTGCAGTAGCTAATCCCGCCATTAAAAAACTTCCTGGTGGAAAGCTTTCGGTAAGACTTAAAGATCTCGCTGCGCTAGCAACAGTTGGTGGCGCAGCTAGAATCGGATCCATAAAAGGAATCCCTGTTGGAATTGCTCGCACCGCAACCAATAAATACGTTGCACTTGATCTGCGTTGTCCGCATCAAGGTGCAACAGTTGACCGCACTGAACAAGGTTGGCTCTGCAACGTTCATCTTTCAGAATTTGAAAGTGACGGAGATTTACAGCTTGGACCTGCAACTACTGGACTTAAGAAAATTGCAATAAAGGTCAGTCGAGGGGTTGCTGTAGTCGGTTAATTCGGTACATCAGAACCTAGGATTGCAACATGGCTTCGCGCATCATCTATGTCCCCTTCGATCACTTGCATCGGGAATATGGCGCGCTAAAAAACGCTGACCGGAAAACGGATGTAGTCGCAATGGTTGAAAGTGCGCGAATGACAAGTGGGCGCAAGTGGCATCCCATCAGACTTCACTTCTTAATCTCATCGGCTCGTCACTTTGCGCAATCTTTGCAAGCAGAGGGCTTTACGGTGCATTACGAAAAAGCGCCAACAACTATTGATGGTATAAAAAAGATCAAAGGGCTCTATCCTGATGCTCCGGTGGTTTGCGCAGAACCATCATCTTTTAAGCAATATGAAGCGCTCAAAGAATTTGGCGTTTCGTTTGTTGCCAATGATTTGTTTTTAACATCACGCACAGACTTTGCAAAATGGGCTGGTGGGCAGAAATCATTTTTAATGGAGAACTTCTATCGTGCCCAACGCGTGCGACTTAATGTTTTAGTTGAAGGCGGAAAACCAACTGGCGGCGCTTGGAACTTTGATAAAGAAAACAGGTTGCCGCCACCAAAGAATTATGAGTGGCCGAAGTACCTTGAACACAAAAGAGATGCAATTGATGATGAGGTGGCGGCAGAACTGAAGTGCTCCCCCGGCACGACGTGGGCGACAACTCGCGAAGGTGCGCTGGCTCAGTTAAAGAACTTTATTGAAAATCACTTTGCAAACTTTGGACCATATGAAGATGCAATGGCTGGCGATAACTGGGCTGTTCATCATTCATTGCTGAGTCCATACCTGAATAACGGATTGCTTCATCCTGCTGAAGTTATTGATGCGGCGATTAAGGCCTTCGCTAAAGGTGACATTCCAATCGCATCATGTGAAGGATTCGTGCGCCAGATCATTGGGTGGCGCGAATACGTCAATGGAATGTATTGGTTCTTGGGCGCAGATTATGAAAAGAATAATCAATTAGGAGCTACGAAAGAATTGTTGCCGTTGCTTCGAGATCCTTCAAAGACTTCTATGAATTGTGTGGGCTCAATTGTTAGCGACATTAACGAGCGCGCATGGGTTCATCACATTCCGCGGTTAATGGTCCTAAGTAATTTAGCTTTGACCACCGGAACAAACCCACAGCAATTCTTGGATTGGATGCGCGAAGTATTTATTGATGCAACCCAATGGGTAATGGTGCCAAATGTCATCGGAATGGGATTACATGCTGATGGTGGCGCGATGATGACAAAACCGTACGCCGCAGGTGGTGCTTATATTTCGCGAATGAGCACGTACTGCAAGGGTTGCAAATACGATCCAAAGCTTCGAGTTGGCGAAACAGCATGTCCATTTACAACGTTGTATTGGGATTTCCTAGATCGTCACAAGGAAACTTTTGTTAAAAATCATCGGATGAGTCAACAAGTCTTTGGACTAAACAGGTTGAAAGATTTGCCTGAATTAAAGCAGCGAGCCCAAGAAGTGCTCGATGGTTTAAGTAAAGGAACTATTTAGTTACTTTTTAAACTTTGGAAGATGTAGATCAAAACGAATTGAAAGTACTCGGGTCAAAACAACAACAGTTCCTCCTGCAATGGCACTGATGGTGTTTGTGACATTGAGTTCAGTCAAGGCCACAAACGTAATCGCTCCCATGAGCGCAGAAGTTCCAATAGTTTCTCTGTGCAAAAGCACTGGTTCAAGCTGACAGAGAACGTCTCGCAACAAGCCTCCCGTCACTGCTGTTACAAGTCCCAAAAGAATTGCGCCGTACCAAGAGACATTTTGCTCAAAAGCTAACTGGGTTCCAGAAATTGTTGCAATAGCTAGACCAAAAGTGTCCATGACCAAGAGTGTTTTACCGATTCGAGTTACTCGCCTAAAAACAAGTGTGATCAATACAGCGAGAATAACTGCGGCAATGATTGAAGGATCAGTTATCCAAATTGGTTTTAATCCAAGGAATATGTTTCTAAGGGTTCCACCAGAAACAGATGCAATCGCGGCGATAAATGCGATGCCGCCGTAATCTAATCGCTTATCTGCGGCGACTCGAGCTCCTACGAGTGCGAAAACAAATGTAGATAACAAATCGAGTCCATGAAGCAAATTCATGTCTCAATAGTAGAGTACGAACATGAGCAACCAAATAGAAACATCTTTTCAAGTCCAATTAGATAACCGTGATCGTGCGACAGCATTTGCCCGCCTGATCTTGGTATTTCCAGTCTTCATATTTCTCTCATCATTTTCGATTGAAACGTTCTTCAACGAAAACATGCTGCAGACATACGGCTTAGTGATTTTGCCTGTGGTCCTTGCACTTCTATTTCGTGGCGTTTATCCAAG
>JACCDH011468030.1_pt1 | contig 11289 bp, 10 predicted proteins | sample 7442481 | NCBI WGS metagenome assembly JACCDH01 (sample SAMN15323433, study PRJNA562643) | freshwater metagenome | isolation source: river surface water | place: USA:Blue River Watershed | collected 2017-08-15 | reverse complement strand
AACAGATCATTGCTTCCCTTTATTTGATGGCGTGGCATTTTTATCAAGTCCTCAAAAAAGTACAACCCTGAATTTCGTAATGATAGATGCTTATAGTACGGCAGCAACTATTTCTGATGAAGCGCTAAAAATGATTGCCAAAGATCCTACTGTAGTTTTTTGCATCAGTAGTCAGTTGCAACATGCAATGCCTGCCGTTAGACGTATGTTTATGCATTTAATTAATTTAGGTATTGAGCAGCCCGTTATTTTAATGACTGATAGCAATGGGTCCACTACCGACGAACATTTAATTCACTTGGCAACAGAGACCGGGGCTTTATTATTAGATGGCATGGGAGATGGCATTTGTCTAGGGGTGACTCAAAAAGTGTATGATGCTGCGCAAGGCAAGATGGCCAACTTGTCCGGAAGAAACTACATCAGTAATTCTAGTATTGAACAATTTTTAAATGCTACAAGTTTTGGCATTCTTCAAGCTACCAGAACGCGCATTTCTAAAACGGAATATATTTCTTGTCCTAGTTGTGGACGTACTTTGTTTGAATTACAGGAAACCACTGCTAAAATTAGAAAGGTAACCAATCATCTAAAGGGATTAAAAATTGCCATCATGGGTTGTATTGTAAATGGTCCAGGTGAAATGGCAGATGCCGACTTTGGTTACGTAGGTAGTGGTGTCGGTAAAATTACTTTGTACAAGGGAAAGGAAATTATGAAACGTAATATAGACAGTGAAGTAGCGGTGGATGAGCTAATACAATTATTAAAAGAAAATGGGGCATGGATAGAGCCAGCCCAAGCATAAGTTCCATTTATGAAAACAGTTTTATATAAATTATTTTATAGTTTTTTCTATCTCCTTTCCTTACTACCCTGGCGTGTATTGTATTTTATAAGTGATGGAATTGCTTTTATATTGCGAAGGGTGATTCAATACAGAGTAGCGGTTGTTGATCATAATTTAGCTATCGCATTTCCACATAAAACAATTGCAGAGCGTACAAAAATTAAATATGAGTTCTATCAGCAATTTACCGATACGTTTATAGAAACCATCAAAATGCTTTCTATGTCGGATAAAACTTTTCAAAAAAGATTTACCTCCAATGTAGAAGTCTTAAATAAATTGTACGAGACAGGTCAAAGCGTTCAGTTGATGGCGGGGCATTTCTTTAATTGGGAATTTGCCAATTGGGGTGCTTCAAAATATGGTAAGTATCCCTTTATAGCAGTATATATGCCTTTAAGTAATTCGGCTTTTGATAAATTAATATATGACCTTAGATTCAGGTACCAATCAATTTTAATTCCTGCAACAAATTTTAGAACGCAATTTCATAAATATGCGAGTCAAGGGCCTTATGCCTTGGCATTGGCAGCTGACCAAAACCCTAGTAATCCATTACAAGCTTATTGGGTTTCTTTTTTTGGCAGACTTACCCCATTCATAAAAGGTCCAGAGAAAGGATCTAAGCTCAATAATACGGCTCAAGTATTTGCCCACTTTTACCGAACCAAAAGAGGTTATTACCACATGGAATACGAGGTAATGACCACGTCTCCCAATTATTTCAAGGATGGGCAGTTAACACTTATGTTTGCAAAGATGTTAGAGGAAAAAGTAAAGATGCACCCTTCTAATTATTTGTGGAGTCATAGAAGATGGAAGTACACTTATGATGAAAAAATTCACGAGATGTTGGTGGTAAAATAAAATCCCTATCTATCTATTCTTCTAGAAAACTAGTTTTAGTAGAATCCGTTTTTGTAATGGTAGGCTTCTTGATACTTTCAAAAGAAAATTTATCTTTTAAAAATTGGACTCCTTCCCATCCATCCATTACGGCGCGTATATTATGGATGCCTTGCTTTTTTAATATACTTGCAGCCAATGTATTACTTTCCCCAGTTTCACTAATGATGTAAATGTTGAAATGCTCATCTAATTCTGACATACTCCCAGGATCCATAAACTCAGCTAAAGGAAGCGATACGGAGTTTTTGATGTGCAATTTATTATAGGCTTCTTCTGTTCGGATATCTAAGGGCATTAAGAATTCATCAAAAGGAATATCCATTGCTAATTCGTCGGGCTCTACTTCAATTAACATATCTATTTTATTGCCTTCCTTTGTCCAAGTATTCATACCGCCATTTAAGTATCCTAAAATTTGGGTAAATGCAGCTTCCTTAAAATAGGCAAGGGTTTCTTTCTCTATCTTAGAATCTAAGATAAAAACAAGGGGACTATCTCTTTGAATCATCCCCATAGCTACTGCATATTTTACAGTAGCAGGGGTGATATGTAATGAGTTGGGTATATGCCCCATCATCCATTCATCGGATGGTCGAGCATCAATAATAATAGTAGTGGGTTGTTCAATGAGTGCCTTGAACTGATCTAAAGATAAAACCATATTATCCAACAAGTTGTTCAACAAATTGGTTCACTTGATCCAATCTAGTATAGTCTACCGTGTAAAAAATAAATTTACCTTCTCTTGTTGTAATTACAATTCCAGCTCTTCTTAAAATGGCTAGATGTTGTGATGCAACAGATTGTTCTAAACGCAGTTTCACATAAATTTCAGTAACTGTCATTTTTTGGTGTTCGTCAATTAATTTGACAATTTGTTGACGCAATTTGTGATTTAATGCTCTTAAAATCATGGCGGCCTTCTTGCTATGAAGAAGGTCAACTTTTAATGGCGAACTGCCATTGGCTAGTTGTAATTGGGGTAAAGATGAATTCATGACAATATTAAATATTGGGGGGTTATGAATAGAATATTTAGCAAAGCTACATTATTAATTTAAAATATAATATATTAATTGTTGCGAAATAAGGAATCTAGGCCTAATTCTGTAAAAATTACAAGGATTTCGCAGGTGGTTGATAAAAGTCTTTTAGGTAGGCGGGGCTACTATAGGCGGTATTTTCAAAGTCGGTTCGTTCCCATTTTGTGCATGCTAATTTGATCATATCCTTTATTTCATAGCGGTCTGTGATGAGGTGTAAAAGGGGAGAGCTTATCAATTCCAATGTTTTGGGTGCTCCGTTGCCAATACATATTAAGGAACCTTGATTCAATAAGTTCTCTAGGATGGGGGTATCTAAAACAATGGCTTGTTCTACCATGGTAGGGTTCAAATGAGGATCGTATACGGCCCCAAATACTTCCATTCTTCGTGCATCTATCATGCTAAATATTTGATAATTGCCGGGTATTCTTTTTGCAATAGCATGATTATTAGCATGTTCTGCTAACAATGCTAGGGTAGACAATCCAATTAAGGGTTTGTTTAAGGCGTAAGCGATGCCTTTAGCACTGGCAAGTCCTACTCTTAGGCCGGTATAACTTCCCGGTCCCATGGTTACCACAATGGCATCTAAAGCAGCAAGTGTGATTTGAGCGGTTGCTAAAACATTTTCAATAGCTACTTGTACAAAATTAGCATGTGTGTTAGACTGTTCATTATTGGCCAAGGCCAATAGGGTATGGTCCTTACTTATAGCAATGGTTGCTTTATCTCCTGCAGTATCTATGTATAAAAATAGGGCCAATTTCAATGATTGTTTCGCAAAAATAAGCTCCTATTTGATAGAAAAATAAGAAATTGTGCTCTTAATAATAATTATATGTCAAAACAGGTTATTCAAACCAATAAAGTACCTGCTCCTATAGGTCCGTATAGTCAAGCGGTGATTGCCAATGGATTCTTATTTGCAAGTGGTCAAATTGCATTTGATCCAGCAACAGGTGAATTAGTGCTTGTTTCCATACAAGCTGAAACAAAGCAAGTGATGGAAAATATTAAGGCCATTTTAGAAGAAGCGGGCATTCATTTTGGTCATATTGTGAAAACAACTATTTTTTTAAGTGACATGCAATTGTTTGCAGAAGTGAATGAAGTATATGGAAGTTATTTTTCTGCCGATTTTCCTGCACGCGAAACCGTAGCGGTGAAAACTTTACCAAGAAATGTAAATGTAGAAATTAGTATCACAGCAGTGATTAATTTGTAATTATTTATTGCGTAACTGGTAGCTAGTTTCCAGTGTCCAAATGTCTTGGGGTTGCATAATATGTAGCCCCATTTTATTATTGAAACAATCTGGTGCACCACTTAAATTTTCTATAGCAATACTTTTTCTACCGGGTGGGGTATATAATTGTAAATAGGGATAAGCCGCAGATGGACTTACGATTAATTGATATTGGTCATTTTCTAAAATACATATTGGATTATGGCCAGCTAAATGGTATCCATTGTCTAATTCAATGCCCGTAAGATTTTTAGGTTTTTCAAATTGCGGATCGGAATTCGTTTTTCCTGTGGGAATGAGTTCATCGTCATATACAAGTATTCCATTATTACAAAATTGCAAAGTACAATCGTCAATGGTATTCCCTAATTTAAAATAGGGATGCCATCCATCCATTATGGGGAAACTCCTTTGATCCTTGTTGATAATGTGAGTGGTTATCGTAACCTTATTTTCTTTACAAAGGGTCCATAACAACTGTATCGTATAGTTGAATGGGAATCCTTCATGGCTATTTTGATAATTATATTCAAGTAAGACAGAAGCTTTTTCTGGTTGAATTTCTGTGGACACAATTTCAAAAGGAGCATCGTAGATGACCCCATGAAGTGCGTGATTTCCTAAATAAAATTTATTTAATTTATATGCTTTTTCTTCGTGGATAAACTCCCCTTTATGGAGTCTACAAGAAAAAGGGCTCATCTTACCACTTTTAAATCCGTTTGCTTCAAACTGTCCCCATCCTGCTTCAAAATCATTTCCTTCAATCACATCCCAGGAGTTATTTGCATTGCCTTGCATCCAGCTATTTAACAGCCCTCCTTTGCTAATAATGTCAATATGAATAGATAGGCTATTGTCTGTGATGCGTATTTGGTAAAAATTAAACAGCGGCTGAATATCAATGCTAAATGACATGTTTGAGACTTTGATGTGTAATTTAAAACTATTCTATTAACTTTGAAATGAAAATAATAATTGAATGCACAAATATATTACCACCCTGTTTTTACTTTTCTCTTTTTACGCTTTTGGACAAAAGGGATTAAAGTACGATAGTACCATGAAGATTGGAAAAGTAGGTTATAAGGTAACCTGCATGAATAGAAATCCAGATAGAAATGTATTGAATGTTCGTCCTGTAGGTTTTAAAGCGGATGCGAGAGAAGTGAATTTAGAATTAAGAGGCCGCGTGTTGTCTGCAGAAATAGATGACTTAAACCAAGATGGTTTTCCAGATGTGATCATATATATATTAGACCCACAAGGGAGAACGAATTTGTTTACACTCAGCTCTCAGGAAAATGAAATGTTACAACCCATCTATTTTTCTGACATTACCAATGATCAACAATTGAGTAAAGGATATAGAGGAAGAGACGAGTATAAGTTGGTTGAAGGCATCTTGTTTCGCAAGTTTCCCATTTTCGAATCTGATACTGCGATTAAAGAACCAACAAATAAGGTAAGGCAAATTATGTATCGTGTGGTAACCGGTGAAAAGGGGATGCTTAGCTTTAAGCCATTTAAGAGTTTTGATTTGCCAGCGAATCAATAACCATCTGCAACTACTATTTTCCCGACTGCTTGTTCACTGCCAGTAAGGTCTCTAACAAATACCAAATAGATTCCGGAAGCCACTTTGTGTCCTTCATAGGTTCGTCCATTCCAAATAGCTTGTCCCCCTAATGCAGTAGTTTGAAATAAAAGTTTCCCGGTTAAATCGGTAATTTTTACAATCGCATTGTTTACCAAGCCTCTAAATGCAATATTGCCCATAAAGGAACTAGATACCGGATTGGGAAATATTTGTATTGCATTTTGACTGGCAGCCCCTTCTGTAGCCGTACCTCTAAAGCTTACCAATTGCTGCATGGCTTTAAAAAATATTTCCCCAGTGGTAGGTTCAATCAAAATCTGCGTAACGGTGTCGCTTGGAAGTGGGCTATTGTCTTTGGTAAAATGCGTAAGTACTTCAAGTCCATCTGGACTTAATAGCCAAGCACCTTTATTGGTTCCAACCCATTTTCGATTGGCGCCGTCTGTTGTAATGCAATGAATTGTTTCATTCTGAAATAGATATCCGTTAAATCCATTATTTCGGACAATGGGTAAATAAGCGTTGCATGGTTCTGTAGCAATATCACCACAATTAAAAATACCAATCCCATTATCCGTTCCTACCCAGATGTTACCTGTTAGGTCTTCATTTATACTAGTCACTTTGGAACTACTCAGGTTTCCATTATTGGGTTGAGGCGTAAGTTGCTTCCATGTTTCCGTGGTATAGTAATCTGTAGACTGGTAAATATATACCCCCTGTTGATTAGGGGCAACTACCCAAGCTTGTCCTTGTTTGGTTACAATAAATTGATTTAAACCCCTAGAACCAAATGAATTTGGAACGGGTAGGGAAGACCAAGTATTATTTTTATACCTTACAAGGCCTTGTTGATCTTGTATGACCCAAATATTGTTATTTATGTCTGTTTGAATATGGGTATAATCTCCGGATAGCGAATTGGGCTGTATCCATTCTACCGAATTGTTATTTTTAATTTGAACCAATTTATTGTTGCTGGTAAACCAAATTTGGTCCTCTAATTTCAATTCAGTCGCGGCATACAAATTGGGCAAGGGTATATTGTTAATCAGTTCAAAGTTTTTCCATCCCTGTTCTGTAAGACTTGCATATCCTTTTTGTTGAGCACCATAAGGTGCAATTAAGTTTCGCGCATTCATAAAAGCAATTCCTCCAAGCGCCGCATTGGGTCCGCCCACGGTAAGCCATTGCATATTGGTCTTTCCCCATAAAAGTCCTTTGGTACTATCTGCTATCCAATAAAAATTGTCTTTATCTAGTAAGGATTGAACTGGGCTGGATAAACTAAGACTATCAATAATCGTCTTAGTCGAAAAGTCTGGAAGAATATGAATGAGTGCGCCTTTTTGATTAGCATATTGAACGGCTACTTGAAATGAGTTTGCCGTTTTGGTAACCTGTGATAGCTTGCCACTAGGAAGTATAAATAGGGGCTGACTATCTGGTAGGGCAATTAGCTTGCTATTATTGTATCCATATATTTTTAAGGGGTCTTGAACAAAATGTTGAATAGCAAGGGAGTCCAATTGAGTAAGTTTTTGCCAGCCATTTGGGTTGGGTCCATTTTTCCCGATTGAATTTACCCAAATGCCATTTTCTGTTGCTGCATAAATACTGTCCTTAAGAATGGCAACATCATAAGTGTTGATGGAACTTTGATTGTTGTTTGGGAACCAGGTGTCTTTGATTTCATGTATACTTAAATCTACCACTACAATTCCAAATTGAGTAGACAATAACCCCCAATTGCTATAAACAGTTATGGCATTAATTTGCTTATTAACATGTAAGTTGGTACGCTGAATGGCATTGATATTGTACACTTGGTCTTCCTTGATAATGTCAAGGTTGCTATTCCCATAAACTACAATCAGCTGTTGATTGATCGGATCCCAAGCCAGATTTGTAATACCAATATCGTGTAGTCCAGTGGATTTATCTATCCAACTTGGGTTTTGTTTATCGTCAAATTTAATAATTTGGTAAGGGCTTGCCGCGTAGATACCATCTCCTTGAACGACGCTGCGGATTTGATGATTATCAAAATGACCTCTCCATTGACCAATTCCTCCAATTGAATTTTGCGCATTGGATGCAATAGAAAAAAACAGGAATAATATGAAAGCAAATATTTTCATTATTGTATGGCAGCATAAATAGCTTCCTGAATTTTAGGTCTAAGATTTAATGTATTAAATACTTTACTATCTCTTGTTGGATATACGCGGTTGGATAAAAATATATATAGTAGTCCAGTAGCAGGATCTGCCCAAACGCAGGTGCCTGTATATCCAGTATGACCAAAAGTTGCTGGGGAAGCGCTTTTACAAGGATAAGCATCTTCTATTTTTGTTGTATTGCGTTCAGGCTTGTCAAATCCTAATCCTCTTCTGCTATTATTGGTTTGATAGGCAGTGTATTTTGCAATGGTATTGGGGGATAGGTATTGTTTGCCTTCCCAGTTCCCATTGTTTAACAGCATCAAAAATAGCTTTGCCAAATCTGAAGCATTACTAAAAAGACCAGCATGCCCCGCAATCCCGCCCATGGTAGAGGCGCCTTCATCGTGGACACTGCCGTGAATTAATTCCTTTCTATAATAATTGTCTAGCTCCGTGGCGGCGATATTTTCTTTACTCGTTTTTTGCAAAGGCAGATAGCCCGTGGAAGTCATTCCCATTGGAGCATAGAATTGTTCACGGGTATAAGTATCTAAGTTCTTTCCAGTTACTTGTTCTATAATTTTCCCTAAGAAAATAAAATCATTATCACTATAAACATATTTACCAGAAGCCGTCACAGGACTTCTTAAAATTTGATTCTGTATCGTGTCCTTCCAGTAGTCCACCAGCCATTTATTTGGTGTGATAAAGCTATTGTGAGATTTATCTTTCGTATTACTCACCAACCCTGGTATAAAACTTCCATCCTTATTCAATAAAGATGCATAAAATTTAAGATAGGGGTGGAGTCCTGCTTGATGTAGCAATAAATCTTTTAAAGTTATGGTTGCTTTTGCTGTTCCATTGACCCAGGGCAAATAATCTCCAATGGTTTTTTCAATATCTATTTTGCCTTCTTCAGAAAGCTTCATGATACCCACCGTTGTAGCCGTTATTTTGGTTACAGAAGCAAGATCATAATAGGTGTTAAGGGTTACTGGGCTTGACCCTTCACCCGCGGTGGTGCCATATGCTTTATTGAATACAATTTTATTGTTTTGGGCTACCAGCACTTGACAACCCGACAGCGCTTTTTTTTTAATAGCGTCTGTTACTAAAGAATCTATAGCCGTAAATTTTTGTACCAAGGTATCACTTGCACCCATTAATAATTTAGGAGAAACGGTTACGGGCAATTGTCCTGTAGCTTTTATTTTTCCTGCAAGCCAATTGAAAACAGCCGTTTCAGTATACGCATTGTCTTCGTAGGCAAATAAGATATTTTGAATAGCATCAAATTCCGCAACTGCATAGGGGTTACCTAAAATAACATGAATGCGATCGCGCGCTATTGAATTGCTTAAATAGTTGAGTATAAAAGAAGGTATTTGAAAATGATTGGCTGGGCGACGATTGTAATTATGTAGCCCCACAATAACTTGTTGATAGGATTGTAAACTGTCTTTCAACTGGACTAATATTATGCTATCCTTGCTGCCAATATAAAATATTTTAACACCAAAAAGACTATCCAAGGACTTTGTTAAAATAGTAGGTTGTGCAGTATTTAAGGCGATGTATGCTGTGGGAATTTCTTTGTTTAAATTAGGCAAGGATTGCGCATTGCAATAGGTAAGTGATTGACTTGCAATTGCAGCTTTGATTGCCCCTACCGAAGCATTCAAGTCCTTTTTAATATTGGTAGTATCAATCAATTGCTTTTTGGATAAGCCATATTTGTACTTAGCCGTCAACACTTTTTTTACCCTTTCATTAATGTCTTTTTCAGAAAGTCTTCCTTCTTGAATAGCCTCTTTTATTTTTGCGATCGACTCCCCAATATCACCTGGCAAGCACAACATATCATTCCCTGCTAATAATGCTTGCACATTGGCTTCTCCTCTAGGAAAATAATTACTAATGGCTTTCATATCCATAGCATCCGTTACACTTAACCCTTTAAAGCCCAATTCTTTTTTTAGCAATTCATTCACCGCTTTAGGAGATAAGGAAGTTGCAAATTTTGGAGTGGTATCAATAGTGGGAACAGATAAATGAGCGACCATAACCGAACCAATACCTGCTTTAATCAGCGCCCTAAATGGCGCTAGCTCTAGGCTATCCAAAGCGGCTCTTGATTTTAGAATAACAGGAATATCAAAATGGGAGTCCACGCTAACATCTCCATGGCCTGGAAAATGTTTTGCGGTAGCCATGACTCCATTATCTTGCATACCCCGCATATAAGCAATACCATGTTGAATAACTCTTTCTTTATTTTGCCCAAAACTTCGGTCGTTGATGACGGGGTTACTTGGATTATTATTAATATCTATATCTGGAGCGTAGTTCACTTGAATACCTAAACGTTTGCATTGCGCAGCAATAGCTGCACCCATTTGATACACCAACTTATCTGAGGAAATGGCTCCCATGGACAATTGTCTTGGAAACATTTCTACACTATCCAAACGCATACCCACTCCCCATTCCGCGTCCATGGTAATGAGTAAGGGTGTTTTTGCAATGGATTGATAATAATTGGTGTGAAGTGCTTCTCTAATGGGTCCTCCTTGAAAAAAACAAAGTCCTCCAATATTATATTTTGTGATAAGTTGACTAAGGGAGTCTATCTTTTGTTGATCCCATTCGCTATGGGCTCTTAATACCATGAGTTGTGCAATTTTCTCCTCAATACTTAAGGACTTAAATTGTTTATTGACCCATCTTTTTTCTGCCTTGGATTGGGCTTGTATTTGAACACAAAATAAAATGCTTACAGCAAAAAAAAGGGTCCATCTTTTCATAAATATATATTTGTACTGGGTCTTGCTTGCAATTTAAGGATAAAAAAAAGCTTACCCTAGATTGGATAAGCTTTTTATAAAAAAGTTCATTATTTAGAAATTGGTCCTCTATTTTCAGAAAAGGGTACTTTTCTGCTTCCATCTGAAAAGGCTATGCCTTTTCTTCGTTTTCATCCAACTCAGGTAAGGTTGGTTCCACATTGTGCTTTTGCAGTTGTGCAAACCATTTTACCATTTTTTTCATATCACTTCCATAGACTCTTTCAAAGTCCATTTTAGGGAATACCTTTTTAAAGTAGGCGGCAACGGCTTTAGGATCTTTTTCATTCGGCAAAGCCTCTTTTGCCTTTCCCATGGCAATAAATACCTCCGCTAAAAACACGTTATCGTGGGTGGTATATACTTCAATGCTCTCTAAATGAGAGAATTGGTGGGCTCTTGAGCTAATAAACTGTGTATTGTTATTTTCCAATGAAGTAGCAATGGCGCCATCATTTTTACTTGTTACCAATTCGAATAATCCTGACATCCCAGAAACCGAGATCAATTTGCTGTATTCCATAACTGCTTTGTGTTTAATTTACAGGCGCAAATTACTGAAAAACCCCCAATTTTCATTTTTTAAACTACCTTTGTTTCACTTAAAATTTAGTTTATGCCAGGTTT
>JACCDH011259381.1_pt1 | contig 11290 bp, 10 predicted proteins | sample 7442481 | NCBI WGS metagenome assembly JACCDH01 (sample SAMN15323433, study PRJNA562643) | freshwater metagenome | isolation source: river surface water | place: USA:Blue River Watershed | collected 2017-08-15 | reverse complement strand
GTCAGGTAAGGAGTTACAGCGTAGCTATTACAAAAATGGGGAGAAGTTGAAAGGTTGATTACAACCAACCTTTCATTTTCATCCAATCATCGTTGAACATCTTACCTAAGTAGCGTGTGCCGTGGTCGTGGAATATTACCACTACAACATCACCTTCTTTGAATCTATCTTTCATTTGAATAAGCCCCGCCATAGCTGATCCCGCGGAATTTCCAGCAAAGATTCCTTCTTCTCTGGGAATGCGTCTGGTCATTTTTGCGGCATCCTCATCGGTCACTTTTTCAAAATGATCGATGACATTAAAGTCAACATTTTCGGGTAGAAAATCTTCTCCAATACCCTCAGTAACGTATGAGTATATCTCATTTTTGTCAAAAATCCCTGTCTCTTTGTACTTTTTGAAAACAGATCCATAGGTGTCAATTCCTAAAATTTGAATATTGGGATTTTGTTCTTTAAGGTAACGACCGGTTCCCGAAATGGTTCCACCAGTTCCCACTCCAACTATTAAGTGGGTGATTTTGCCATCTGTTTGTTCCCAAATTTCGGGGCCAGTCGATTCATAATGCGCAATGGCATTGGCTGGATTGTCGTATTGATTGGGCTTCCATGAATTGGGAACTTCTTTTTCCAATCGGGAAGATACACTATAATAAGATCTCGGATCCTCTGGATCTACATCTGTAGGGCAAACAATGACCTCAGCCCCGAAAGCCTTTAACGCGTCAACTTTTTCTTTACTCTGTTTATCTGTTGTGGTAAAAATGCATTTGTATCCTTTCATGATGGCTGCTATGGCCAACCCCATCCCTGTATTGCCGGATGTTCCCTCAATGATGGTTGCTCCCGGTTTTAATTTTCCCTCTCTCTCGGCTACTTCAATCATTTTCAAAGCCATTCGGTCTTTAATGCTGTTCCCGGGATTAAAGGTTTCAACTTTGGCCAATACTGTCGCAGGAATTTCCTTGGTAATTTGATTGATTTTAACCATCGGTGTATGTCCAATGGTTTCTAGAATGTTGTTGTAAATTTTCATTTCAATATTAACTAAATCTTATGGCTTTGATTGGTGAGATGCGGTTGACATAAAAGGCAGGCATAAACATGGCCAAGGCACACACCAATACAACAAAAATATTCAACAATCCAATGCTTGCCCAATCAAAATCAATAGGAACTGCTGAAACATAGTATTGCTCTGGATCCAATTTAATCCATTTAAATTGCTTTTGAATGGCCATGAGCCCAAGTCCAATAGCATTTCCAATGATGATTCCTTTTGTAATTAAATACAATGCGTGTCGGAAGAAAATCTTAACGAGCATCTTATTCGGCATCCCCAATGCCTTCAATGTACCAATCATATTCTGCTTTTCTAATATGATGATGAGCAGGGCTGATGTCATATTGATGATGCCAATAAAAATCATCATCACGATGATGATGATTACATTAATATCCAACATGTTCAACCAGGCTACTATTTCTGGATGCCTTTCTAAGACGTTCTCAATGCCCAATTGGTATGGAAGTAAATCATAAAGCGCACTCTGTCCAGGCAGCAAATCATCAAAGTCATTCAAAGCTACTTCATAACTGCCTAACATATTTTGTGCAGGGAATTCGGTGTAATCATATTTGTATTCCCACTCACCACCGGATTTTTTTGAGAATGTAATTTGAATGGAATCTTTAATTCCTGAATTGATTTCAGATGCCACTAAAAGAAATTTGAATACCGAGCCTTTCAAGTTTTCGAGGCTCAAGGTGTCTGCATAGAATTGACCTTTAGACGTTTTCCAATGATACTGATACTCTGGCGATTGACATTGCACTTGCGCCACCAATTGAGCATTTAGCTCTTCGGATTGGGGGTTGGTTATATCGGTTTGAATCCAGGTTCTTATGCCCATCCTACTGTATTTCTGTAATGGATAAAGTGGTATAAAAACCATTTTGTGATCAAATTCCTCTAACCCAGATTCATAGATGCCGCAAATGATGAAGTTCTGCTGTTGGGGCACTTCATTTCCATTCAAAAAGTAAATACTTACTTTTTGATTCAATGCCACACCGAGTGTTTTCTGCAGATATTTAGAGATCATGATCTCTCTGATGGTATCATTGTGTGCACTGATGTTCCAATTGGGTTGTCGACCTTCTTGGGTGATTTGTTGGAAAAAAGGGTCACCATCTTGGGGTTCCACTCCTTTTAAAACAATGCCTTGCAATTGTTTTTTAGACTCGATGATCCCGGGCAGATGCACTGTAGGCTGAAGGCGCTGCACCAATGGGTGTTCGCGAAGCCTTACCTCCAGCGAATCTATTCTGGTAAAAGGAGAAAGCGCATCACCGCCGGCTTGTAGGTTGGCAAAAATTTTAAGGTGTCCGCCGAAACCAACCATCTTGGATTTGATTTCTTTCTGAAATCCATTCACCATGCCCAAAGCAACCAACATCGTGACCATTCCCAATATAATGGCGCCCAAAGCAATCCAAACGATTGGTCGGGCAGCGCCATTGGTTTTATGGCTGCGCATTTTCTGAGCTATGAGGCTGACGATTTGCATGCAGGACAAAGCTAAACATTGTTCAAAAGAGAACCTTGAAATCTTTTCATCTTCTTGATATCAAGTGAAGAATTATCAAAGATCTTTACCATTGATGAGATGGTCCATGGGCTCCTTTTTGGTTTTTTTGATGTTGGCTTGTCGAACACAGACTCCTGTGGTTGTGATGTCCCCTGTACAATCCAACCGCATTGTAGTTGGCGCAGAAAATTTACTCAGTGATATCTCGGTGTTGAAGGATAAACGCGTCGCCATTGTGGCCAACCACACCGCTTTGGTCAATCAGTCGCACCTTGTGGATACATTACTAAGTCTGCAAATGGATGTTGTGAAGGTGTTTGCACCTGAACACGGATTTCGGGGTGATTTGCCTCCGGGAGAGAAATTTGATTCCTACACCGATCCGCAGTCAGGCATTGCTGTAATCTCTTTGTATGGAAAGAATGCAAGACCCAAAGCAGAGGATCTTCAAGGTATTGATGTCGTATTGTTTGATATCCAGGATGTAGGCGCAAGATTTTACACTTACCTCACTACTATGTTTTATGTGATGCAAGCATGTGCGGAAAACGACAAGAAATTGGTTGTTTTGGACCGCCCCAATCCCAATGGTCATTATGTTGACGGCCCTGTATTAGAAAGTGATTTGACCTCCATGGTTGGAGCCTTACCAATTCCCATCGTTCATGGATGCACCTTGGGTGAGATGGCCAAAATGATCAAAGGAGAGAATTGGGGAGAAACCAGAAATCTAAATCTACAAGTTGTTTCTTGTAACAACTGGACCCATCAAATGCATTATTCGCTACCCATCCCACCCTCGCCCAATTTAAGCTCTGATTGTGCCATTGCCTTGTATCCATCTTTGTGCTGGTTTGAAGGAACAAGTGTGAGTGTAGGCCGCGGTACCCTTCATCCCTTTACTTGTTATGGTTACCCGAACAAGAAGCACCATAATTTTGTGGCAATACCGAAGGACATTGTGGGAAAAGTAATCAATCCACCTCATGAGGATGAATCATGCGGTTTTGTTGATCTGCGTTCAACTTGTCAGTTCATCAATCAAATCAATTTGAGTTACTTATTGGAGGCCCATGAAGAATTGGGCGATACCATGTTCGATAGCCCTCAATTTTTTGATAAATTAGCGGGAACAAGAGCGTTACGTATTCAATTGATGCTGAACACCAGTGAGAAAGACATTCGCGATAGTTGGCAAGAGAAATTACAAGCTTATCTCATGATTCGAGAAAAATATTTGATGTACCCATGAAGAATTGCATTGTCTTACTTATTTGTTTTCAAATCAATTTTTGCTTTGGCCAAGTTTGGGACGTTTCTCATCCCAATGATCCGTTTGACTCACAATACCAAGCTGCGTTTCAGAAGGTAGATAGTTCCGATGCCTTTCAGTATCCTCAGGTTTATGGATTGGATAGGGATTATTTTTTAGGTAAGAACGATAGTATGGGTATGAGTGGCTTTACGATTTTGCCTAGAATGTCTTTGTCGAGCGGTTTGAGGCGATTGGATAATCGGTATGAAGGATTTCATCAATCCTTTGCTCAGGTAGATGCATATTTCGTGATTAAGAAAAAATTGGCCATTCAAGTTTCTTATTATCATCTGTTGGCTGACCTTCCACAGACAGCCCAAGATCAAGTAATTCAACAAAACACCGTATTGGGTTGGGGAAAAGCATTGGGCGGTTTTTTAGGAATGTATCGCACCCAATCTTGGACAGGTAGATTGACCTACAACCCCAATCAACACATTGCTTTGGATTTGGGAAGAGGGAAATTGTTTTTTGGAGATGGTTATCGTTCGTTGGTGATGAGTCATCATGCTGCCCCTATGCCTTACGGTAGAATGGTAGCTGATTTGGGACCATTGCGATTCAATGTGCAGTGGGCGCAGTTAAAAGATAATCTTCTTGGATGGAATGGATTAAGAACGAAATATATCGGGATGCACTCATTGTCTTATGAGGCAACGAAACGTTTAACGATTACCCTGTTTGAGATGGTGATTTGGCAGAGAAATGATAAAACCTCTGTACGAAATTTTGATTTACATTACCTGAATCCCATTGCTTTTTGGCGCCCCATTGAGTATGCTCAGGGATCTGCGGACAACTCATTGTTGGGTTTGAACATGAGCTATGTGCACAAACAGAAGTGTAAGTTTTATTTTCAATTCTTATTGGACGAGTGGTTACTGTCTGAAGTCAAGGCCAGAAATGGTTGGTGGGGATTAAAGTATGGCGGGCAGCTGGGAGTAAAGGCGATGAACATCATTCCGGGTTGGAGTTTCCTTTCAGAAGTCAATGCAGTAAGACCGTTTACTTATTCTCATGCAAGCCCTATGCAGGCTTGGGGTCATTTAGGACAACCATTGGCTCATCCTTGGGGATCCAATTTCATGGAATGGGTCAACATGGCTCAATTTAAGAGGAATGACTGGCAGGTTTTCATGGCTTGTAACTATGGGGCCTATGGTCTGAATAGATTGGGGCAGAATGATGGTGGAGATATTTTTTTGAGCTATAAGAATCCTGCTCAAATCTATGGAAATGACTTTTTCCAAGGGGACAAAAGAATCGTGCTCTTTCAGCGAATACAAGTTTCGAAAAAAGTATGGAATAATGCGATAGAGTGTTTTGCGGAGGTGATGAGCCGCACGCATTATTTGCCCCATCAGAGCAGCCAGCAGTATTTAATGCTGGGCGTGAGAACTCCAGGATACTTCCAAGATCAATGGGATTATTGATCGGGAATTTTGATTGGCAACAAAAAAAACGTAATATTGCACCCCGCGCTTATAGCTCAGTTGGTTAGAGCAACAGACTCATAATCTGTGGGTCCCTGGTTCGAGCCCAGGTGGGCGCACAAAAGGTAGTTTCGGCTACCTTTTTTTATTTCTATAATCCTCATTAAATCCCTTTCCAGCCATGATATCTGAAATGCTTTTTTCAATTCGGCTGGTTTTAGTGGCGCTTTGTTTCGGTTGATTGAAGTGGAGTAAATAGGCCCGCTGTCTTCCAGGTGTTAATCGTCTAAATGCTTGTTCCAATCCATTGACGTTTTTAAAGGCGATTAAAAGTTCGTCGGGTAGGGGATATTCTTCTGTTTTTTTTGATATGATTTTTTCTCCTGAACGTTCCGCTTCAATGGCCAAATGGATGTAGGTGGCAATGAGATCCCGATTATCCAAAATGAACTTCGAATCAGTAATGCGCAGTTGCCGACTAGCTTGTGTGTTTTCAGATGGTTGTATTAAAAGTCCATTCGGGTCAGGAATGAGAGCACCATTGAAGAAATTCAAGGCTGCGTAGTTTTTGAATGGGGCTAAAATGACAATATTTCGGCCATTGTCTGTGTAGCAGGGTTGACCCCATTTCACTTCTTCAGTTAGGCCACAGGACAAAAGAATTTCGCGGAGTAAAGGGAGCTCCTTACTCCATGTATGTACTTTACACTTCGGAGTCTGGTGCCACTGGCAGCGGCCACAACCTTCTGCTAAGATGAAGTCAACTTGAGGATTCATGATGCAAAGATGCAAAAGAAGGTTAAAGAAATTATTGCAAAGCAACGCTTTCGCTCTATTCATGTCATAGGTTATATGAAGAAATTCAACAATATATTATTTCCAATGCTGTTTGGCTTGGTGCTGATTGTTGTTTTTAATACCAAAGATTTTTCACAAAATCAATTGAATGATTCTGTTGATTCACAAACCCATCCAGTGTATTATACACATCGGTTTGAGATGGAATTGCACAAGGACACGATGTTTTATTCCATTTTGATTTTGGAGGGTTGGGATTTGATTTTCCCCATTTTCTGTAATTCGTGGTATCCCACTTGCGGTGGTTGCATTGTTTATGACAATTGGCCCTATCCGCCCGGATTTCCGTATCCCAGTTTTGACAAAGCTTCAATGATTGGTTGGCCACTGGCCAATACCAATCAAGATACGCTAAGCTCAAGCGCAGATTCCTTATTTGTTGCCAAAGAACCCACGGTAATGCCAGATTCCGTCACAATCGCACCAAGTGCTACTGTGCCTACTCCGAGCAGATGGACGCGATTCAAGCAAAAAGTAAGAAGTTTCAGGATTTTTTCATCATCTTAGTGCATTAATACAATCGCTAAGTCATGCATTTTATCCGTTTGTCTTTTATTACCACAATGATTTTAAGTGCTTCATTTTTATGGGCGCAAAATTTTTCAATTGGACACCAGCAAACAGCTTTTATTGATGTCTCTCGTGCCAACCGTTCAGTGGGCTGCGAGATTTATTATCCCTCGGATGTAGCAGGAGACAATGTGCCATTGGCCAGTGGATCTTTTCCTATTGTTGCATTTGGTCATGGATTTGTGATGCCAGCATCCGTGTACAATCCATACTGGGAGGGATTGGTTCCTGAAGGATATATTGTCATTTTGCCAACTACAGAAGGATCTTTGTTTCCGTCCCATTCCGAATTCGGAAAGGATTTGGCTTTTCTCATTCAGTCCATTCAGTCCGCATCCAATCAAACCGGATCTGATTTTTATGGACATGTCAGCAGTACCAGCGCAGTAATGGGCCATTCGATGGGCGGTGGGGCTTCCTTTTTGGCCATGCAACAGGATCCCAACATCACGGCATTGGTCGCTTTGGCACCTGCGGAGACCAACCCATCAGCCATTTCAGCTGCGGCTGGGATTAATCGTCCAGCTTTGATTTTTTCAGGATTGAATGATTGCGTAGCTCCGCCGTCAGACCATCAACTACCGATGTACAATGGTCTTTCAAGTAGTTGCAAATCGTATTTGGGTATTCAAGGCGGTGACCATTGTCAGTTTGCTTCGCCAAATTTCAATTGTACCTTGGGACAAAGCACTTGTTCCCCGCAAGCTACTATCAGTTCTGATGAGCAGCAGAATTTGGTGCTCACTCATTTATTGCCATGGCTTAATTATTATCTAAAAGCGGATTGTACCCAAGGTGATGCATTTCAAGTAAGTGTCGAGAGCAGTTCCGTAATGGAAGTGATGCAGAACTGCAGTTTGTCTTGTGGGACAACAGTCATTTCCAGCGGTGATCAAATGGTCAAATTGTATCCCAATCCTTTGGGTGACGCATTGTACTGGAATGTGGACACCAAGTGGATGGGGAAAGCATACCAAGTTGTTGATGCTACTGGAAGGTGCATGATCACTGGTATTTTGGGTCCGGATCCATTGTTGTTGAAAACGGAACAATGGAGTAGTGGCTTGTACTTTTTGACCATACCAGGAGCGTTGACTTTGAAGTTGACCAAGGAGTAGTTTTAGTTTTTTGTTCTTAAACGGAAGAACAAACCCGATAATACAGTGATGATACCTACGCTAAAAATAGCGGGCACAACGCCCCATTGATCGGAAATCCAGCCGGAAATGATGGCGCCAAAAACATAACCGAGATCACGCCATAATCTAAATGTTCCCACAAGTTCCGCGCGCTGACGGGGATGGCAAAGGTTTGAAATGAGGGTAGTAAAAGTGGGATAGACCAAGGCTGTCCCAATACCAAGTGCAATAGCAGCGGGTAGAATGATGAGGAAATGAGTATTGAAGGCGATGAATACAATGGCCAAACCTTGAACAATCATTCCCCAAAAAATCATGCGGATAGGAGATGAAGAGTCAGCCATTTTCCCTGTAAACAATTGTCCGATTCCCCAGGCCATGGGGTAGGCTGCTGTGAGTATCCCAATTTCAGATAGGTTGTAATGTAGTTCAAAAAGAAGTATCGGAAATATTCCCCACATCATTCCATCATTAAGATTGTTCACCACACCTGCTTGATTGATGGCACTCAATACCGGATGTTTCCAAGTCATGGCTTGAAAAGAGTTTTTAAAGAGCGGAATACCCGATGATGCTCCCTCTTGCTGAACATAGGCAATTGTATCTTTGATGAGGATCAATGAAATCAGCCAACCCAATCCACTCAGCGCTATTCCCAAATAGAAGGGAAAGGGAGAAATGCCCCATCGAAAAGCAATCCAACCACTAATCCAGGCAAAAAATCCAACAGCTACATAACCGGCAAATTCATTTAATCCCATGGCCAATCCGCGGTCTTTCTCTCCGGCAAGATCAATTTTCATGATGATGGTGCTGCTCCAAGTGAAACCTTGGCTCAGTCCCAACAATACATTGGCGGCAACAACCATGTCCCAATTTTGGGCATTCATCAGTATAAAAGGGATAGGTAAGGCAATGGTCCACCCCAACATCAATATTTTTTTTCGTCCCCAAATTTGTGACCATTTTCCTGTGAAATAGTTGGCCAGTGCTTTGGAGATTCCAAAGGCAATGATGAATGAGAGTATGGCTGAATGAGAGGAGATGCCGAAAACAGACTTCGCAAATTGTGGGAATATAGAACGTTCTATTCCAATCATTCCGCCAACAAAGGCATTCACAATCACAAGCAATACAAATTGTTTCCAATTGTATTTTAAACCCAAGCGGATTTTCTCCAATTGCAAATGCGATTCTGCCATTGGACAAAATTCCTTGTATAAACCGAAAATCTATTTTACAAATGATAAATAATCACTTCTGTCCTCTGATTCTGCTTAGGCTTACCTGTGTTATACCCAGGTAGGAGGCAATGTATTTCAACGGAATAAGTTGAACCAATTCCGTTTCTTTCATCAACTGATGGTAGCGCTCATGAGCCGTTTGCAACTGTAGACTTTCGATACGTTTGTTGGCCTGGAGATATTCGTGAACAATGATTTTATGGAAAAGTCTTTCTATGTTGGGGTAGGCAGGGAATAAGTTGAATAGCGCATCAGCTTCGATGGAAACGAGCTGAACGGGTGTAATCGCTTGAATACCTTTTGGTGTGGGTTGGTTTTGAAACAAACTTTCTGCTCTGATAATGATATTGTCATTAAAAGCAAAGTGTTCAGTAATGTCTTGATCTTCTTTCCAATAGAATATTCTTGCTACGCCGTTACTAACGAAATAGATCGTTTTGCAGGTAGTTCCTGGCTTTTGAATGATGGTGTTTTTATCGATGTGAGTTGAAACAATTAGTCGCTTGAGCACTTCTATTTCTTGGTGAGTAAGGTCAATAATCCTTTTAAAGTGATCTAGTATGTTGTGTGTTGTGTGTGTCATTTTCATTTTATTGTCCCAAGGATCCAATCGATATAACATTGACACCATCCTTCCGAGTATAGGTCATGCCTGTACCCGTGATGATATTGAGTGAACGAGGAGCGGACTGTTTTGAAGTGTCTATTTTTTCTGCAAATCGAATGAGATTATGTGCAGCCTCATCAATTTGTTTGGTGCCCAGTTTTATTTCAAATGCGCACCAATCCCCGTTGTGTTTTTGGACAATGGCATCAATTTCAAGGTCGCTAGCGTCTCTGTAATGAAATACTTCTGCATCGTTGGCTTGCGCATAGACTCGGAGGTCGTGGGTTACCATCGATTCGAATAAAAATCCTGTGAAGTTTAAATCATTGAGAAGGGTATTTTCATCTGCTCCAAGTGCCGCAACGGCGAGGGCGACATCAGTGAAATGCCGCTTGGGAGATTTTCGCAATTGATGAGAAGAGCGCAGATGGGTGTTCCAGGCGGGTTGATCTTCGACAATCATTTGTCGATTCAAAACATCGATGTAATCGTATACCGTAGTGCGGGAGATGTTCTTGGCTTCTTTTTCGAAAATGTCTTTTTCAAACGTTGACATTTCAACTGTTGTGGCTGTATTGCGAGCAATGGATTTTAAAAGCGATTTTACTTTATTGGGATCTCGTTTGATCTTGCTCACCCTACTCATATCCACCTCAGTGAGCAAAGTGATGTAGGCTCTATTGACGTCTTTCGCTTGTTCGATGGATTTATTCATCAATGAAGGAAATCCTCCAATGATGATTCGTTCGATTATTTTTTCTAGTTCAACGGACGAGTCGTCAAATTCTATTTTTCCATTTTTAAATAGGTGCTGAAGGCTAACGCTTCCATTGGAATCTCCGAGTTCTTGCCAAGACATGGTGCGCATGTCAATGACATTGAATCTTCCCGCTCCTGAGTGCATTTTGGACTGTTCCTCGGGATTAGCTGAGCCAGTTAAAATAAATTGTCCCGGCTCTTTTCTTCGATCCACTTCATGTCTAACCAACTCCCAAATTTCAGGATGAGACTGCCATTCATCGAGCAACAGAGGAGAAGGGTGTTCAAATATTCTTTGCGGAGCAAACTCAAGTAATGTTGAGAGGTTGGGATCTATATCTACTTGAATGACACTTTTTGCAAATTGCTTGGCTGTTTCTGTTTTTCCGCAAGCCTTTGGACCTCGGATGAGCAAAGCTCCGGCGCTTGAAAATTTCCGCTGAAGCTCTGTTTCTATGATGCGTGACCTATATCCCATATTGCTGATTATCAATGCAAATATAGTCTATTTTACAAATTAGTAGCTTTTTACTGAACGGATTAGTAGTTTTTCATTTTACAGATTAGTAGCTTTTTACTTTACAAATTGGAATGTGAGTTTGAAAAAGCACTCAACGATTAAATCAAAAAACAAAGAATATTATTATGAGCGATACTTCACCTTAATCAACTCCAACCGCTCCAATATCTCCTCCAAATTACCCGAAGTAACCAAGGCCATTCTGTCCTCCTTGAAGTGAGAAAAACCTTTGAAATAATTGGTGTAATGCCTAC
>JACCDH011519965.1_pt1 | contig 11291 bp, 11 predicted proteins | sample 7442481 | NCBI WGS metagenome assembly JACCDH01 (sample SAMN15323433, study PRJNA562643) | freshwater metagenome | isolation source: river surface water | place: USA:Blue River Watershed | collected 2017-08-15 | reverse complement strand
GACCCGAAACCGGAAGTTCAGCAGTCTGGGGTCACTGAGCGCAGAGGCCAGACTCTTAAGCAAATCCCGTCCGTCTGGGCGAAGCCGAGCCGAGTCAAAGTCAACATTGACGGTGAGGTCGAGCGTGGGCACCAGATTGCGAGTGGCTGCCCCAAGGCTTCGGGTCTTCGGTGCCGGCGTGAGGGCCTTCACCATCTCATCAACACTGGGTGCGGTGGGGGTCTGCGCAGCGGCAAACCCACAAACGAATCCCAGGAGCCATGTACAGAGGATTCGTTTCATTGCACTTCCTCCACCTTCACCAGTGTGGCGGCCATCTGCCCGCTGCGGCCTTGAACGCCACGGCCCACGAAGAAGTCCACCAAGCGCTGACGGGCCGTCACGTCTGCCACCGCAAAGGTAAAGGCCCCGCCTCCGCTGTCTTCATTCGGAACGAAGATCTTCTGATCCCTGGGTGATGGCGTTACAACAAATAGAACCTGGTTGGTACCCGCGGGACCTCCCGCCGTGATCGACCAACCGGGCCGTGGGAAGGTGTACCTTGTGTTGGCTTTGATCTTGTTGTCTCTGTCCAGCTTGTTGGGGTAGAGCAGATAGAAGCTCTTCCCATCGGACCCCAGCATCACCGCATACAGGTACCCGTCGGTTCCCGAAGTGACCGTAAACCTAAAGGGATCCTTCTTGATGGTCAGTTGTCTGGGAGCCTGAACGTCCAGCTTGAGCTTGCCATTGCGCTGCGACAGGATGTCGTCTAGCGTCGCTCGGGATGCGGCCAACTGGTCTTGCAGTGTCTCGACCGGCACCTCGGCCATGGCGACCGGTGTTGGGGCCTGCGTTGTGTTTGGGCCGGGTGGTGCCGGTAGTGAAGGCAGCGCAGGTGCGCTTGCCATCGGCCTATCCGGTGCCGACTGCGCAAGCGCAGGTGCGGTCGAGGTGGTTGTTGGGGTTGGGCCAGGCAATGTGGCCAATGGTGTCTGGCTGGGCACAGCGGTTGGCTTGGGGGGATCTGCCACCACGATCAAGTTTCTGGACCCCCGAACTTGGATGTTTGAGGGAAGCATGCCCGCCGCCCGGTGCGGCTCCATGAGTGCATTGAGTTTGGTCTGCGCGCACGCTCGGACCTCGTCGAGCGTGATGGCACCGCTTCGGTTCAGATCTTGGGCCTCGCCCAACAGGCATTGCCCCATGGTGTGGGTCGCAAGGCCCCCCAGCTCTTCGTTATCCCAGCTCACCTCATTCTGGTTCGCCGCGGAAATCTGCACGAAGTTTTGCTCGGGCACGCCCAGGCGCTGCATGGCCGGCATGAAACTGCGAGTGGTGCTGAGTTGGTTCACCGCGACACTGCACTGGTCCCCGGAGCGAGCCGTGACCTTGGGCCGCATGCCAGCCAACTGGGACAGAGACCGTGTCCGGGCGGCCCCCAATCCACCCGAAAAGCACGCGTCGACCATCACAATCGCCTTATCAGCCTTCTCGGCGATCTTGGAGGTGTAGCTGGCCAACTCGGCCTCAGTGATGACGTCGTCGAGTGTGTGACGCCCTTCCGTGTAGGGGATAAATCCTTGCTCACAGCCCTTCGGGGAGGTATAGCTGGTGCCATGCCCCGAGAAGTAGATGAATACCCGGTCGCCGAGCTCCGCCTTTTGCCGGAGCTGCTGCAGGGCGGCCATGATGTTGGCTTTGGTGGCTTTCGCGTCTCTCAACTCCACGATCTGCGTGCTCGGCACACCCATCGCGATCGCCATGCGGCGTGCAGTGGCCAGATCCTTGGGGACGCCCAAGAGGGGCGCCGACTCTGAGGCAGCGGTGTACTGCCCAACCCCAATGAGCAGGGCGTGGGACTGACTGGCACTAAAGACAGGTAAAGAGGTCACCACTGCCAACAGAGCTGCAATCGCAGTGACGATCTGTCTGAAAACCGCGTGCAGCTGTTGTTGATCTCTATGGAGGGCGGCCAACCCGAGCGGGATCCGAGGCAACTGGGGTTTCAGCATCTGCATGTGCAAATCCTAGCCTCAGGCCGGTATACGATCAATCTGACCAACTCAGAGCCATGCCGGCGAGTCCCAAAACGGTCATGCACCGCCAATGGAATCGTTGGACGACGAAGAGGCCGAGTGGGCTGAATCCTGCGCATTCTGAAGCAGGCCCTAGGTCAACGCGGCGTCCTAGGGCGCAAAGAAACGCACGCCCAGCGCAGGTGAACATGCGTGAGCTAGACAAGAGCCTTGCGCATCGGCACGAAGTCAATCGGGATGCCGGCTGGCAACGTGACCGTCACCGGATCCTGAGCTCGGTATCCCATAGCCGAATAGAGCCGAACGCCGGTTAACGTGGCCATCAGTTCGGCTTTGGTGAACCCAGCCTGAAGTGCTTCGGATTCGCATCGCTCGAGGATCGACCGGCCCACCCCGCGTCTGGCCCAGTCCGGCCTCACAAAGAAAGCCCTCACCTTGGCGGCATCCCGCCCCGGCTCCAACTCAGCTGCACTTCTTCCGCTGGCGCCGTCCGCCCCAAACAGCGTGCTGCGCCTGCTCCAGCCACCGCATCCCATGATCTCGTGACCGGAGTGGGCCACAAAGTACGTAGCGTCAGAAATCAGCTGCGTGTCCACGCCCCACGCGGAGCCGATGGCGGCCTCAATCTGTTCTTCGGTGTAGTCACCCGTCGTCAGCTGCCGACATGAGGCGGCGATCAGAGAGCGCAGGCTCTCAACATCCTGCATGGTGGCGAGGCGGAGTTCGAAACCGGACATGAGACCCCACGTATGGCTGCATTCGCTTGATGCTACACCGGGGCTTCCCGCCCCCTGCCACGACATGGCAGTGATCCTGAGACAAACAAAAACGGCACCGTGAGGCGCCGTGAATGCTTGTTCAGTCAATGCTTTATTGGTGGGCGGTGCAGGGTTCGAACCTGCGACCCCTGCCGTGTGAAGGCAGTGCTCTACCGCTGAGCTAACCGCCCGGATTTGGTTCGCATGGGCCTGGCGGGAAAACCCACCCTGCAGGAGCAGGGGGATGCCAAGGCCCGGGCGCTGCTCGCGTCCGGAAGCCTTCCATTATGACACAAGTTCGCGCCACACCGTCTTGTTGCCACTGGCCTTGTCCAATTCGGCCAAGACCCGCTCGTGCTCTGCCAGCTCGTGGTCATCGGGTTGCACCAACAGCACGGCCAGGCGCGCCAGATCCTGCGTGGCCGCCCTCTGCTCGCCCAGCGCCTGTGCATGCCCGTGCCCCTGATCGATGACCAGGCTGTCTTGCCCGCGCGTCATGCGGATGAACACCTCGGCCAGCAAGCCGGCGTCCAGCAGCGCACCGTGCAAGGTTCGGTTGCTGTTGTCCACCTCCAGCCGTGTGCACAGGGCATCCAGGGAGTTGCGCTTGCCAGGGAACATATCGCGTGCCATCAACAGGCTGTCGGTCACGGCCGGCACGTGGCGCGAGAACGGCTCACGCCCCAGGCGCTTGAGCTCGTGGTTCAGGAAGTTCAGGTCGAACGCGGCGTTGTGGATGATGACCTCCGCCCCTTGCAGCCAGGCCAGGAAGTCATCGGCAATTTCTGCAAACTTTGGTTTGTCAGCCAGGAACTCGTCGGTCAAACCATGCACCTCCAGGGCCTCCGGGCTGCTGGAACGCTCAGGGTTGAGGTAGTAGTGGCGTGTTTGGCCGGTCAATCGTCGGTTGACCATCTCTACGCAGCCGATCTCGATCACACGGTCGCCCGCCTCGGGGCTTAGACCCGTGGTCTCGGTATCCAAAAAAATCTGTCTCATCGCTCTTTCAACCCCGCGCTTCAGTCGCGCGCGCCGCGCCACCACAGCACCAGCCCCGCCGCCACCATGGGCACGCACAGCCATTGCCCCATGCTCATGTTCAGGGCCAAGAGCCCCAGAAAAGCGTCGGGCTCACGGAAGAACTCGGCCACAAAGCGCAGGACTCCGTAACCCACCAGGAACAGGCCGGACACCTGCCCCACGCCCCGCCGGTGCCGTGCATACAGCCACAAACACACGAACAGCAACACACCTTCAAGCAGCAATTGGTACAGCTGTGATGGGTGGCGCGGCAACATCACGCCGCTTTGTGGAAACACCATGGCCCACGGGAGGCTGGCGTCGGCCACCCTGCCCCACAACTCCCCATTGATGAAGTTGCCCAAACGCCCACTGGCCAAGCCCAGCGGCACACAAGGCGCGATCAGGTCGGTGACCTGCAAGAAGGAGCGCTGGCGCAGACGAGCGAACAAGGCCATGGCGGCCAAGACGCCAAGAAGCCCGCCGTGAAAGGACATGCCGCCCTGCCACACCTTCAGAATCTCCAGGGGCTGCGCCAGGTACAGCTCAGGCTTGTAGAACAAGGCGTATCCCAAACGCCCGCCCAGGATCACCCCCAGGATCCCGAAAAACATCAGGTCTTCCACATCACGGGTCGTCCAGCCCTGCCCGGCCATGGCGCCCTGCCTCAGGCGCAGCCGCGCCGTCCACATAAACAGCACAAAGGCCAGGAGGTAGCTCAGACCGTACCAATGCACCTGGATGGGCCCAAGCGACAAGGCCACAGGGTCAAACTGGGGATGCATCCACATGGCCTGCATGCTATCAGCGGAACCTAGAATGTGCGCCTCCCGCCCTACTTCGATCTCCCCATGAGCACACCCAGCAACCGCCGCTCCAAGAACATCACCGAGGGCGTCGCCCGCGCGCCCAACCGCTCCATGTACTACGGCATGGGCTACAAGGAAACGGACTTCGGCAAACCCATGATTGGGGTGGCCAATGGGCACTCCACCATCACGCCCTGCAACTCCGGCCTGCAGCGCCTGGCCGATGCAGCGGTTGAGGGCCTCAAGCAGGCCGGCGCCAACGCGCAGCTCTTTGGCACGCCCACCATTTCCGACGGCATGGCCATGGGCACCGAGGGCATGAAGTACTCCTTGGTCAGCCGAGAGGTGATTGCCGACTGCGTGGAGACCTGCGTGGGTGGCCAGTGGATGGACGGCGTGATCGTGATTGGCGGCTGCGACAAGAACATGCCCGGCGGCATGATGGGCATGCTGCGCGCCAACGTACCGTCGCTGTACGTGTACGGCGGCACCATCCTGCCGGGCAAGTAAGGGCCAGGACCTCAACATCGTCAGCGTGTTTGAAGCCGTGGGCCAGTTCAGCGCCGGCAAGATGAGCGAAGAAGACTTCTGCGAAATCGAGCGCCGCGCCATTCCGGGCAGTGGGTCCTGCGGCGGCATGTATACCGCCAACACCATGTCTTCGTCCTTCGAGGCCCTGGGCATGTCCCTGCCCTACTCCTCAACCATGGCCAATGTGGAAGACGAGGTGGTGGACAGCGTCAAGAAGGCCGCAGCCATCTTGGTTGAGGCGGTGAAGAAGGACCTCAAGCCCAAGGACATCGTCACCAAGAAGGCGATTGAAAACGCAGTGGCGGTGATCATGGCCACGGGGGGCTCCACCAACGCCATCCTGCACTACCTGGCCATTGCCCACTGCGCGGGCGTCGACTGGACCATCGACGACTACGAGCGCATGCGCAAGAGGATTCCGGTGCTGTGCAACCTCAAGCCCAGCGGCAAGTACCTGGCCATTGATCTGCACCGCGCCGGCGGCATTCCGGCCCTGATGAAGGAAATGCTCAAGCACGGGCTGCTGCATGGCGACTGCATGACCATCACCGGCAAGACGGTGGCTGAAAACCTGGCCGATGTGCCCGACCTGGACCCGAACCAAGATGTGATCCTGCCGGTGAGCAAGCCCATCTACGCACAGGGGCACCTGGCCATCCTCAAGGGCAACCTCAGCCCCGAAGGCTGCGTGGCCAAGATCACCGGCCTGAAGAACCCGGTGATCACCGGGCCGGCCCGTGTGTTCGACGACGAGCAATCAGCGCTGGCGGCCATCATGGACGGCAAGATCAAGGCGGGCGACGTGATGGTGCTGCGCTACCTGGGGCCCAAGGGTGGCCCGGGCATGCCCGAAATGCTGGCGCCCACCGGCGCCCTGATCGGCCAAGGCCTGGGCGAGAGCGTGGGCCTGATCACCGATGGCCGATTCAGCGGCGGCACCTGGGGCATGGTGGCGGGCCATGTGGCCCCCGAGGCTTACGAAGGCGGCACCATTGCCCTGGTTCAGGAGGGCGACTCCATCACCATTGACGCGCACCAGTTGCTGCTGCAAGTGAATGTGAGCGATGCAGAACTCGCTCAACGCCGGGCGGCTTGGAAAAAGCCCGCACCGCGCTACACCCGTGGTGTGCTGGCCAAGTTCGCCAAGAATGCGGCCAGTGCCAGTGCCGGCGCGGTCCTGGACAAGTTTGACTGAGGATCAGCCCGCGTAGTCGTAGGTGATGCGAACCACAGGCGCCTTGCGCGTCTGTGGGTCCACCAGGTTGGACAGGCCTTCGTACTCCAGCATGTCTCGGCTGCGCAGGTCGTAGGCCAAGCGTACGGTGGGCACCAAGAGCCTGAGCATCGAATCAGGCTCTACCAGCAGCCTGAGTACGCCGGATTGAGCGGGCTCTGCGCGCCGGATGCGAAAGCGAAAGTGGTCGAACTGGCTGATCACACCCAGCTGCATGGCCACCGTTCGTCCACCGGCCAACTCCTCCAGCCGCTCCTGCACGAAGACGTGAAAGCCGGAGTCCACGGCCAGCCCTGACACCCGTGCCACCTCGCGCGTCTTGCGCTGGCCGGCCTTGGCGGTTTCCATCTTCACGGTGGTTTCGCCCACCTCGGTGATGGCCTCCTCCTCGCCCAAGGCCGGATACACCGTGCGCATCAGGGGGACAAAGCGGTCGCGGCCGAACTCCAAGCGCTTTTCGCCCAGCAACACCCCCTGTGGGGAAACGTATCGGATCGTGCCGGCCACCCAGCGCCCGCCGCGCAGTTGTTGCTGGTGCAGCTCCGTATACAGCCACTGGCCGGTCTCGGCGTGCAGCGCACGGCCAGAAAACTGGCGCTGTTGGACGGGGCCTTCTGGGGTCTGAGCCCGTACTGGCGCACAGGCTTGTGCGGCAGCAGCCACACCAAGCGCCAGGCCCCAACGCACCAGGTGTCTGCGGCCCAAGCGCTCGCGTTCAACACCCTGCGTCATCGCTTCTCAAACCGGTAGTGCACCACGCCCCATTGGCGCCCCTGGTCGTAGCCAAAGAGCTCGGCCACCGCCATGTAAAACATGCGCCAGCGCTGGAACCAGCGTGCTGCATCGGCCTTCCCATACGCCTGCTCAAACACCGGCAGGATGCGATCGCGGGCCGCATCCATCCCGGCCAGCCAGTGGTTGGAGGTCTTTTCATAATGACGGCCATCCACCCACCAGCGCCGCTGTACCTTCAGGTGGTCTTGAAAGTGCAGGAAAAGGTCGGCGCTGGGCATGATGCCGCCGGTGAAGAAGTACCGGGTCATCCAGTCGCTCTGGTCCTTCACCTCGAAGTGATAGGCCAGTGTGCGGTGGGCAAAGACATGCACAAGGGCCACGGCGCCGGGGTTCATCCAGGAGGCCACCTTGGCGAAGAGGCTTTGGTAGTTCTTCATGTGCTCGAACATCTCGATCGAGACCACGCGGTCAAAGTTGGCCTGCACGCCCTGGAGGGGAAACTCCGCATCCACCACATTGGCCGTGAGGATGGTCAGGTTGGCCAAGCCGCGCTCACGGGCGCGCGCCTCGATGAACGCCCGCTGGCCGTGCGAGTTGGACAGGCCCACCACTTGAGAGCCCGGGAAGCGCTCGGCCATCCACAGGCTCATGCTGCCCCAGCCGCAACCCAAGTCCAGGATGCGTTGCCCGTTGTCCAGCCCGGCGCGCTGGGCATAGAGCTTGAACATCGCCTCTTCCGCCTCGGCCAGGCTCTCCTGGCCCGTTTCGTACCACGCACAGGAGTACTTCAGGCGCGGGCCCAGGTGCAGGTGAAAAAACTCGGCAGGCACCTCATAGTGCTGCTCGTTGGCCGCATCGGTTTCCTTGGCGATCGGACTTTGGCGCAGCTCCTCCACCAAAGCGGCCAGACGCTCCGCAGCCAAGGGTGGTTGCTCCAGGCCCTCATCCAAAAGGCGCTGCTTCATCAGGCTGCGCATGCCCGCGCGCACCAAGGCATCGGGCAGCAAGCCCCGCTCGCAGGCGTCGATCAAGGCGGTGCTCAGGCGGGCCGCCAGGGGCGGGGTGTGCGATGGCGGCGTCATGGGGGCCAAGGGTGTGCTCATGGCCGGCGACTATGCCTCATCAGGCGCGCTTCTTGGGCGGCCAGGGTATCAAGGGGCTGACCGTGCGGATGTACTCGGCATACTCGGGCCGGGTTCGGGCGGCCTGGGCTTCGGTGGCCGGAATTCCCGAGAGCTTGAGCAGCAAAAAGGCCATGACGGCCGGTGGCAGCAGGGCCAGTGCGAAACCCTCCGCCCCCCAGGCCAGCGGCACGTACGCAGCCCAGTGCAGGCACTCGAAGAAATAGTTCGGATGGCGTGACCAGGCCCACAGGCCCTGGCGGCACACGCGGCCTTTGTTGTCCGGGTTGCGCTTAAAGGCCGCAAGTTGAGCATCGGCCAGCGCTTCGCCCAGGATGGAGACGACCCAAATGCCGGCCGACAGCAGGATCAAGCCCGGGGGCACCGGGGTGTCGCGCCGGCTGGCCACCAGCAGCCCCAAGGCGATCAGCAGCGAAAACACCACCTGCACCTGGAAGAACCGCCACATCTTGTAGTTCGCTTGATCGCCCCACTCGCGCCGCAGCTGCGCGTAGCGGCCGTCTTCAGGCTTGCCATGGTTGCGCGCCCACAGAAAAGCCCCCAGGCGCACGCCCCACACCAACGGCATCACGGCAATCATCAGCCGAACCAAGGGCTCTGCCGTCGAGTGCCAGGCAAACCAAGGGCCCAGCAAGCCCAAGGTCCAAGCCCAAACGGCGTCCACCTCGCCCGCATTGCCCGTTCGCAACTGCAACAGCCAAACCCCCGTAAACGCCAGCGCCAGCGCCAACCAGGCATTCACAAGGAGTTCAACAAGGCTCATACGCGCGTTCTCAAAATGGGGTCAGAGTCATTTTCTGCTGCAAAGAGAGCGGACGTCTCGAAAAATGACTCCGACCCCATTTTCACTTCAGGTCACCGGCCAGGCTGGCCAGGGTGTCCGGGGCAATGCCCACATGTGCGGGGTAGTTGGTGTGGTCGCAGCCGAGCTTGACAGCGGCGCCGGCGCGAATGGCGTCGCGCATGTCCTTGGTGAACTCGAAACGCACGAAGTGCACCGACGAGGTCTTCTCGTCGTTCTCACGGTCGAGGTCTTCGTCGGCAATCGCGTACACGCGGCCATGGCCTTCGACTTCGATGAACATGCGGTCTTCCACGCCGATCAGCCGGGCCAACTCGCGCTTGCGCTCGTGCACATCCGGGTATTCCAGCAGCATGGTGGCCTTCCAGTTGCTGCCATCGGGGATCAGCGGTGCGTACGCCTCAATCTCGCTGGTGATGCCTTCTTCATCGAAGATCTTTTCGATGTGCAGCATCTCCTGGATCTGGCGGCGGATGGTCAGCTCGTCCTCGAACTGCAGCGTGATGTGGTCGCCCAGCTGCACACTGCGCAGCTTACGGTGGGCGATGGCTTCGGCGCGGCTGGCCTTGCGGATCTTCGAGTACGCCTCAAGGGTCATGAGGCTATCGCGTGCGATGGTCGTCATGTTGTGAACTCCTGTTGTTGAATCAAGCCATGCCATAGGCACGGCGCACCAGGCTCAGCGGATGCTGCAAGGCCTGCGCGGGGGTGCCGGCTTCCTTCATGCCCTGGGCGATGTGATGCCCGGCCAGGGCGCAATCGCTGGAGATGAAGTCGGGGTTGTCTTTGGCCATGGCCCGGAAGACGGGCTTGCCGATCTTCATGGCCACCTTGTGGTAGTCCTTCTTCACGCCGTAGGTTCCGGCGTGGCCCGAGCAGCGCTCCACCGTGTTGAGCTGAACATCGACCTTGGTGCCAATGAGCTTGAACATCTCTTCGGTTTTCTTGCCGATGTTCTGCACACGGCCGTGGCAGGGGATGTGGTACGAAACCTTGCCCAGGGCGGTCTTGAAGTCGGTCTTCAAGAGGCCGTCTCGGTTGCGCAGCATCAGGTACTCGAAGGGGTCCATCATCGCCTTCTTCACGGCCTGCGTATCGGCGCAGCCCGGGAACATGAGCGGGATCTCCTGCTTGAACATCAGCGTGCACGAGGGCACGGCTGACAGGATTTGATAGCCCTCCTTGGCGTAGCGCGCCAGCACCGGAATGTTCTGTTCTTTGCTCTGGGCCACCGACTGCAGGTCGCCGAGCTCCAGCTTGGGCATGCCACAGCAGCTTTCCTTGTCCACGATCACATAGGGAATCTCGTTGTGGTCAAGGATCTTGAGCAGGTCGTGCCCGATGCCGGGCTCGTTGTAATTCACATAGCAGGTGGAGAAGATTGCCACCTTGCCCAGGGTGCGCTCGCCGTTGGTGACCTGCTTGTAGCGGGCTTTGGGCGCGCTCCAGCGAAAGCGCTCGGAGGCCAAATCAGGCATCCATGCATCGGGGTGCACGCCCAGTTGCGAATCCATCACCTGGCGGGCGAACTTGGTCTTCTTGACGGCGTTGACCGCCTGCACCACGATGGGAATGCCGGCGAACTGGCCGTGCACATCGGTGGAGGCCAAAAACTTCTCGCCGCGCTTGAGTTCACCCTTTTGGAACTTGATCGCCTTGGCGCGCAGCATGGTGTGCGGGAAGTCCAGGTTCCACTCGTGCGGCGGCACATAGGGGCACTTGGTCAGGTAGCACAGGTCACACAGGTAGCACTGGTCAACCACCTTCCAGTAGTCGGCCTTTTTTACCCCGTCCACTTCACCCGTGGGGCCCTCGTCCACCAGGTCGAACAAGGTGGGAAAACTCTGGCACAGGCTCACGCAGCGGCGGCAACCGTGGCAGATGTCGAAGATGCGCTCCATCTCGTCAAAGCACTTTTCTTCGTTGTAGAACTCGGGGTTCTGCCAGTCGATGGGGTGCCGGGTGGGCGCTTCTAGGCTGCCTTCTCTGCTCATGATGGATGTGTGGGTGGTTAGGGGTCTTGCAAACGGGACAGTAGGAACAAGAAAGGGGCACTGGGCCCCTTCCTGCAGGCTAAGGGCTGCTCTGATCAGTCGACCAGGGCGTCCAGTGCCTTCTGGTAGCGGTTGGCGTGCGAGCGCTCGGCCTTGGCCAGCGTTTCGAACCAGTCGGCCACTTCGTCATGCCCCTCTTCGCGGGCCGTCTTGGCCATGCCGGGGTACATGTCGGTGTACTCGTGGGT
>JACCDH010102523.1_pt1 | contig 11291 bp, 7 predicted proteins | sample 7442481 | NCBI WGS metagenome assembly JACCDH01 (sample SAMN15323433, study PRJNA562643) | freshwater metagenome | isolation source: river surface water | place: USA:Blue River Watershed | collected 2017-08-15 | reverse complement strand
GGTCTGGGTACGAAGTTACGAAATATTGGGGCCATGATGCTGAACCTGGTGGCCTATGCGCGTGCCGTAGTTTCCCACATCGTCCCACCTTATCAAACGGCCGCGCTTACACCGGAACAAATGTACACGGAGCTGTTTGAGACGCAGGAAGTCCTGACTTTCCAGGCATTCCAACAGGCGAATTACGGTACACTGGCCGCCGAGTTCGCGGATCCTGAGGCCAAGCCCACCCCTGGACAGCTCCAGACATGGTGCGGCGTCATGGGTATTCCTCTGCCCGCGCAACGCGCCTATGCGGAGTTTTTGTACGGTGCCTGGCACCGCTTCAAAGCCTATGTCGCCGATGCAGGTCAACGCAAAGATCTGCGTCTCTGGGAACATCTCTTCAGTGCCCCTGGTCTCTTTACGGCCACCGGTGTAATCCTGGCGGTCGTGACAACGGACGAGAATGACCATGTAATCCTGCGCTGCCCTACACTCGGCATCGCCGCCCGTCATCAGTCGGTACGACCACCCATTATGTTGGTATATGAGGATCGGCGCACACGCATTGTGGAACCTCTGGCACTCTACGATGGACCTGAGCGATTGTTGGGTGTGCTGGATCCCGATTCGGTGGCCTTTGGTCAGTTATCACCTGCACTGCGCACTCCGCTGACCGCCTTTTACTCGGAATACTTTGATCCCAAAACGGGTTGTGGACGACCGCAACCCGTCCTGTATCCCTGGTTGGAGGAGGATGAACCGCGTGCACAGACGGGCATTCCTCGTCTCGGCGCTTTGCTGACCGTTTTGCGGAAGATGGAAAATACCGAGGCGCGGTATTTGCTGCGCGACCGATCTCAGCGACTTGTGGGGGTTGTGGTGGCCGTGGCCGAAGTCCCGCTTTTCGTACCCGCCCTGGATGACGGAACCATTGATATCAGTCTCGGCTCGCAGTATGATGTGGAGGCCCTTCCACCGGCGCCTTTGGCCGCCCTGTTACAGTTTCTCGTTGGTCCCTCGTTGTCGGATATGACGGGACTGGCCAAGTATTTTGGGGGACTACTGCCTGTAGAACTGCGTTCTCAGGGCCGCGAGCGCGCGGGAGGGCGCATGGAGACTATGTTGGTCGCCCTGGAAACGAAATCGGGTTGTCTGATCCCCCTGGAACCCCTGAAACTAGATGCAGTCGTTGCACATCCAATGATGACTCAATTCCGTGGATCTGTGCAAATTGACGAACTGCCGTGGCAGGATCTGTCCATTGACAAGGAGGATGCCACACTCCTACACAATCCTGAAGAACAACTGGAAGAAGCGTATCAACATGCGCGACTCACACTCAGTGAATGGCTACAGTCGGCAGAAGGCCGACCCTACAAAACGGCCATTGAATCCCTGCGCGCCTCTGCGCTCCCCCTCTACGAGTCCCGCAAACGCCTTGATCTTCTTCTACAACCTATGTTGGCACGATGGATTCATGTTGGGAAGAAGGGTACTACCTGGGATATTTCTACACTCCGTCGGAACTGTCTGAAAGTACCGAAGGGGAAGTGTGAGGGAGCCTGCGTATGGTCCAATGAAGACTCTTGTTTGATTCATGCAGTCCCTACAGATCGGTATGTAGATCCCATATTTGTTATTGGGGCACGCATTGTGGATGAATTGCTGCGCACGAATGAACCGGCACTTCAGGTGCTTACTAAGAGTGTAGCACGGCTCAGACCTCCTGTGGGAATTGTGCGGGAAAAGGATTCTCTGCTGGTGAGTTTTGAGGGTCGTGGGGATGTGGCGACCTATCAGGCCTTGGGTTTGGAGGGCCGGCTTCCTACACGATACACGCAGGGCATTGTAATTCCTGAGGAATTGGGGTCAACGGATGTTGGATGTGAGGGTTCGTTCCAGGGCATTCCACTTACTTGGGAAGGAATTACACATATGGTGTGGCCGGCGGAGGCCGTGGGACAGTCCTTGCGGGATATTGCATGGGCTGCGATGGTTGGATCTGCTCCAGCTGCACAGGGCGAGTTGGCATTTTACAAGGAAGTGGCGGATATGAAGGGATGGACGATCCTGTTTACACGCGATACTTGCCATGGATATCAACTGGTGGGCCGTATTACTCCTCAACAAAAAGTGGAGGGAGAACGCACTTTCGTGATTCTTACACCGGATCGTGTGCCCCTTGGATCCGCGAAAACGAAGCAACCGCGTCTCCTGGAATCTGAACTACCTTCCACGATTTTGGCCTGGTTGGACGAGGCGCCCAAAGAGGCGAAGAAGGCGATAGAGGAAGTGTTGGAAGTGGAGGGAGAGGAGGCGGAAGAGGAATTGCCCTTTGCTGCCCTGGAACGCGAAGAGAAAGCGAAGGAACGGGCAATTGCTCCAGCACATCCTGCCGATGTAAAGAAGGATAAGAAGGCGTGCCCTGAGGGCAAGGAACGCTCGCCCATTTCGGGTCAATGCGTGAAGAAATGCGAACCTGATGAAGTGCGATCTGAGAAGGGACATTGTAAGAAAGTCCGAGGCGTTCGTGCTGTAGCACCAGCACCTGCGGTAGCACCTGCGGTAGCACCTGCGGTAGCACCTGCGGTAGCACCTGTGGTAGCACCAGCGGTAGCACCTCAGATAAAACAGGATTCAATAAAGAATTCCATAAATACACTTGAAGAACTTGTAGATGCAATTGGGGATAATGAACTGGAAGAAGTATGGAAAAAGGCCAAGAAATATATAAATATCAAGAATCCTCACATTGAAGAATTTATAAAGTCCGTGGACTTGTTGGAAACTATGGAAGAGCCAGAACAAGTTTCGGCAGTGTATGAACTTATTACAGAATTCGTGGAAAAACAAATCCCAACACCTCCTATTTTACCAGAACCAGGATTTGGATTAGAAATTGCCGAAGTATGTCCCGCACCCCTAGAAGTATCTTCGCGTTCCGGAAAGTGCGTGCTGCCCTGTAAAGAAGGGCAGCTGCGAAATCCTTCTACAGGTCACTGTATTAAAGTGGGAGAATTGCCGGATGAGAATATTGCAAAGTATGATATTACACGCTGCGCAAAGTCCAAGGGACAATCTGCAGCGTTTCCTTTTAAGAAGGAGGATGTGTTGGAAGCCCTGAAAGAACAGGGAATTAAGGCACGCAAGAGCTGGCATATGGAGGAATTATGTTCCCATGTGACTAAGGAAACCTTGCGGATTCTGGCAAGAAAGCGAACACGCAAAAACAAGAATAAATCCCCCGAAGCTCCTGCGGTTGCACCTGTTGAACTTCCGGAAGTTCCCGAAGTTGCACCAGCAGCACCAGCAGCATCTCCCGAACCCAATATGAGCAATATTGATATTGGTTTGTGTCCAAAGGGTCAGTCCATGCGATTTCCATTCAAGCGCGAGGAATTGCTGGACTCGCTGCGGGAGGATAAAGTATATTTGGCGCGGAGTTCTACGCTGGCCAAGATTTGCCCCCATGTGACCCAGGAAACTCTCCGGCGTATTCTGAAACGCCGAGGCAACACGCGAAAAAATGTGCGTTCTAACTAGAAAAACCATGAACAAGAGCCGCCGCATGAACCGTAAGGCCAACCGCAAGAATACCCGCAAGAGCCGCCGCATGAACCGCAAGAGCCGTCGCGCAACTCGTCGCATGCAGCGCAAGAGCCGCCGCAATATGTATGGCGGGTTCTTTTTCCAGACCGCTCCCGCTCCATCATATCCTCCTGGCACTCGTGTATTTAATAGCCCCGCACCTGAGCAATCAACTACCACGGTTAGTGGACCTGCCCAATCAACTGTTGGTACCTATGGCGGTCCATCCAAGGAGGGATCCTCTACTGATACTGTGAGTGCTCCAAAGGAGCACACTCGTGCCCCCCCTCCTGCGGGCCGTCGTGGTGGTCCAATGGTGAATAGGGCTTCATCTGGTATGTAAATTAAATTCGCATGATCATGCGAGCACTGGCAAGTGCCCGAACTTTTTCCACTTTCTTTCCTGAAGGAATGGCGATACCCATTTTTTCAGCAAGTCCATCTAATTCGTCCAAAGTCAACTTCTCCAATCCATGTTCTACCGACAAAGGGGCCACCAGTTTCCATCCTGTCTGAATCGCTGTCCTTACATCCCCTTTCATTCCCACATTTCCAACATGATGTAGTGGAATCTGCTTATCGCTACTTTTACTGGAATCCGCAGCTGGCCAGAGGCCAATTACGCGTTCCTCTTTCCAAACGGCGAGCCGAATACCCTTGGCCAGACATACAAAGTCCAGGATTGCCGAGGCTTCCTTGTCATCCCAGATCTTCTCCCACGCAAAGGCATCTTTCGCGGCCACCCGTGCCCCTACAGCCGCCCGCGGTAGAAAGAAGGCCTCCAACTTCGTCTTGACCCATCCCCGTGATCTACCGGATTCCTCCTTGTACAGTTCACTAATGCGCGCCTCTAGCCGTCGCGCCTCTTCACATTCCAGCGACTGTTGGGTATTCCGGTTTGCAATAGAATACATGGCATCCTGGGCCTCAATACCAATACAAATGGGATCCACAAAACGCGCCTTGCGCACAGAAGGTTCAGAGGGCGTAGGAGGAGGTGTTGGGATTCTGGTCTCTTGTAACAGCGCCTGCTGCGGCACCTCAGCCGCAACCTCTGCACGCACCATCATGCGTGTAGGAGGTGGCAGTGCTTCCTCGGAAGCCTCGGAACGCACAGGTGAAGGAGCACGGGCCTTCGGAACCGTAGCAACCACAGCAGCGGTTGCAGCAGTTGCCGTGGCAGCACTCACTTGTCGCACAGGAATCCGAGTAGGTTCAATACGAATTGTAGGAAGCTTGAAACTATCCACAATTGGTTGAGGATGAATACGGTATTTCGCAACAGCTACGGCAGCATTAGAATTTTGCGCTAGCATAGTCTTAATTGCCTGAAAGGAAACCATTTTAGTGTGTTCTGGTTACTGTGGGGTTTAGGCACTTGGTTCCACGTTTTGCACTAATAGAGTGCTCAGGAAGCAATCACGATCCTGCAAATTTTGCCGATTCTGTTGAGTAAACACCAGGAACCGCTCCAAATCATCAAAGACTTCCTGACTTAATGCCGTTAAATTCAAAAAAATCCCATTATGATTCTCGGAATATACTACTTCGTGCTTCTGCAGAAGCCGAACAATCTCAATATACTCGGACTTTGTAAGCCCCTTTAAATTGTCCAAAAAGGTTTTGCGGCGTTCATATTCGGCCGCGGTCAGTTTGGGAAGTTCGGGTGTCGCACTCATTCTGTTTAGCCGATTTTCTTTAAAAGGTCCAAATTATGCGCGTTCGGCATGTTCTGCCAGACGACCAACCGCCATAATGAATGCATCATTTGTCTGAAAGCGACTACGATCCAGTTTCACTTCCACTACATCACCCTCCTTAATAGCATCAAATGCCTCGCTGCCAATGTGGAGATCACGGGCCAGGAGAATGCGAATTGCGTCTTCAAAGACGGCATAGGCACCCATGCGATTGACTTTGATTACATTGGCCTTGAGTGTCATACCGGCAATGGGATGTAGGACATCGCAGGAAATTTTGCAATCGTAGAGAAGATTCCCAGTGAAACGACCATTTTCGGCGGCACCCATACTACGGCCCAGAAGTTTCAGAGAACCGGGCTTTACAAAGCCGTTCGCATTGCATTTTCCCTCATGCATCTCGCGAAGCTTTGTTTCCAACATGGATTGAATGGATTCCTGGCTGGTGATAATGTTCATTTCTGCAGGAGTTAGGGAAATACGGGCATCCATATACATTGTCTGAAATACAGCGGCGGACATTGTGGATAACTCTATGATGGTTGTGGGTTTCCCTACAGTTTGCATTCCTCAATTTTGGGGGAACCAACGGTTCCCCAGGGGAACCAAATGGTTCCCCTTTCACCCCTCCTTGGATGGGGTCCCCCTTTGCCCTGCGGGCAAGGGGGACCTTATTCATGGAGAGAGGCAAGGCAAGCCTTCGCCTCCCAAATTCCCGCACGGGGATTCTCTAGAAATATTATTTGAGGGAGCCAATGATTCCAATGATAATACATTTCATGATATATCATTGAATTACATTTTATGTAAATGAATTGCTAGAAAATCCCCGTGAATATATATAGGTTTTCTCTATATTCCAAGCCAAGCTCCCAAGCTCCCAACATTCGCCTCAATCCTCTCTTCACTTCAAGAACTTTTATGGGGCGGATGTTGGAAATTATGGTGTTACCTCAGTATCCCCAAGCTCCCAACATTCGCCTCAATCCTCTCTTCATTTCAAGGACTTTCTTGGGCGGATGTTGGAAATTATGGTGTGCCTCAAAGAGCCCTAGCTGAATCCACCATAGACAGGAACCACCGTTTTCCGCCTATGCGTTCCTCATCCATCCAGCGCAACAAAAACTCCATGTACGGGCAGATTTGTTTCTGGGTCAGATCCCATACATGCAGGAGTGTGCCCGTTTTCGCCCGCTTCTTAATTTCGTCCACGGAAGGCTGGGTTTCAACGGCATCGTCTAGCAACATTTCCAGAATAGGATGTCCCTCATCCACGGACTCCCGCAGAATGCGTTGGAGTGCCACTACGCGTTCCCGTGGCAAATTGAGGTTGCTCGTGTTGAAACACTGGGCCCCCTTCCAACTTCCATCCGCCTTATTAATCGTTTTGAAGAGCGCCGTCTGATCCTTGGCGTCCAACAGTAAAAATCCGAAAATCGCACCCGTGTCCTTGTCCTTATCCGGAGCCGCACCTGTCAGTTGTTTTACATCCCCCAATAAGTTGGAAGGACATATGCTCGGTTCAGTGGCTCCCTCAAAGAAACAATAGGTTAGGATTTTTTGTTTGGCCTTCGGCACTGTATTCATGGCCAGGTATCCCGAAAAATCACCACGGAAGTACTCGGCGGGTCGGAATGCTGCAGCGAGTTCCTTGGGTTCCCCCGTCATGGCAAGGGAGCGCAGGACCGCCTCGCGCTGTTCCAGGGTCCATTCATGATCCATCCACCATTTCTGGGCAACCTGTTGGATTTTTGGTAGCCTCTGGAAGCGATGATACACCAGGCGCCAACCCTCGTAAAAAGGACCACTTGGTACACCCGCAGGAGGCTGCAAAGAAATTCCCAGCGCAGTAGGGAAAATCTTCTCGCGTAAATGGGTCTCCCATTCTTTGAGGGATTGAGAGGCCTGTGCGAATAAATCCGTGGTAGCCTTGACCGTTTTCTCCTCTTCCACAGGTGCGTCGGCAATCACAGGCTTCTCCGTTTCCAACATAGCTCCACGCGGTAGCTCCATAAATCGCGGAAGCCTGCCAAAGGCACGGCCAAATCGCATAGCCATAGGAATGCCGAAATCCGTTACACCCAGGGGCTGGAATACAAGGTAACCGTGTTGGAAATGCAGGGTTCCCCGCACACCGTCCTCGCGCTCCACAACAAATCGCGGATTGTCCAACAGGGTACGAATTCCCAGGGTTGCCACATCCCATGGAATATCCGCGTAAATTTGGCGAAGTTGGGGCAAGGAAAGTGCCACCTCATCCCGAAAGCGGGCACGGAGAATCGCCTCCTTTTGTTGGAATCGCCGGCGTGCATCTTCCACACGAAAGGTGCCAGCATCTGGCGCAGCTGCTGCATCCTCTTTCGCGGCACATGCATATTCACAGGATTCCTGGAAATCGCAAATACTCGTATACGGCCGATCATGGGGATCATAGCGGGTAATTACACGACCCCGCGCATCCTGCACACGCCGTTTAGGAAGCCCCCGCAACAGAATGGCCCCCTGATTCATCAGACAATCCCAGGCCGCGATTTTAATCACACGCTGCACCTGGCCAATGGGAATGGCTTTTCTTGCCGCTAACCGGTATGCATAGAGATCCGCGGTTTCGTATTCCGGAATGGAGACGGCATGTAGGTAAATCAGACAGTTCCGCTCTTCTTTGGGTAGGGCGCTGTGACTACAGTAACGCACGGCGCGTCCAATTACCTGCTCAATGCGGTTCAAGTGATACCAGCCATCCATTATGTGATTTTCACGGATGCATTTGAGATCCAGACCTTCCGAGGTAATCTGGGATCCGAGAATGGCCTTGACTTTGCCGCCCCGTGTTTCAAAATCGTTTGTGAGTGTGTTGGCGTAGCGGAGGAGGCCCTTGAAATCGGGTGTAAGTCCTTCATTGCCTGTGAGGAGAATGTAATTCGCGGGGGAGAAGGCGTGGCCGGCGTGGGCCTCTCCTTCTCGTGCGGAACAGAACGCGCATGCACGGGGTACGGGCGGCACATCGCGGAGCAGGGGTGCCGCCGACCCATCCGCAAGGACGCGGGTCCATCCCGCGCGTTCAAGGGCCGCCGCCAAGGGCAACGCCCCCGCATTCACGAATCGCGAGAATACGAAACACATGCCCCGCGCCTCCCGCAAACTCTCCGCAATCGCCGCCAATTTGGGCGCATGTTTCGCCAAATTCGCGGGGCCAAATACATCGTCCACTGTCGGCACCCATTCATCCTCTGTAACCTCTTCATTTGCCCATTTGAATAGCCGAAGCCGACCTGCCGTGGATTCGTGCCAAAATACCTCCCATCCCCGTGATCCAAAGGATCCATCAGGATAAGTGATATTCGCCGCCTGTGTTACCTGATTCAATAAAAAGTCCGAGACCTCCTCGGCATCTCCCTCCGCCAACACCCTATTCCCTACATCTTCTCCCCGTGCCTGTGTAAGAAGCTTGTGAATTACGCGGCCTACTGGTGTCTTTTTGATATCTGGGCGGTGCACAACAAGGGGCAACATACTCAGGATTTTTTTGACTTGGGGAGACCAGGTAACCTCATCCTCACGGCGCGAAATGGATTTCGTGGGATAGCCGTCAAATAGATGGGCACCCGCTGCCTCAGGTGGAGTTAAACGCAGAGGAAACGAAGCGGGATTTTCACCGCGCATGTAGGAAATGTAGCGAGAACAGACACGACGCAGGGGTTCTTTCGCGGCCTCTAGCAGTGATCCATCACTTCCGAAAAACTCCCGCGGTTTCAGCATCTTGCCTTCGTCTTTTGTATCATTGAGCACAAGCAAGTTCAGGAGAAATAGGATTTCAGGGGCCGTATTGTACATGGGTGTGGCAGTCATGAGAACGAGCCGTAATCCCTCACAGATTCGCAGAATCCGGCGGAGAACTGGGGTGAGTTTCTTACCTTCTGCGGCATCTGCGGCGGCCCCTGCAACGGGGGATTCATCATTCTGTGCCGCTGGGAGTGTGGCTGCGCCAGCACCAGCACCAGCACCAGCACCAGCACCAGCACCCTCTATATCCCGCAAATTGTGGGCCTCGTCAATAATAATCAGATGGTCCGAAAACAACTTATATAAAAGAACCCGTTCTCGTTCTTGGCGTGTGGCATCATCCAGGGTTTTCGGAATCTCTGCCAGTTTTTTGAGCACCCAATTGGCGAACTGTAGGTAGCCCATAATCTGATAGCGTTTGCGCACGAGTTGTTCGGCATCCTTTTCAATGACGGCGCGATCCGTCTCATTTCCATTACCCGCTAGACGAATGTAGGTCATTCCGGTACATTGATTGCTCTCCCATCGTTCCCCGCGGAGTTGCGCATCTCTTACAGGCAACGGGGAAATGCGTTCAGGGTCAAAGATTGTGCGACGGAAACCCGAGGCAATGGCCTGGGGACACAGGATAATTACACGATTTGTAGGCAGAATTTCCAGGAACATCTCGGCAATAGTTATGGCGGAGCAGGTTTTTCCCACACCCACACCATGATCCAACAAAAGACCACGATAGGGCGTAAGTGGATGTAGGAAGCGCGCGACGAGCCGTTGTACTGCGGTAGTGTCAAAGGCAGATGCTTGCGCTGTGCATATGTCTTCCGCAACAGGACCGGAACGGAGTTCCGAGAACTCTGTTTTACTGTAGAGTCGTGTCGTAAAATCCGGGTCCATACTGTCGGGATATAGGCCAGCCCTTGTCTCACGATCCTGCATCCACGCAGATGGATAGAGATCACGGGATTTCAGGGCTTCCAACATAGCGTCACGCGTCGCTAGATCATTCAAGTCGGCATGGGCAGCCCATGTGCGTAATAATTCGGCCTCCGTCATGGCTTCAAAAGCCTTGACGGCAGCGGGTTCCGGTGGCGCGGATGCCACTACATGTATAGCTGTGTCTCCCATGATGAGTCCTCTGTTAGTGGCTTGAAATTCTGGCGTGTATACGCCCCAATACAGCGCGTTTTTCGGGATTCGTTTCCCGTATTTTGAGATACGCTTCCTCAAAGGGAAACCATCCTATATCCCCCACTTCTCGGGTCTGTACACGATTACTGAGATTCACGGCGGCATCCGTATCACAATCGGCGATATAATAGACATGGCGGTAATTGATATTGTTGGTGCCTCGGTATTCCTCCTTTTCGGGGGGCAGGGTTGTACGGATGCGGAGATCTTTTGTGGGGATGCCGGTTTCCTCGCCGAATTCACGAATTGCACAGGCAAGTTCGGTCTCATGCGGAGATCTACGGCCCTTTGGAAATCCCCATTCGGGCTCGGTCCAATTTGTAGTCACCTCCGAAATATAGCGACTTAGCACTTTGCCGGCAATATCTCCCGTGGCACGAAAGGATTCAAAAATCCGCTTGGCCGATTCGTACTCTAGACGGAATTGTCGTGTATTCTGTGAGTTCCATAGACTTGTCCAAAGCTCATCAAAGGGTGTGCTAATGAGACGATTAAGTTCTTCGCGTGTCATGGATTCCAAGAGTGTCTTGATATATCCGGATTGTGACATGGTATATTTGCCCCGTAAGAAATCAACATATCCGAGAGAATCCCGTCGCCGAATCAGAAGATATTGGGGTTCGGGTGAAAATCGGATTGCAGCAATCCCATAAGAAGTTGTGGGCTCTTTACAGTCGCGGAATGTATGTCCCGCCTTTTTGCAGTTTACGCACTCCATGAGGGAACCTACAAGGGAACCTACGGTTCCCCTTTAACCCCTCCCTTAGATAGATCCATAAACCTTGCCTGCGGCAAGGTTATGGATCTGTTTATGAAGGACTTTAATGGATTCGTTGATCCTTAGACATGTCCGTGAATAACCACAAGCGTTCCAGGCGTCGCCTCCGAAATCTCACGACCTTATATGAAAATGGCCGCCAAGCAATTTAATATCGCGATGCCACCCGATGTATGGGGTCCGATTTTCTGGGATGCCATGCACATTGTATCGCTCGCTTATCCTGTCCAACCTACCGAGGCAGATAAAGCCGGTGCCAAGGCTTTCTT
>JACCDH011003892.1_pt1 | contig 11292 bp, 11 predicted proteins | sample 7442481 | NCBI WGS metagenome assembly JACCDH01 (sample SAMN15323433, study PRJNA562643) | freshwater metagenome | isolation source: river surface water | place: USA:Blue River Watershed | collected 2017-08-15 | reverse complement strand
GCAAGGCATACAGCTGATGCTTAGATGCATCGCAAGGCGTGTATTTGCGCTCGGGCGCATAGGGAAACTCTGCGCCGGGGCCAAACACATGGCAGTGCGCATCCACTGCACCCGCCGGTAATTTGAATGAAGGTTTGGCAGGACCGTTGTACCAGTCGAGCCAACCAGGGGTCTTTTGAAATTCCATGTTTCTCTCCTCAATCAATGTATTTCAAACCCGCAGCCGCCAAAGGCTCGCGCATTTTGTACATGTCCAAGCCCAACACGCCCGAAGCCAATTTGGCGCGTTTCTCACCTTCGTTGGCTTCACGCGCTTGTGCAGCAGCCAATGTTTTGGCGGCCAAGGCTTGGGGCACGCACACCACACCATCGTCGTCGGCCACGATCACGTCACCAGGGTCAACGCTCATGCCCGCACACACCACAGGAATGTTCACCGAGCCGAGCGTGGCCTTGATGGTGCCTTTGCTACTGACAGCTTTGCTCCACACCGGGAAATTCATTTTGGTGAGTTCTTTCACATCACGCACACCCGCGTCAATGATCAACGCACGTGCGCCACGTGCTTGAAATGAAGTGGCCAACAAGTCACCAAAATAACCATCGGTGCAATCAGCGGTGATGGCTGCCACCACGATGTCTCCGGGTTGAATTTGCTCAGCCACCACATGCATCATCCAGTTGTCACCGGGGTGCAACAACACCGTCACCGCCGTGCCCGACACTTGTGCGCCCGCGTAAATGGGGCGCATATAGGGTTTCATCAAACCGACACGACCCATGGCTTCATGCACCGTGGCAGAGCCCAAAGCGGCGAGCGCATCGGTGGTGGCGCGATCTGCGCGTGTGATGTTGCGGTACACAACGCCGAGTTCATACATAGCATTTCTCCAAAGAAAGAAGCCACACCCTCAGGCATGGCAAAAAATAAATCAGCGACCTTGCGCTTTGAGTTGGGTGTCCAAACGTGAGAACACACGGCGTGCGTTGCCCTCGTACACCTGATGGCGCTCCTCAGCATTCAAGTTCAAAGTGGCTTCGATGTAACGCTTGGTGTCATCAAAATAATGCCCCGTCTCAGGATCAATACCACGCACCGCACCAATCATTTCTGAAGCGAACATGATGTTTTTCACAGGAATCACTTTGGTCAGCAAATCAATGCCTGGCTGGTGATACACGCAGGTGTCGAAATAAAGATTGTTGAGCAAATGCTCTGACAACAAAGGCTTTTTCAACTCTTGCGCCAAACCACGGAAACGTCCCCAGTGGTAAGGCACCGCACCACCGCCGTGAGGTATCAAAAACTTCAAAGTGGGAAAGTCTTTGAACAAGTCAGATGTCAAACACTGCATAAAGGCCGTGGTGTCTGCGTTCAAATAGTGCGCGCCGGTGGTGTGAAAACAAGCGTTACAGCTGGTCGACACGTGAATCATGGCGGGAATGTCGTACTCCACCATTTTTTCGTAAATGGGATACCACGACTTGTCGCTCAAAGGGGGGGATTTCCAATGGCCACCGGATGGGTCAGGGTTCAAGTTGATGCCCACGTTGCCGTATTGCTCCACACATTTCACCAACTCTGGAATGCAGGTGGCAGGGTCCACACCGGGCGACTGAGGCAACATGGCCGCAGGCACAAAGTTGTTGGGGAACAACTGCGACACGCGGTAGCAAAGCTCGTTGCAAATCGCCGCCCAAGTGGACGACACATTGAAATCGCCAATGTGATGCGCCATGAAACTCGCACGTGGGCTGAAGATGGTGATGTCAGAGCCACGCTCTTTCATCTTGGCAAGCTGATTGGTTTCAATCGTTTCGCGCAACTCGTCATCGCTGATTTTCAAGTCAGCCACTTTGGGCATCATGGCGGGGTCTTTGATGCCCGCAATTTGTTTGTTGCGCCAATCTTCCAGCGCCTTAGGTGCGGTGGTGTAGTGACCGTGAACGTCGATGATGAGTGACATAAAAACTTTCCTTGAAAAAGTCAAATCTAAAAAATCAAATCCAATCCATGCCTTGGCGGCGCTTGATGTCTTGCACATCAGCCGACGCCAAGAAATTCAAAAACGATTGCACCGCTTGCACGCGTGCAGCGTCTTGCGCGATCACCGCAGGCACCGCCGATGAAAACGTGGTGATGTACGCCACCTCAGCCGGCAAGGTACCGAGCACCTCAATGCCCGGCAACGCAATCAATTCACTCAACTGTTGAAAGCCCAAAGCCACTTCACCCTTGGCCACCAACGCACCGACCGGTGTGCCAGGGGGGGGCACCACAATGCGCGGCTTCACTTGTTCGGCAATGCCCCAGCCCTCGAACAGTTTCTCCAAATACACACCACTGGGACCAGTGGAGTAGCTGAGCGTCGCACTGGCCAACACCGCCGCCTTCAACGCTGCTTCAGACCCAATATCAGGATGCACCGCACCAGCCTTCACGGCCACCGCCACAGGTGAACGCACCCAGTCGCTGCGGCTGTTTGCAATAGCATGGCCTGACGCCATCAAACGATCAATCGCATCTGATGCCAGCAACACGATGTCAAAGGCCTCACCGGCTTGCACGCGTTTGGCCGCATCCACACCACCCACCGACTCGATGTGCACCTGCACACCTGTTAGGGCTTGGTAGATCTGCGTCAAATCAGCCAACAATGCCTTGGTGGCCATCGAAGAAATACCGCGAAGCACGAGAGGGGTTGAAGCGTTTTGCATGCTGCCAATTCTAGGGATTCCCCTCTGAGATAGCGTCAAAAAGAGGCGTCAATTGACCACTAGCTGCTATAACATACACGCATATCTTCAAATTAGTTATTCAAATTAAACGCATGGAACTCAAGCAAATTGAATCTTTTGTTCGCGTGGCAGAGTTGGGCAGCTTCACCAAGGCAGCGTCGGCGCTGGGCATGCCCCAACCGCTGCTGAGTCGACATGTGCGTCAACTCGAAGTTGAACTGCACCAAAACCTGCTCATTCGCAACGGTCGCGGTGTCAGTCTCACCGAGGCTGGCACGGTCATGCTCGAGCATAGTCGCGGCATCTTGCACCAAGTGGCTTTGGCGCAAGAAGAACTCGGCTCTGTGCGTGGTGCGCTTGCCGGCAAAGTGTCGATTGGTTTGCCGCCTAGCTTGTCCAAATTGGTCACCGTACCCCTCACGCTCGCGTTTCGCAAAACATTGCCGCAAGCGCAGTTGTCGTTGGGTGAAGGTTTTTCTGTGGTGATGGTTGAAAGTTTGCGCGCGGGACGTCTTGACATGGCGGTGCTCTACAACCCGCCCCCATCACCCGACCTCGAAATGACCTTGCTGCATGAAGACGCACTCATCTTGATCGCCGGAAAAAAAAGCGCCCACAGTCAAATCAAATTAAAACCAACCATGACGTTGGCAAGCTTGGCCGAGTTGCCCCTGATTTTGCCCAGTCGCCCCAACGCTTTTCGTTTGCTGATTGAAACGGAAATGCTGCGGGTCAACTGCAAGCCACAAATCGCCATCGAAATCGACGGCCTCAACGCCATTTTGGAATTGGTCAAAGAAGGCTTGGGCTATGCCGTGTTGCCCGCCTATACCTTGAAGAATTTCGCCAACCCACAAAACTTCACCACCCACCGCATTGAACGCCCCAAACTCAACAGCCAACTCATGCTGGTTTGGTCCAGCAAACGCCCCATGACTTCAACACACACCGCAGCACAACAACTCATCCAACAAGTGGTGTCTCAGTCACTCGTCGACAATGTGATTTAATTCAACCCAAACTGCAGACTTAAGAGCATTCACCAAATGAACCACACCAAAGAAGAAGTCCTCAACCACCTCACCCAAGATCTGTATTGCCGTTTGGGTGTCTCCACGATCGAAGGCGTTGGCGTGTTTGCCATTCGCCCCATCGCAAAGGGTGTTTACCCCCTCAGAAGTTGGTTGCCGCGCGACGAAGTGCGGGTTGAGTTTTCTGACTTAAAAACGCTACACCCCAGCATCCGCAAACAAATTGATATGTTTTGCTTCGTGAACCACGAAGAGAAGTATGCAGATGTCCCATGCATCGGGCTCAACGCCATGAACATTTCGATTTACCTGAACCACTCGAAAACGCCCAACCTAGCGTTTGACGATCAAGGCGAACTGGTTGCTTTGCAGAACATCAAAGCAGGTGAAGAGCTTTTCATCGACTACGACGAAAGCTTTGGCGACGTGCACATTTTTTAAGGCACGTATTCGTCGTCAATAGAGAGTGGCTTTGGGCGTTCCCGCCCAGAGCCAGCGCGGCAAGCAAGGTCAAGCGGAGACTTCGGCCGCCTCAACAGCCGCGCGCGCCGTGGCGCCGCAAATATTGGCCACATCATCGTTGGCAGCCACAACCATTTGGTGCACATGCCCTTTGGGTCGGTAAATCTGATTCACCTGGTCGGGGGTGAAATCGGTGTGCACCGGAGAGGTTTCATCCAAAGCCAATGGATGGTTCAAATCGGTCAAGCAAATCGCGTAAATGGGCTCGAAGTTCGTCACAAACAACGATTTGTAACCATAGTCACCCACAGGCCCTAAGTTGTAGTACGCGTAGCCATTTTTCGCAGCCCAACGACTGGCCAGCAAGCAAGCGTAAATGCCGGGCGAACGGCTCTTGAAATCACGGTTCCATTGGCAAAAGCTGCCATACACCTGATCGTACTTGGGCAACAAAATGGACACATCGGTCAGAACGAGTTCGCCCTCTTGGCTGTGCACTTGGATGATCAACACATCCAATTCACGCACATAGTCCACAAAACCTTCGATTTCGCGGTCGTCAATGTAGTAAGCCTCGAAATGGTCACCGCCCATTTCGAACATGTCGTCCACCGTCAAATCTTTGCCCGGCACCACGGTTTCGGTCACCACAAAGTTTTTGAACTGCTTGTCGAGTTCACGAAACTTTCTTTCGCGGCGGGGCTCCGTCCAAAAGCCGTCAGCTGAAACATGCACCAAGCCGTACTTGTCGTTGATGGGCACACCATAAGGACCATCGGGTGGTAATGCATAAATGATCAAGGGCTTGGGCGCTGCAGCCAGCAACTCTTCAGAGACATCAATGTAAGGACACAAAGCATCCCAGCGGGTGGTGTTGTAGTGAATGTCGTTGTGATCACTGTCAACACATAAATTTTCAAGAGTCCAACTTTGATACCCGACGTAATGCACGTCAGATGTCTCTTCGATTTGCTTCACAGGCATGCCATTCATTTCTTGGTTTCCTTTTTCGCTGCCTGAACCGGCAGTCTTTTTAATTCGAAATACTCGCTGTCTACGCTGTAGTTTCTTTGCAAGAAAGATTTGTCCGATTTTGCCAGCAAATCAATCTGCGTCCGCATGGCCGAAAAGTGCTGAGACGCCACGCTGTCAGATTGCTTCAGTTGCTCAATGTACTCGGGCATGAGCGGACATTCAACATCGAAATAGAAAATTTTGGACTTCGGGTTGTAAGCCAAAGGATAAAGTTTGCATGAGAAAGGTTTAGCGTCGCCACTCACACACCCCTGCGGGCCGAGGTATTCGCAGTCACCATGAATGCACAAATCTCCAATGCTGTTTTGCTCTTTTGCGGTTAGCGTTATCTCAAGAGGTGGATAAACTGGGTCAACATTACAACAACGTTGGCATTCAGCACATTGATGAAAGGGCACGCACACTCCTACAAATTGCAATCAGCGCAATGGTTTGCGAAAGCCGTAAGTTTAATCAATAAATTGATCATTTCAAAAAATCAGTTTTCAGCCGTTCAAGAGTCGCCAAACACGATGTGGCGATAAAGGCATTTGCAACTGTGTCGCGACATCCGCTCGGCCATTGCGTGCCAATGCATCTGCCACCGCATTCACCAGCGCAGGGGTTGCACCAATCGTGCCCAACTCACCCACACCTTTCACACCCAAAACGTTGTTTTTACATGGAATGCTTTCGTCCATGTGCGTTTCAAAATAGGCAGGCAGCACATCGGCATGCGGCACGGCGTAGTCCATCAAACTGCCGGTCAACAACTGCCCTGTTTCGCGGTCATACACCACTTGCTCGCACAACGCTTGTCCAAGACCTTGCACCGCCCCACCATCTAACTGGCCTCGCACAATGGTGGGGTTGATCACCCGCCCCACATCGTTCATCGAGCTGTAAGCCACCACCTGCACTTCGCCCGTGTTGGGGTCGAGTTCCACCTCGCACACATGGCAACCATTGGGCCATGTTGGGCCACTTGCCGTGGTGCTCGATTGCAAAGCAATGCGTTGGTCACTTTGGCGCGCTGCCAAATCGGCCAAACTGATCTTGACATCGGTGCCAGCCACAACAAACACACCTTGCTCGTAGCGCAAATCTTGCACCGCCGCTTCAAGCGCATCCGCTGCCAATTGCTGCGCCATGTCCAAGGTTTTTTGCGCACCCACACGTACCGCCGAACCACCGGTGAACAACGAACGTGAGCCAGCGCTGCCAAAACCGTTCGCGCGATCGGTGTCTCCCAGCACAATGCGCACTTGCGAGAGCGGCACACCAAACACATCCACCACCAATTGCGCCAGCGATGTGGCAATGCCCTGCCCCATTTGGTTGACGGCGCTGAAGACCTCAATCACACCATCGGGCAACACTTGCACATGCACGTTTTCTTCCAACGCGTTGCCACCGGTCCACTCTAAAAATGTGGCAATGCCCAAACCGCGCCACAAGCCCCGTTGGGCGGATGCTTGGGCTCTGGCTTCAAAACTGTCCCAGTTCGACAATTTCAGGCCTTGGTCCATGATCGACTCAAAATGCCCCGTGTCATAAGTTTGCCCCATGGGATTTTTGTAGGGCATTTGATTAGGTTGTACAAAGTTGCGACGACGCAACGCAATGCGATCCATCTTCATCTGACGCGCCGCTTCATCCATCAAACGTTCGATGTTGTAAATCGCCTCTGGCCGTCCTGCACCACGGTAGGCACCTGTTGACGCCGTGTTGGTCGTCACCGCCGTGAAGTGGTAGTCGATCAAAGGAATGTCATACACGCTGGTTTGCACCCAAGGGCCGATCAACACTTGAATGGCAATACCCGTCATGGTGGGGTAAGCCCCGACGTTGGCCTGGCTGTGCACACGCAGCGCCAAAATTTTGCCTTGTGCGTCCAATGCCAATGCGGCACGTGCCTCGATGTCGCGCCCGTGGGCGCTGCTCAAAAACTCTTCGCCACGGTCAGCCACCCATTTCACGGGTCGTTGCAATTGATGCGCGGCATACGCCACCAGCACATCTTCAGGATAGGGTCCTGTCTTCATGCCAAAGCCCCCTCCCACATCCCCCACCAGCACCCTCACCTGTTCAGTCTTCAAGCCCAACAAATCACTCACCACACCGCGCACAGCTGTAGGCATTTGGCTGCTCATGCGAATGAACAACCGACCGTCCTCAGGGTAAGCCAAAACACTGCGTGGCTCAATCGTGAACGCAACCAAGCGTTGGTTGGCAATGTCAAGCTCCACCACATGCGCTGCGTTTGCAAATGCTTGCGTTGCAGCGGCTGCGTCACCGTAGCGTGTTTCGGCCACGCGGTTGTCGGGGGCATCGGTGAGCAACGGTGCATCAGGCGCCAGCGCATCGGCCAGCGTCACCACACATGGCAACTCTTCGTATTCCACCTGCACCATCTCTGCCGCATCGCGTGCTTGTTGTTCGGTATCGGCCACCACGGCCGCCACCGCTTCGCCCACATAGCGCACACGGTCAGCCGCCAAAACGCGGCGATCTGCTGCGGCCAACGGTGAACCATCTGCACGTGTGAAATTCATCGCCCGTGGCATTGGCTTCACGCCTTTGGCGGCCAATGCAGGCCCCGACAGCACCAGTCGCACACCAGGCATTTTTTCGGCCTCAGAGGTATCAACCGACACCAAGCGCGCATGCGCATAAGGCGAACGCACAAAACACAAACGGGTTTGTCCCTGAGGCGCTACGTCTGAGGCATAAACGCCTGCCCCCTTGAGCAACTGATCGTCTTCCAAGCGTTGTACGGCTTGTCCGCTGCCAAATCGTGTTGTTGTTGCGCTCAAAATGCATCTCCTGCGTTGAATTTTTCGCATCCTAACCTCAAAGCCAAATCAGTCAAAGATACAGTTGTCCTATGCGCGTCCCATTCGTTACTTCTGTCCAATTGCGCCCCCTGGTCGCCACCGACCAGCACGACTTCTTGCAGGCCGCGCGTAAGAGCCGTGCATTGCATGCGCCTTGGATTCATGTGCCCACCACCCCCTCGCAGTTTTTAGACTACGTGGAAGAAATGAACACCGAAGACGACCAGGCATTTTTGGTTTGTCGCCAAGACAACCAAGCCATGGTGGGCGTGGTCGAGCTGCGCGATATTTATTACGGCGATTTTCAAAACAGCTATTTGCTTTACTACGCCTTTGAAGGCCAATTGCAACAAGGCTTCATGAAGCAAGCCGTCATGCAAACCATTCAGCATGCGTTCAAAAAGCTCAAGCTGCACCGCCTAGAAGCCAACATCCAACCCGACAACCATGCGTCGATCGCACTCATTCGGTCTTGCGGTTTCACACGTGAGGGCTACAGCCCCAAATTCTTAAAAAAGGGCGGCCAATGGCGTGACCATGAACGTTGGGCGCTGATAGACTCAAGCGAATAAAAAATTCACAACGGAGACCCATATGACCCTTCAAAGACGTCACCTCATTGCCGCCAGCATTTCCAGCGCCCTATTGCCTTTGCAGGCGTGGTCGCAGGCCATTGAAAAACCAAAAGTCACCATCGCTGTGGGCGGTAAAAATCTTTTTTACTACTTGCCTTTGACCATTGCCGAACAACTGGGTTACTTCAAAGAAGCCGGGCTGGATGTCACCATCGTTGACTTCGCCGGCGGTTCGCGTGCCTTGCAAGCTGTGGTGGGTGGCAGTGCCGACGTGGTGTCAGGCGCGTTTGAGCACACGCTCAACATGCAACTCAAGGGACAACCCATGCGAGCGTTTGTGTTGCAAGGTGCGGCACCTCAAATCGTGTTGGGCGTCAATCCCAAAACCATGCCCAATTACAAAACAGTTGCCGATTTGAAGGGCAAAAAAATTGGTGTCACCGCACCGGGCAGCTCCACCAATGTGCTGGCCAACTTTGTGTTGGCCAAAGCTGGTTTGAAACCCAGCGATGTCAGCTTTGTCGGCGTAGGCGCCGGCAGCGGCGCGGTTGCAGCCATGCGTGCCGGTCAAATCGACGCCATGAGCAACCTCGACCCCGTCATCACCTTGTTGCAGCGATCTGGCGACTTGCATGTCATCACCGACACACGCATCATGTCGCAAGCTGAAAAAGTGTTTGGTGGCCCCATGCCTGCGGGGTGTTTGTATGGCCCACAAACCTTCCTCGACAAAAATCCCAACACCGCCCAAGCCCTCACCATCGCCATGGTGCGCGCCAACAAATGGATACAGCAAGCAGGCTCAGGCGACATCATCAAAGTTGTACCCGAGAGCTACTTGTTAGGCGACCGCGCCATTTACATCGATGGTTTCTTGGCCTCCAAACAAGCCATGTCACCCGATGGCATGTTTCCCGCCAAAGGACCTGAAACCGCGTTCAGAGCATTGGCCAGCGTCGACGAAAAAATGGCAGCCGCAAAGCTAGACTTAAACGCTGTCTACACCAACGAATTTGTCAAACGCGCCAACGCCAAATATCCGAAAGGTTGATGTGTCAACGCCCTCCATTGAGCTGCGCGATGTGGCCTGCACATTCGTCAGCGCAGAATCACCCAGTCAAAGATACACCGCGGTAGAACATGTGTCCCTCACCGTCGATGAAGGTGAGTTTGTCAGCGTGGTTGGGCCCACGGGCTGCGGCAAAAGCACCTTGCTCAACATGGTTGCCGGATTGTTGCAACCCAGCCAAGGGCAAGTCTTCATCAAAGGAGAACCTCTCAACGGCATCAACCCCAGCGCGGGTTACATGTTCCAAGCTGAAAGCCTCATGCCGTGGCGCACGGCGCTTGAAAATGTCATGGCGGGTTTGCAATTCAAGGGAGTCGAAAAAACCCAAGCCAAATCACTCGCCGAAGACTGGTTGCGTCGCGTAGGCTTGGGTGGTTTTGGTGACCGTTATCCCCACCAAATGAGCGGCGGCATGCGCAAACGTGCCAGCCTGGCACAAACCTTGGTGATGGACCCCGACATCATCTTGATGGACGAACCGTTCTCAGCGCTCGACATTCAAACCCGTCAGCTGATGGAAAACGAAGTCTTGTCGTTGTGGCAATCGAAGAAAAAAGCGGTGCTCTTCATCACCCACGATTTAGACGAAGCCATTGCCATGAGCGACCGCGTGGTGATTCTCAGCGCTGGCCCTGCTGCTCGTCCCATGGGTGAATTTGCGATCGATCTGCCGCGCCCCCGCGATGTGGCTGAAATCAAAATGACCCCTCGCTTCATCGAATTGCACCAAGCCATTTGGGGTGTGCTGCGCGATGAAGTGCTCAAGGGCTATCAGCAACAGTTAGAAAAAGTGGCTTAAGGAAAAACCCAATATGTGGCAATTCTTCAAACCCAAACCAAATAATTTACGCCTCTGGCAACTGTGTTTGTTGGTGGCCTTGTTTTTCATATGGCATGCGTTGACGAAACCGGGCTTGGTGCCCCATTTCATGTTCGACAACGATCGCCAAGCTGCTTTCTTTTTCGGTGAACCCTTGCAAATCTTCCAACGCATCTGGCTGTGGTTTGTGGTCGATGCCGATATTTACAAACACCTCTCCATCACCCTCATCGAAACATTGCTCGCCTTTGCGATTGGTGCCAGCACCGGTTTGTTAGGTGGACTTTGGTTGGCGCTGTCCCCCATGGCATCGGCCATTTTGGAGCCCTACATCAAAGCCTTCAATGCCATGCCGCGCATCATCTTGGCGCCCATCTTTTCCGTGTGGTTTGGTTTGGGAATGGGTTCAAAAGTGGCCCTCGGTGTGACCTTGGTGTTTTTCATCGTGTTCTTCAATGTCTACCAAGGCGTGAAAGAAGTCAGCCCTGTGGTGTTGGCCAATGCCCGCATGCTGGGGGCCAACCAACGCCAACTCTTGCGTCACATTTATTTACCCAGCGCCACCAGCTGGGTGTTCAGCTCGTTGCACACCTCGGTCGGTCTGGCCTTTGTAGGCGCGGTGGTCGGTGAATACTTAGGTTCCAGTGCCGGTGTGGGCTATTTGATCCTACAAGCCGAGGGGACATTTGACATCAACACCGTGATGGCGGGAATATTGGTTCTGACAGCCTTTGCCTTGTTCATC
>JACCDH011412634.1_pt1 | contig 11293 bp, 11 predicted proteins | sample 7442481 | NCBI WGS metagenome assembly JACCDH01 (sample SAMN15323433, study PRJNA562643) | freshwater metagenome | isolation source: river surface water | place: USA:Blue River Watershed | collected 2017-08-15 | reverse complement strand
GTACTAGATCGGCTGCAATTTTTTCAAACGCTGCCAGCGTTTCTTGATTTTCTAAAGCAACCCACGACAGACAACACACCATGTGTTGCTGGCTTCGATCTGCCTTTTGGTTTGCCCCGCCAATTTGTTGAAAGCATGAACTGGCCCACCACCTGGCCAGAATGCATGGACAAATTTGTCTCGTATTCGCGTGAAGAATTGAGACAGTTTTTCAAAGCCTTTTGTGATGCACGACCTGCTGGTGCCAAATTTGCCCACCGTGCCACAGACATGCCTGCTGGCTCCAGTCCCTCCATGAAGTGGGTCAACCCACCAGTAGCTTGGATGATGCATGCTGGTGTGCCCTTGCTGCGCGAGGCGTCTTGGACATTGCCCCATATGCAAATCGGCCACCCAGGTCGCATTGCTTTAGAGGCTTATCCTGGATTGTTGGCGCGAGAATTAATCGGTCATCGGAGTTACAAAAGCGATGACCCTCACAAGCAAACGCCTGACAGATGGTTGGCCCGAAAAGACATCTTGCATGCCCTCGACATGGCGCAATCTAAGTTGGGTTTGCGTCTCAAATTGAGTGCGGCACAGCACGACTCATTGCTAGCCGATGGCTCGGGCGATGCCCTCGACGCTGTGCTTTGCATGGTGCAAGCGGCCTGGGCGCATTTGCAGCCGGAGGGCTCTTATGGCCTTCCCAACTTTGACCCCTTAGAGGGATGGATTGTCAGTGCTTAATTTTTGAAGTTAAGGCCGGTGCTCGCTGCAAACGGGGCATTGCACATGACGGTGCGTTTGCAGCGATTGCCATTCCATGAACTTTGCATTGAAGAGCACCAGTTGGCCCACGGTGCTGGCGCCAATGCCGCTCAAAATTTTCAAAGCTTCGGTGGCTTGCAGGCTGCCGATGATGCCCACCAAGGGGGCTAAAACGCCCATGGTGGCACAGCGAGCTTCTTCAAACGCTTGGTTGGGCGGAAACACACAAGCGTAGCAAGGCGCCTCAGGCTGGCGAATGTCATAGACCGCCACTTGCCCGTCCATTTTCAGAGCAGAGCCAGATACCAAGGGCTTGCGGTGCTGCACACAGGCTAGGTTAATGGCATGGCGTGTTTCAAAGTTGTCTGTGCAGTCAAGCACCACATCCGACATGGCCACATGCTGATGCAGCAGGACTGAGTCGGCGCGCTGCGCAATGCACTCGACTTGAACTTCAGGGTTGATTTGTGCGATGGCCTTTTTCAAAGACTCAACTTTGAGTTGCCCAACACGTTCTTGCGTGTGCGCAATTTGCCTTTGCAAATTGGTGACATCGACCACGTCGTGATCGACCAGCGTCAAGTGCCCAACGCCAGCGCTGGCCAGGTACAAAGCAGCAGGTGAACCCAAGCCGCCAGCCCCCACTATGAGTGCGTGCGATTGAGAGACCCGCTCTTGCCCTTCAACGCCCCATTCATCTAAAAGAATGTGACGTGAATAGCGCAGCAGCTGGTCATCCCTCATGCGCAATCACTTGTCTTTTTTAGCTTCTTTGCGTTCTGCCAAGGTGGTGCTGGCTTTGACTGGCAAGCCTTTGAGTTGATTCAAGGCTTGGTTCAATTGAAAGTCTTTGGCTGATCCAAACTCGGGCGGCCGTCTTTCAGCTTCTGGTTTTTTGGCTTCTTCTTCCAATTTTTTCAGCGCTTCTTCACGGGCCTTTTGGCGTTCTTCATTTTTCTTTTCTTCTTCTTGGCCATTGCCCAAATGTTTTTCCAAGTCGGCTTCGCGGGTGCGGAGCGCTGCAAAAACATTGCCATTTTCAGTCTCGTCCAACATCACATCGGGCAAGATGCCTTTGGCCTGGATGCTGCGTCCGTTGGGTGTGTAGTAGCGTGCGGTGGTTAGCTTCAGGGCTGTATCGGGGCCGAGTTGACGCACAGTTTGGACCGAGCCTTTGCCAAAGGTTTGGCTGCCCATGATGGTGGCGCGTTTGTGGTCTTGCAAGGCACCCGCCACAATTTCGCTGGCAGAGGCAGAGCCTTCATTGACTAACACCACCAAGGGGATTTTTTTCAATTGACCTTGGGTGTTTTGCGTCAGGCGCTGAATGGGATCGCTCTCGGAGCTGCGACGCCAAAATTGCGGTGCAGCCTTGTAAACAAACTTGCTCTCTTCCAACTGGCCATTGGTTGAAACGACTGTGACGTTCTCGGGCAAAAATGCAGCAGACAAAGCCACAGCGGCATCCAAGAGACCACCAGGATCGTTGCGTAAGTCAAGCACCAAACCTTTGAGCTTGGGGTCTTGCTTGAACATTTCTTCTAGTTTTCTAGAGAAGTCTTCAACCGTTCTTTCTTGAAATTGTGAAACACGAATCCAACCATAGCCAGGCTCAACCACTTTGGATTTAACCGATTGGGTTTTGATTTCTTCGCGAACAATGGTGACCGTGAAGCTGCGGCTTTCGTCCTTGCGGAAGATGGTCAAAAGTACTTTGGTGTTGGGTTCGCCGCGCATGCGTTTGACCGCATCGTTCATGGACAAACCTTTGACGAAGGCATCGTCAATTTTGGTAATCAGATCGTTGGGTTTGAGGCCTGCTCGATCGGCTGGTGAGCCCTCGATGGGCGACACCACTTTGACCACGCCTTCTTCTTGCGTGATTTCAATGCCAACACCGACAAAACGACCGGAGGTGCCTTCGCTGAATTCTTTGAAGCTCTTTTTGTCAAAGTATTGGGAATGTGGATCGAGGCTGGAGACCATGCCCGAGATGGCCTCGGTGATGAGTTTCTTTTCGTCGACGGTTTCTACATAGTCGCTCTTGACCATGCCAAAGACCGCAGCCAATTGTTGCAACTCTTCTAAAGGCAGAGGTGCGAAAGACCCCCTGGCAGTGGTTTGAAGTGAGATGGTGGTGAGCGCACCAGCCAACGCACCCACACTTAACCAACCCACAATTTTCAATTTTTGTCCCATGTTCATTGACCCAAAGGGCCTCCTTTAGAACCAATATACACCCTTAATTCAAGCTTTGCCTTGGCTGGCCACGGCAGCGGCCGCTTTGGCTGCAGCTTCGGCATCACCGAGGTAATAGTGCTTGATGGGTTTTAACTCAGCGTCGAGTTCGTAAACCAATGGAATGCCGTTGGGAATGTTCAAATTCACAATGGCATCGTCAGAGATATTGTCCAAGTACTTGATCAGGGCGCGAATGGAGTTGCCATGCGCTGCCACCACAATGCGTTTGCCAGCCTTGATGGCGGGCGCCATGGAATCGTTCCAGAAAGGAATGACGCGGTTCACGGTGTCTTTCAGGCATTCAGTCAGGGGAATGTCTGTTGGGTTCAGTTTGGCGTAGCGCAGGTCTGCGCGTTCGCTGCGGGGGTCTTGGGCTTCCAGAGCGGGTGGGGGCGTGTCATAGCTGCGGCGCCATACCAAAACCTGCTCATCGCCAAATTTTTTGGCAGTCTCAGCTTTGTTCAAGCCCTGCAAAGCACCGTAATGGCGTTCATTGAGGCGCCAGTTGTGGTGAATGGGCAGCCATTGGCGCTCCATGGCATCTAGGGTGTGCCACAAGGTATGAATGGCGCGCTTGAGAACGCTGGTGTAAGCCAAGTCAAACTCATAGCCTTCTGCTTTGAGGAGACGGCCAGCAGCCTTGGCTTGCTCTACGCCTGTGGGTGTCAGGTCAACATCGGTCCAGCCCGTGAAGCGGTTTTCTAAATTCCAAGTGGATTCGCCATGGCGAATCAAAACTAATTTGTACATGGTTAAAGGTTTAATCAATCAAAAAAATACGATTTGCTGGTTAGCATTTTAGAATTCGAATCTGGCATGCGGCTTATAAATCGGTTGCAGACGTACTTTTTAAGGGTTTTTTGTGAATTTTTTGATTGAAAACTGGATGTTGGTGGCCGTTGCGGTCGGCTCTGCATTGGCATTGTTTTGGCCTACCCTGACGCAAGGTGCAGCGGGTGGCATCGCGCCCACAGATGCTGTTTTGCTCATCAACAGAGAAAAAGCAGTCCTCATTGATGTCTGTGAGCCCCATGAATTTGCGCTCAGCCATGCAATTGGCGCCAAAAACATCCCCTTGGCTCAACTGGAAGCGCAGTTGCCAAGCGTGGTTAAAAACAAAAGTGTGCCAGTCATTTTGGTGTGCCAAGCCGGTAGCCGTTCATCCCGCGCTGCGGCTCAAGCCAAAAAGCTGGGCTATGAGCGTGCGCAATCATTGGCGGGCGGTTTAAAAGCCTGGCGCGAAGCCAGTTTGCCCACAGAAAAAGCCTGATTCATTGAATGACCTATTTGGAGTTGTCATGCCCCACGTGAAGATGTACACCACCGCTGTTTGCCCTTATTGCGTTCGCGCCAAACAAATTTTGAAGGCCAAAGGCGTGACCGAGATTGAAGAAATTCGAATTGATCAACTGCCTGAAGCGCGTGATCACATGATGAACATCACAGGTCGCAGAACGGTGCCTCAAATTTTCATTGGCGAGACGCATGTCGGTGGCTGCGACGACCTGATGGCATTGGACGCCAAGGGCGGACTGGTGCCTTTGTTGCAGGCATAAATCGCCCAATCGCCCTTCAATTTACAAGTTAACCCTCCCATGAGGGACAGTTTTCATCGGTGATAATCTAGTTTGGCCCTAGGTTAAGGCTTGATTAAGTCGCCGATGGGAAGATTATTTTCAACTCAAGAGTTTTTATGTCCGAAGAAAACACCCCATTGTTCCAAATCCAGCGCGTTTACTTGAAAGAAGCGTCTTTGGAGCAGCCCAATTCACCCGCCATCTTGTTGGAACAGCAGCAACCCGCGGTGGACATTCAGTTGGGTGTTGAAGCCAATCAAGCCGCAGAAGGCGTTTACGAAATTTGTGTCACGGCCACCGTCCACACCAAAATTGAAGACAAAACTGTTTTCTTGGTCGAGTGCAAACAGGCTGGCATTTTTGAAATTCGCAATGTGCCCGAAGACCAAATGGGCAGCATCATGGGCATTGCTTGCCCTCAAATTGTTTACCCGTACTTGCGTGGCAACATTGCCGACATCGTCACACGCGCTGGTTTCCCTCCCGTCCATTTGGCTGAAATTAATTTCCAAGCCATGTACGAGCAGCAACAAGCGCAACTGGCCGAGCAAGCAGCCGCTGCGGCACCTCAAGTTCAGTAATTCTCTGAGTCTCCAACTTGAGCCTGAAGATTGCGGTCATCGGGGCAGGTGCTTGGGGTACAGCGCTGGCCATCAGTGCCAGCCGTCATTCAGCCCATCACGCGGTACAGTTATGGACGCGTGATGCGGCGCTGGCCAAAGACATGCAAACCCATCGGGTCAATGCACGCTATTTGCCAGATATTCAATTCCCCGATTCGCTACAGCCTGTGAGTGTGCCTCTTCACGAGGTGCCTGCATGGGCCAACGGCCATGACTTGATTGTGGTGGCCACGCCCATGTCAGCCCTCAGGGGAATGCTTCAAACTTTAAGCACATCGACTGTGCCTGTGGCTTGGTTGTGCAAGGGTTTTGAAGCGGCATCAAATGGCATCGAGTCAGGCGCCATGCCACATGAAGTGTGTCAGCAAGTGGCACCGCATTTGTTGGCTGGTGCGCTCAGTGGCCCTAGCTTTGCGCTCGAAGTGGCCACAGCCCAACCCACGGCGCTGGTTGCCGCCAGCGCGCACGCGTCAGTGCGTCAAATATTGGTGGATGCATTTCACAGTCCCAGCTTGCGCATTTATGCCAACCAAGACATCGTGGGTGTTGAAGTGGGTGGTGCTGTTAAAAATGTGTTGGCCATTGCCACCGGTTTGTGTGATGGCCTTCACTTAGGTCTGAATGCACGCGCAGCCTTAATTACCCGTGGCTTGTCAGAGATGACCCGATTGGGTGTGGCTTTGGGTGCCAAACCCGAGACCTTCATGGGCCTGTCGGGCCTGGGCGATTTGGTACTCACTGCCACCGGTGATTTAAGTCGAAATCGAAAAGTAGGTCTCTTGCTGGCGCAAGGCATGGACTTGCAGCAAGCGGTTCAATCATTGGGCCATGTGGCCGAAGGTGTTTACAGCGCCCGAACTGTGGTCAAACGCGCACAGGCTTTGGGCATTGAGATGCCCATTGCACAAGCGGTGGTGGCATTGCTAGATGGTCAACTCAAACCGAAAGAGGCCGTTTCTGCATTGATGGGCCGCGGTGCCAAAGGAGAGCTTGCTTAATCTGCAAGCTTTAGATCATCAAGCCGGCGTGAAGGCCAAGCGCACATAAATGGGCGCAAAGGCTTCGGCCTGGGTAATTTCAATCAGGGTTTCTTTGGCCAGTTCGAGCAAAGCAATGAAGGTGACCACCAACACGGGGGTCCCTTTGCTAGGGTCAAACAGGTTTTCAAACTCAACAAACTTGCGGCCTTGAAGGTGTTTGAGAACAATGCTCATGTGCTCGCGCACGCTGAGTTCTTCGCGACTAATTTTGTGATGCTGAACCAACTTGGCGCGCTTCAGAATGTCTTGCCACGCCTCTTGCAATTCGACCAAGTGCACATCGGGGAAGCGAGGCTGCAAACTTTGCTCGATGTAGACCTGTGCCTTTAAAAAATCACGGCCATACTGCGGCACATTGCCCAGTTGCATGGAAGCCAATTTCATTTGCTCGTACTCGAGCAAGCGACGCACCAACTCGGCACGGGGGTCTTCGGGCTCTTGGCCCTCGGCCACTTTTTTAGGCGGCAACAACATGCGTGATTTGATTTCAATCAGCATGGCCGCCATGAGCAAATATTCTGCGGCCAACTCTAAGTTGTGTTGGCGAATTTCATCGACATAGCTGAGGTACTGGCGTGTGACCGCCGCCATGGGGATGTCGAGGATGTTGAAGTTTTGCTTGCGAATGAGGTACAGCAACAAGTCCAGAGGGCCTTCAAAGGCCTCTAGAAAAACCTCCAATGCATCGGGCGGGATGTAGAGGTCGTTGGGCATGGAAAACAATGGCTCGCCATACAGGCGCGCAACGGCCACGTGGTCAATCACTTCGGGTTGGCCAGACGGGTTGTCCGTGACTGGCAAGACCTCAACGGGCGCGAGCGTGTTTTCCAAAAGGTTCAACCTTTGGTCTGGTAGACGTAAGGTTTTTGAGCCACTTTGCCTGCGTTAAATTCTTTCAGCACATGGCGGTCGACCGAGGCATCCCACAACAGGGCGCGCGCTTCTTGCTGAGCAGCGTCCAAATGGGGGCGGTCGGTTTTCAGTTGGTCAATGAACTGGGTGGTGTCTGAACGGTAGTCAGGGCGACGGAAAAAGTGCAAGAGCGACATGACAATGCGGTTTCAGTTGAATAGGGACGTATTTTAACGGCCAGTCGTCAGCGTTTTTCTGACAAAAGGGCGGCATCGAGACCTGAATCGTAGTCTGGCAGGGCGTTTTGACCCAGCAAATCGAGGAATCCAGTCCTGCGGGCAATGTCCAGCGGTTGGTGGTTCAAGCCGCAAACGATGAGGCGGACCTGTTTCTTGTGACACAAGCGACCCAAAGCCAGAAGCGCGTCAGCGCCTGAAGAGTCGATGTAAATGAGATTTTTGAGGTCTAAAACCAGTGCCTTTTGTGGCAAGGTGTTCTCAATGTCTTCGATCAATTTAACGGCACCAAAGAACAGTGCCCCATATGCCCGATAGGCACTGATTTGACCGCCCTGATGCGCCAGTTTGTCCGTGTCTTTTTCGCTCAGTTGTTCAATGCGACTCAGGCTTGAAATTCTGTAAATGAAGGTGATGCATGCCGCAATCAAACCAAACTCAACGGCAACTGTCAGGTCCACCATGACCGTGAGAAGGAAAACCGCCAGCAGAGTGACGCGATAGGGCATGCGAAATTGCTGCAGGTCCTTGAAGGCATGCCACTCGCCCATGTTCCAGGCCACAAACATCAAGATGGCCGCCAAGGTGGCCAATGGAATGTGATTGGCCAGGGGCGCAGCCACCCAGACAACCAGCAACAAGGCCAGCGCGTGCACTATGCCCGCAACGGGCGTTCGCCCCCCACTTTTGACGTTGGTCACTGTGCGTGCAATGGTGCCAGTGGCTGGCATACCGCCAAAAAAGGGCGTCACAAAATTGGCCACGCCTTGGGCCATCAGTTCTTGATTGGGGTTGTGGCGATCGTCAATGAGGCTGTCTGCAATTCGCGCGCAAAGCAAGGACTCAATGGCGCCCAACAAGGTCAGGGTAAGAATGGGCATGCTCAAGTGCTGCAAGTTGGCCCAACTCAATTCTGGCCAAACCAGACGCGGTAATTCAGAGGGAATGCCGCCAAATTTGCTGCCAATGGTTTCAATTGGCAAACTCATGGCTTGCGCAATCCACGTGGCCAAAATGAGGGCAACGATAGAGCCGGGAACAATTTGCAGGACGCGTTGCAAACCGTGTTTGGTTTCTTTGCTAGCGCGATATGAAGCAAAGCGCTGCCACAACACGATCACCATCAAAGAGCCCAAGGCCAAGCCAAAGGCAGGTGCTTGAAAAGTAGGCAGAGCGTCTTGCAAGGCGCGCAGCATGCCAAAAAAATCAGCGGGCATGTTGCTGACTTTGAGACCTAAAAAATCTTTGACTTGCGACAACATGATGAGGACCGCAATGCCATTGGTAAAACCAATGATGACTGCCACCGGAATGAATCGAATCAGGTTGCCCAACTTGAGCAAGCCCATCACAAACAACAGAACACCAGAAGCCGCTGTGGCAATGATCAGGTTGGCCAAGCCGTAGCGCTCCAAGATGCCATACACAATCACAATGAAGGCGCCCGCAGGTCCGCCAATCTGAACTCTGCTACCACCCAATGCGGAAATAATGAAGCCGGCAATGATGGCCGTGAACAAGCCCGCTTCGGGTTTGAGACCTGAGGCAATGGCAAAGGCCATGGCCAAAGGCAAGGCCACCACACCCACTGTGAGGCCAGAAGCAATGTCAGATCCTAGTTGCTCGCGGGTGTAACCCTTGAGAGTGTCAAGGAGCTTGGGGCGAAAGAAAAAGGCCATGCATCAGTGTAGCGCTGAGCACGGCCTCTTGCACGACCGATTCGATGACGCAGGTCAGTGGATCCGCATGCCAGGCTTAGCGCCAGGCCAAGGGTTCAGTACATAAATGCCAGGTTCGGATTTTTCGTCGGCGTGGCTAGCGGCCAGCACCATGCCTTCAGACACTCCAAACTTCATTTTGCGGGGGGCCAAATTGGCCACCATGACAGTCAGTTTGCCCACCAGGTCTTCGGGTTTGTAAACGCTGGCAATGCCACTGAACACATTGCGATGTTTGCCTTCACCCACATCCAAGGTAAGGCGCAGCAGTTTGGTCGATCCTTCTACTGGCTCGCATTGAACAATTTGTGCAATTCGCAAATCGATCTTGGCAAAGTCATCAATCGAGATGGTGGGCGCAATGGCTTCACCGCCTGGCAATGGCGCTGCTTCTACAACGGGCTCAGGCGCTTCGAACAAAGAATCGAGCATGCCGATATCGACACGTTGCATCAGGTGCTTGTAGTCGTTGATGGCGTGACCCGCACCCAGTGAAGCCTTGACCTCAGTGAAGTTCATGGCTTCAATGTTCAAAAACTTTTCGACGTTGCTGGCCAAGGAAGGCAGCACGGGTTTGAGCATGAGGCTGAGCAAGCGGAAAGCCTCAATGCAGGTGGTGCAGACGTCGTGCAGGCGTGCGTCCATGCCTTCTTGCTTGGCCAATTCCCAAGGTTTGTTTTGGTCGACGTATTCGTTCACGCGGTCGGCCAGGAGCATCACTTCGCGAAGTGCTTTGGCGTAGTCGCGCTCGTCATACAGCTTGGCAATGGGAGCAACGCCTTCGTGCAATTGCTTTAGCAAGGCTTGGCCATCGGCAGACACCGCGCCCAACTTGCCGCCCAAGCGCTTGGCGATGAAGCCCGCTGCACGTGAGGCAATGTTGATGTACTTGCCCACCAAGTCGGAATTGACACGGGCCATGAAGTCTTCGGGGTTGAAGTCGACGTCTTCGTTGCGGCCATTGAGCTTGGCAGCAATGTAGTAGCGCAACCACTCGGGGTTCATGCCCAATTTCAAATACTTGAGTGGGTCAAGGCCGGTGCCGCGGCTCTTGCTCATCTTCTCGCCGCTGACAGTTAAGAAACCATGCACGTAAATTGAGTTGGGCGTTTTGCGGCCGCTGAAGTGCAGCATGGCGGGCCAAAACAGCGTGTGGAAATACGTGATGTCTTTACCGATGAAGTGGTATTGCTCGACATTGGGGTTGCTGATGTAGGCGTTGTAGTCGACACCAATTTTGCCCAAATAGTTTTTGAGCGAGGCCAAGTAGCCTATGGGCGCATCGAGCCACACATAAAAATATTTGCCAGGTGCATCGGGAATTTCGATGCCGAAATAAGGCGCGTCGCGGCTGATGTCCCAATCGCCCAAACCGCCTTGACCTTCTTCGTCTTTGGCAAACCACTCTTTGATTTTGTTCAGGACTTCAGGCTGCAAGCGGCCTGTTTCGTGCGTCCATTTTTCTAAAAACTCGACACAACGAGGGTCAGACAATTTGAAGAAATAGTGCTCGGATTGTTTCAGGACCGGTGTGGCGCCCGACAAAGCGGAGTAGGGGTTCTTAACCTCGGTGGGTGAGTACACCGCGCCGCAAGATTCGCAGCTATCACCGTATTGGTCTTTGGTGCCACACTTAGGGCATTCGCCTTTGATAAAGCGATCGGGCAGAAACATTGACTTTTCGGGGTCAAAGAACTGCTCGATGGTTTTGGTGGCAATGAGTCCGGCTGCTTTGAGGTCGCGGTAAATCTGCTGGGCCAATTCGTGGTTTTCAGCACCATCGGTGGAATGCCAGTTGTCAAAGGCGATGTGAAAGCCATCGAGGTAAGGCTTGCGCCCTGCTGAAATATTGGCAACAAATTGCTGGGGTGTGATGCCAGCTTTTTCGGCCGCAATCATGATGGGTGCGCCATGTGCATCGTCGGCACACACAAAATGGACCTCGTGGCCTTGCATGCGTTGCGCACGAACCCAGATGTCGGCCTGGATGTACTCCATGATGTGACCGATGTGAAAATTGCCATTGGCGTAGGGCAAAGCGGTCGTGACAAATATTTGTCGCTGGGCAGCAGTGAGGTTCGTAGCAGTCGAGGCAGACATGTGGGGTCAATTTGTAGGGGAATCCTCGATTTTATGGGCTTCGACCATCCGATGTCGCTAAACTTCCCTGCATTCGCAGAAAGTTTCACATGTCGACCCCAGAACAACTCCAAAAAGCCCTCGAATCGGTCATCGACCCCAACACTGGCAAAGATT
>JACCDH010413160.1_pt1 | contig 11293 bp, 7 predicted proteins | sample 7442481 | NCBI WGS metagenome assembly JACCDH01 (sample SAMN15323433, study PRJNA562643) | freshwater metagenome | isolation source: river surface water | place: USA:Blue River Watershed | collected 2017-08-15 | reverse complement strand
TGTTCCAAAAAAATCCATAATTAATATTATTCCTAATTATGTTATAGAAAAAAATAAATAAATATTTAATCAAAATCAATTGTAAAATTAGTTTTCTTATTATTTTTTTTTTGTTCTATTATTTTTTCTGTTTTATCAATTTTATATAATAAAAATTTTGAACCATTTTGATATTTTTCAGTTGAATGAAGTTGATATCCATAAATACGAATTAATTGTCTAAATATTGTGATAACTTTTTTTGAATCTAAGTTTTCCAAATATTTATTTTGTTTACATTTTAAATAATATTTTCTTAATTCAGGTATAAATGTTTCAAGTTTTTCTATAATTTTTTTCTCTTCTAACATTTTTCGTGTAAATTGATAACATGAATTATTTAAATTATCTCCTAAAAATATTTTCATAATATCTTTTACTAATTCTAATGGAGGATTTTCATGAAAAAGTTGATTTTTAGAAGATTTATTAGTACTTGTTGTCAAAATTGATTCTTTTTCTATTTTTTCATTTATATCTTTTAACTCTTCATCTTTTTTTTTATTATTTTTCTCTTTTTTAACTTTTCTTGTTAAAAATTGTTTTGGTTCAGAGTATTGGGTTTTATTTAATTCTTCAAAAAAATCATTTTCATCTTCATTATTATTTAAATCAATATTATCTTCAAATGAATAACCTATATTATCAATATTATTTTGTTCATTATAATGTGTTTCTAAAAATTCATTTTCTAAATTAAATTTATTTAAAGAACTCACACTTAAATTTGATAATGTTTTTGTTAATGGTATAGTTTGAAAACTTGGACTTGAACGAATTTTTTTTATATAACTTTTAGGTTTTTTTTTTAATGAACGAGGACTTAAAATACTAGGTGAATTTAATTCTAAATCAATATTTTTATCTAAATTATTTAAATTATCTTTATAATCATCATTAACTTCTATTTTTATTTTTTCTATTTTTTTATTCATTTCTCTAATTTTAAATATAAAAAAAATTAAATTTTTAAATTCATCTTTTTTCTTTTTATTTATCAACTTTTATCCTTTTTATATTTATTATACTTTATCCCGTGGTAAAGCTAAAGTTCTAGCCATAGGTACATAACTCGAACTATTAATATTATTCTTTTCTTTTCTTGTATATTGTGGATTTAAATCAACAAAAGAATTCATTGGTCCTCCTTGATAATTTTTAAATGAACGATTATCATTTAATCTTGCTTTTTCTTCTTGGTCTCTTCTAGTATTTGTTGGATTTCTATCCATAAAATGATTAGTAAATTCATTATTATCAAACATTGGTACTCCTTTGTTCATATGATTTAAAGTTTCAAAGTTACTCATAAAATAATCTTGTTGAAAACATTGTTGAATTGGTTTTTCATCAACTTTCATTTTACCAATATTTCGTGTATTTGCAGGTATTTGTCCCATTATTTGTGTTGAATATTGATCTTTCATATATCCTTCATGATTATAATCAATTGGTATATGAGTACTACTACTTTTACTTCTTAAATATGCATCTTCATCAAATCTTGAATATTCATTCATTCCACCTATAGGTTGTCTACCAGTATTTTGTTGTGAATTTGGTCGTGTATTGATAATTTTTTCTCCTTGATTATAAAAATAATTAGAATTTTGATTTTTTTGGTTATAATTTGTATTCATTTTCATTTGTTGATTATTTTGGTTTTGGTTTAAATTATATTCATAAAAAGAATTACCAATATTATTCATATTATTGGCCCAACTTTGAATATCTAAATTATTGTTTTGTTTTTGATAATGTTCCTGTTGATATTTTTGCATATATTGTTGTGAATATTTAATTTCTTGTTGTTTTCTCAATAAACTATCATTAGTAGTTCTTGTTTCTTTAGTACATGTTGGATGAGGCATCATTTTAAAAATAAATATATACTATTATAGAAAATAAAGATTCTTTTTTCTTTTATCTTAATTATAAATAATTAATAATTAATAAATATAATTCAAAATAATTTTCTTATTTTTGATTTTCTTTAAATCGTTTTTTTTAAATTAAAATAATAACAATAATAAATAATAAATATAATGGAACATAAAAAAAATACTATATATAACAAAAAAATAGATTTAAATGATAAATTTAATTATACATTAAATGGTATAGAACATCAAATTTCTTTAAATTCAAGAATAATAATAAAAAATGAACCTTTAAATGAAAAAATATTAATATCAAATAAATTTTTATTAAAATATATTCATGATTTATTTAAAATTCATAATATAGAATATTTTATATCATATTATACTTTGTTAGGTTATTATGTATTTGAAGGTATTAATTTGTATCATAAAGATTTATATATTTGTATACCAGATCATCATTATAATAAATTAATAAAATTAAAAGAAGATATAAAAAAAGATGATTTTATATTCATTGAAAAAGAAAATTATATAAGTATAAAAACAATATTATTTGATAAGATAACTGTTTCTTTGTATATTTTTTTTATAAAAACGGATGATGATAAAAATATGATACATTCCATTCATAATATTGAATCAAAATTAAATTTTTATGATATATATCCTTTACAAGAACAAAAATATGAAGAATTTACAGTATCAGTACCAAATAAAATAGATAATGTTTTAAATTCATATCAAATAAATATAAATCATATAATTTTTGAAAATAATAATGATTCTAAAAATTTTGAAGATAATCATAAATCAAAAAAAAAAGAATTAAAATATAATAATATAGAAGAAAATATTCTAAATAATAACATAAATAATAATTATGTTCATTATGATAATAATAATAATAATTATCCAATTTTATCAAAATTTTTTTCAATTTTTAAATCTTAATAATTTAAAAATAAAATAAAAAAAAAAATTAAAAATAAATAAATTTAACATTGATAACATAATTTAGTATGAAGTTTACATTTATCAACAATTTCTTCTCTAAATTTATAAGGTAAATCAACATCTTCAAATACAAATTTATTTTTATTTTCAAGTATATTATAAATATTTTTTTCTAATTGAATATTTCTCATTAATATAATATATTTATTAAAATTACCAAATTGACTTCCAACACAATAAAAAGTTGGTAAATCTCTTTTTTTTCTTTCTTCTAATATAATAATATTAATATTAAATTTATTAGATAATAATAATATATCAACTTCACAACCTTTATGATTATTAGATAATAATTCTTGAGATAATTGAGAATATGATTGTACATGAGCTAATAATTTTTTACATTGATTTTTATATAATAAGTATATGGTATTTTCATCATATTTTTTAATATTTTCATTAGACATATTATTTCTTAATGTTGGTTTTGTTTTCTTATTCGAATGTTTTTTATTATTTTTAATATTTAAATTAGAATTATTATTTTTAATATCTTCATCAAATGCATCTGCAATTTTAGCTATTATATTTTTATCTTTACTTACTTTATCTAAATATTGAACTAATAATTCTTTAATCATTAGAGGTGTTATTTCTTTACCAATATTATTATTTGTTTCTAATTGTTTAAGTGCATATGATATAGATACAAAAAGAGAATCTTCAATATTTGTGACAACTTTAAATGTATTTCCTAAATAATTATTCCAATAAATAGGTAAATCACGAATCATACTAGAATTAATAAGTTTAGATTTAGTTACAAAATATTCATCATGTTTAAATGACACATTTTTTCGATTTGATTGTTCTTCAAATAATGGTGATTTATTAAGAATAATACCTTTTTTATCTAAGTAAATATTATCTATAATATTATCTAATTCAATATAATCTTCACCATGAATCAAAACATATTTATTTTTATTAACAACAACTAAATCTTTATTAATAATAGGTGATATATTGTCATAAATAATTTCATCACGTTTAAGAGGATATCTTAAAAGTTCTTCAATAATTCGATCTAAATAAAATTCTTCATTTTTTCTCTTTTTTTCTAATAAATTATATTCATTTATATATAATTTGCACTTTCCATTTTTAGATTTAGTTCCATTATTTGATATAAAAGATACTTTACAATGAGGATCATCATCACATGATAATTCAAAAGATGAATTATAATCTTTATTTTTACTATTATTTTTATTATTTTCATCTTTTAATGTTGCTCTTTGAAAACAAGGTACTCTTTTATTTGGTCGAATATAATAATTATAATCAATTCCTTCAGTACCTATAATAACAAGTTTATCAAATAATTCTTTTAGTACTTTATATAAAAAGTTACGTTTGATATGTAAATCTTTAGTTTCCATATTAAGAATTTCTTCAATTTTTTGTTTATATTCTCGTTCACTCTTTTGTTGAATAAATCTTGATATTTCGAATCTTAATCTTTGATATGATTCTTCTTCATAATTCTTTTTATTAATTATTTCAACTCTTTCATCAGGTATACTATCATATTTATGAAAAATATAATAATCTATATCAGTATAAAAATTAAAATCAGCAACATTTATTGATTTATTTGTATCTTTACTTTTAGATACAGGTACTAATCTATCATTATCTAAAAGAACAGCAACAATCATTCCTGTCAAGGGCGGAGGATTTTTTTGTCTTTTATCAATAACCTTTTTAACAACATTACATTGTATATTTGTTTTTTGATTTAATTCATCAAGATTTTTTTTAGTATCTAAATAATTTAAATAATCAATATCTTCTAAATTAATTAAATCTTTAAAAGCAAATTCAGTCATAATTTTACTTGGAGCAACTGGTAAAAATGTTTTATTTCTTAATCCAATTGCGAAAACTTTATTATAACCATCAACATATTGTATAACAGGTGTAAAAGAATCTTTTAATTTATTATCATTTATAGCAGTTAAAATCTTTTCTAATGTTTTTTCTAATGTTAAACCTAAATCAAGTTTTTGTGTATTTATTTTAACTTGATGTTGTTTCATTGTATTTTGTAAAATTTCATTCCATTTATATATTGATTCTTCTGTACAACCTTCTTGAGCTATTTCATGTATCTTTTTAATTTCAGGTCTTGTATAATCAAAGATACATTTAAATTTAACAGTTTTACCATCATTTGAACCTTCTAAATGATATACTGGTTCATAGAATTTTTTATGTTTAGCTATAATAATATTTTTTCTATTTTTTTTATAAAATTCATCAACTTTTTCTCCGACTGGACATAACATAGTATTATCATCAAATATAAAAATATTAACACCATCTTCATATAAAATATTTGGTCTTTGAAGTAAATCCCATAAAAATGTATGATTAATTTCAATATCATGATGATTTAAATAATAAATAAAATTTTGGAGTGGTGTTGTATTTTTAGTTTTATCATTAAAAATATGTACTAAATTACCACCATGTAAAGATCTAAATAATTTATCATCTAATTTGTCAATTAATATTTTTTTAATTTTTTCAACTGTCAAAGTATTTGTTTGTTTATCACATGAAAATATATCTGCTATTGTTGATAAGAATGAATTATTTTCTGTTTGTTTAACACCTCTTCTAAAATACCCCTTTTTATTTCCTAATGGACCTGTTTCAATTGTAGTATTTAATACTTTTGCAACATGTCCTGATAATACACCATATCTATTTTTATCAACTGGTCTAAACTTTTTAATATAAATTAATCCATCTTGTTTATCATCATCATCTACTTCTTCACCTAAACATCTTAAATAAGATGAATAAAATGCTGAACCCTTTACATTATGTGGTCTTGTAAAACAACAAGGTAAACAATAACCTTTTGGATGTTTTTTTGGTGAAAAACCAGGATAAGCAGCATATTTACTATTTTCTTGATATTCGCGTATCATTTTTTCGCGTTCTTTATCAGATTTTAATTTTTTAAGTTCTTCTTTAAATTTCTTTTCTTCATCAAATGTCATAATATTTGGGTCACGAATAAATACTTGATGGTCTCCATAAGGACAAATTGCAGTTATACATTCTTTATCACCTTTAGTCATTAATTTTTTGGTGATTGTTCTTTTATCAATATCTTCTTCAGATATGGGAATTTGACAATAAGGACACCAAATTTTAGGACAAATATACCATCTTTGGAAAAGACCAGGATCTGAACTATATTTAATAGAATAAGAATAGGATTCGCGTTTAATACGAGGATCAGAAGAGGGGTCAAAATCTAGAATAATAGGTTGATTGTTACTACCTTGACATGAACGGGAATATTGAGCTTCACCAGCTTTTTTCAATACATTAAATTTGAATAAAATATTATCATATAATTGAAGACGACGAATAAAATAACGAGAGTCATTACAGAAGTCTTGACATGTTTGAACTTCTACAACTTTATCTTCACATTCTAAACGAATATTTGGATCAATGTCTTCTTCTTTAGCTAACATAGTACCCATTTTAGATACATATCTTTCAATTTTATTTTCTTCTGATTCTAAATCTTCTTCAGTATCATATTTAGACATATAAGATAAAAGTTTACTAGAAGATGCATCACCAAATCCATTATTGAAAAAATTACTATTATTTTGTACACCTTGAATAATTTTTAAATCATCTTCATCAATTAAATTTATATCACGTTCAATATTCATTTGTTCTTCAACTACAGTATTCATTCTGTAAATTTGTTTTTCAAAATCTTTATTTTTTTCAAATCTTTCTAAATGCATAAATACATAAATAAATGTTGTAAAGAATTTATAAATTTCAGGTACTTGATATATTTTTGTGATACCATCAAATAATATTTTATCTTGAAAAATTTGTACTCTTACTCCCAATTTAAATGTTGTATCAATTTTACCTTTTCCTAATACAGCATATTTTCTTTTATATTGAAGTAAATAGTTTTCAGCTTCTTGTTCAGTTTTATCATAATTCTTCATTATCATATCTTTTATTAACATATCACTTTGACCAATATCCATCATTTTACTAATTTTAGCCATAATTTCAGACATATTTGCAAATGAACTAACTCTTTTATAACGTAGTTTTAAACTATTTTGTACTATAGCTTCATTTTGTTTAGTTTTAGGTTCTTCAGCTAAATAATTAGTAAATAGTTCTGAAAATTCTTTTAATTTTTTAAAATCTATTTGTTTTGGTAAATTCATTGTGATGGTTAAATTTAAAAAAGTCATTTTTGTATTTTTTTTAAATTTAACAATACCATTCTCTAAACTCATATCAGGACTCTGAATTCTCTTTCTTTCATCTACACTTCTTATTAATCTATAATCTGGTATATGTGTATTTATATCATCTATTAATTTTTTACAATTTTTAACAGCTAAAACAACATCATTTAATTTTGCTTGATTTTCTGCACTATAACTTACTGTAAATGTTATTGTACCATTTCTTAACATTTTAATTGAATTATATTTATATTCAGGACCATAATTTTTTATAAAACTCTTAATTTGTAAACCATTAAAACGTCTATCTTCTAATTTTGTTAAACCAACCCAATCTTTTAATAAATGTTTAGGAAGTCTATTTTGATTTACTGCATCTAATGATATTACCATAAAAGGTTCATCAATTGTTACATCACCATATTTTATAAATGGTAAATTATCACCCATTCTTTTATCACGAATATAATCAAATAATTGATATAAATCAACATAATCATTGTTTTCTTTATAAAATTCATCAATACTTGTTTCAAATGTATCATCTACAACTAATTCATCTTCATCATAATTTACATTAAATTTAATTGTTTTTATTGAACAATCAAACATAGAAGAATCAATAATTAAAGTGTTCATTAAATTATTTATATATTGTTCTCTTTGTAAACCTTTCAAATAAATTTTTTGTAAATTTTCTATTTGTTTTTTATCTTTATCTAATTCTTTTTCATTAAAAGCTGGCCAATATTTTTTAATATAACCTTTAAAAATATTATTTTTTTTACTTTCCCATTCTTTTTTTAATTTTAACTTTAAATATAAAATTTCATCTTTTACATTTGATACATATATTATATTATTATCATGAACATTATCATTATCAAATATGTCAAATAATAATAAATAATTATCACCTGTATCTATTTTATATTCTTTTTTACGAACATAATTTTTACTTTTCGAACTGTTATTATCTTCTTCTTTCTCTTCATAATTTTTCGACTTTTCTTTTGTATTATTATTATTCATATTTATTTGATGTTTTAAATATGGAAAAAGTTTTGTATCTATTTCAAAATTTTCATAAATATGTGGTTTATATTGATATTTTTCTTCTGAACCTTTTTCTATATAGTGATATCCTAACATTTTAAAATCGTATTTTTTATCAGCTTCTTTTTTTGTTTTTATTTTTAACCATAATTCTTGATTTGAAGGTAAAATATATTCTTCTTTACCTTTTTGACCAACTGTATAAGATGGACAATATACAAATATTTTTTTCTTTACTTCATTTAAATTATCATCCATATTTATTAAACTCTTTACAAAATGTAAATTATGTTTAATTTTACTATTTTCCATTGTTTTTGTCCATAAATTTAAATTATTTTCTCCAAATATTATTTTTAAATCATTATAATCTTTTGATTTTTTATCTAATTTACTTAATCTTTCCAAATTTTCCATTGTATCTTCATTTTGTTCTCCTACAAAGATATAATCATGCACTCCATATTTTGTTGAAAATCTCGATACTACTTCTACCATAAAATACGGTTTTATCGAATTTAATTCACATGCCATTTTATATTTTTATATACCCTATATTTATTAGATCTTTTTTCTTTTTCAAAAAAAGTTTAACTTAAAAAAATTAAATTTTATTTTTAATTTATCTTTTTATCTTCTAATCATATTTTTTATTTTTTTATTTTTTAATTATTATTATCTAATGGAGAATCAGTGACTTGGATACCACAATATTCTTTAGGATTTTTTGTATAATTTTCTCTTTGATATACACCTATTGCTACTGCTTCTTTAAGTAGTCTTTTAAAATTACTCCAAAATTCTTCTGTATGACCTACTGATTTTGTCATTATATGAGCTAATTCATGAATAGCTACAAATGTCACTGTATTGATATCTACTAAATCTTCTGTATTATTTTTTTGACGAATACAAAACACAATTTTTTCACCTTTATTTACTGAATAAGATGTATATTTATTGTTTTTACCTGCTTCTGTCATATTATCTGGATTAAATTTTTTATTCATTCTTTCAACTGCTTCATCATCTGGATATTTTTTTTTCATTGATTCACAAATTGCTGTTAATCTTTGACGAATTATTGCTAAATTATCAGCAGCTTTTTGTTTATCCGGTAAATTTCTTACTAAATATTCTCTTCCATCAATCGTTGATTTAACATATCCGATTTCATTTGTTAAATGTTCAATGTGAGTATAACCATATAATCCTATAGCTAATAAAATTAAAAGTCCAATAAATGTATTAATATCAATATTCATTTTTATAAAAATATACTCTAAAATAAAAAAAGATATAAATTCATATATCTAATCAAAAAAAAATCATTAATAATTGTAAATATATTATATTTTTATGATTTCTTATTTTTTTTATATTTATAAGTTTTTATACATCTCTTAAACGTTAGGGATTATACTATACATTGCAACTAAAAGCTAGTTAATATTTCCCGAATAGTTCAAGTTTTCATACTTAGCATCTTTAAATCGTTTAAATCGGATTTACCCCAAGATTAGAAAGAAGATTAAATAAATATTCTCTTCCTGAATCTAAATGATTATTCATTTTTTGTCGAGTCTCTCCAATAAACGAGTTCGAGATTATTGATTTATGTTTACCTGATTTAGGTTTACTGGGAGAGGGTTTTTTACCACCAAAGGACTTTATACCTCCTCGAATACCAGGACCTTTACCAAAAGGGTTTTTTTTCTCAATACTATCATTACCACTACCATCTGAATCTTCATCAATTTCAAAGTAGTTAATGAATTCAAATTCTCTTTGAAAAGCTATACACTTTTCAAAAGCACGCTTCATCTCTTCCTCTTTATTTGATTGTTTGAACGTAAATTGCATCTTTGTATTATGTTAAGGTTTTAATTAATAAATTATAATAAAAATTATATCTTAATATTTTAACTATCAATTTTTTGATATTTTATTTACGTTAAAATAAAATAAATTTTAAAAATAATTTACTTCTAAAATATAAATATATTACTTAGCAAAATAAATGAATTTATTTAATTAAATTTTTATATTTTTTCCATAATTCTTTTTTATTTATATATTCAGGTACATATTCATCAATTAAATCGTAAATTGATAAATCTTTAAAATTTAAAACATCTTTTATACGTACATCTTCAACAAAAGATTTAAATAAAGGGTGTTTATTTATTTTCTTTATATAAATAGGTATTAACTTAATAATTCGTGGTCCATACTTTTGAAAAAATAACTTTACATATCCATTTATTTTTAAAAATAAATAAAGCTGATGATAATTATTAAAATCTTTTAAACTATAACCATATTTTTTAATTATATCTTTTTGAATAAAAAAAATATATCTTACATAAAATAATAAAGTCAAAATTTCATCATTACTTATTTTTGAAAAAGTTAATTTATAATCTATACCAAAAGTTGCAAAATATTTTATTATATTTTCTTCTTTTGTTTCATCTTTTGGAGAAAATTCACGATAAAATGATTCATCAATATTTTTTATATAATTTAAAAAACTTAAATACAATGATTTATCTAAATTTTCACTTTTAAAAACATACATTGATGTATCAGGATATCCATTTAGAATACTTACTTTTCTTGTTAATCTGTATTGTAAATTTTCGTCTTGAGCTTTTTTTATTATTAATAATTTTTTTAATATCATATTTTCTGTACCATATAAATAAGGAAAATCAATTTTATCAAATGTTTTTTTTCCTTTTATAACACATATAAAATCACGATAAACTCTATCTATTTTTTTATTTGAACGAATTATAAAACCTTCTTTATTAAAAAAAAAAGGTTTACAATCATTTTTACCAGTTTTTAATAATGTTTCAATACTAATTTTTGTTGTATTTTTTGTTGTATTTTTTTTTATAATTTTTTTTATTGGTTTTTTTATTTTCTTTTTTTTTGTTAAATCTATTTCTTTATTAAATTTCATTCAATAATCTCTATAATTAATATTTATTTTTTCTTAATTGATATTATTTTACTTTTTTTACCACTTTTTTC
>JACCDH010107403.1_pt1 | contig 11293 bp, 3 predicted proteins | sample 7442481 | NCBI WGS metagenome assembly JACCDH01 (sample SAMN15323433, study PRJNA562643) | freshwater metagenome | isolation source: river surface water | place: USA:Blue River Watershed | collected 2017-08-15 | reverse complement strand
CCGGACTTGTTGCGTCATTTCGGTCGCCATCTGTTCCAGCGTTTCACCGTCATCCATCCGCAGTACGTGACCACGCATGCAAGCGTCTTCGAACTGCTCAGCATGCTTGACAGCCACGTCCATGTAGAAGTCCGCAAGCTGTACCGGGATGCGGAGCTGCCGTCTTTCGAGCACGAGACGCTGGATGACCACCGGATGCTGTTCATCTACCAGTCGCGGCGGCCGCTCGCCGATTTCGCACACGGACTGATCGAAGGCTGCATCGCGCATTTCGGCGAGCCCATGCGGATCGACCGGGTTGACCTTCCCGTCGACGATCAGGGCGCGCACACAAGGTTCACGCTGACGCGCACGCATGGACAAGGCTGATGATCTCTACGGGCGTCGCCTGCTGCGCGAGACGCGGGCGCGTGAGGAGGCGGAGCGCCTGCTCGAGCAAAAAAGCCTTGAGCTCTTTCTCGAAATGCAGGAGCGCCAGCGCGCGCTCGATGCGCTCAGCGAGAGCGAGCAGCGTTACCGGCTGATCGTCGAGCTCTCGCCGGATGCGATCCTGATCGAATCGCGCGGAGTCGTCGTGTTTACCAATCAGGCGGCGAAAAAGCTGTTTCGCGAAACGGAGCAGAACAGCTTGCTGGGCTGCTCGCTGCTGGATCTCGTCACTGATGAATGCCGTGATGCGGTCTCGGAAACACTGGCGCGCCTGAGAGCCTCGGGTGAGCCCACCTATACCGAGGAAATCGCACGTCGGCTCGATGGCACTGAATTCGAGGTCTCGGTGCGACGGGTCGCGCTGGTGTACGCGGGGCAACCGGCCACACAGATGGTCGCGCGCGACATCTCGGACCGAAAGCGGCTGGAGCGACAGCTCGCATATCAGGCGACGCACGATTCACTGACCGGCGTCATCAACCGCCGCTCACTGATCGACAAGCTGACCGACGCGATTCACTATGCCGACAGGCACGGTTTCCCGGTCTGGGTCGCCTTTGTCGATCTGGATCGTTTCAAGCAGGTCAATGACCGCTTCGGGCATGCGGCCGGCGATCGTCTGCTGCGGGTCATCACCGAGCGCCTGATGGCCTCGCTCAGAAAAGACGACGTGCTGGGGCGCTATGGCGGCGACGAATTCGTGCTGGTGCTGCGCGGCGGACCAGACGACCATCTGACCACGCAAGTGATCGATCGTCTGATGGCCAGCGTCTGCGAACCGGTGGCCATGGACGGCCATGAGCTGAAGGTCACCTGCAGCATTGGTATTGCGACCTACCCGGTCGATGGTCACACTGCCGAGGTGCTGATGCATCATGCCGATGCGGCGATGTACATGGCCAAGCAATCGGGACGCAACCTCTGCCAGTTCTATAACAGCGAGATCAATGCGCAGCTGCAGCAGCGCGCGATGATGGAGAGCGAGCTGGTGCACGCACTGGCGAGAAACGAGTTTTATCTGGTGTACCAGCCTCAGGTGTCGCTCACTACGGGTCGCATCGAGGGCGCGGAAGCACTGCTGCGCTGGGCGAGCCCGACGCTGGGCGAGCTTACGCCCGACAAATTTATCCCGCTGGCCGAGCAGACCACGCTGATCAACCAGATCGGCGCCTGGGTGGTGCGGGAAGCGGCGCGTCAGGCCGCCGACTGGGAGCGCGAGGGACTGGGGCAGCTGCGGGTCGCGGTGAATCTCTCCGCGCGCCAGCTCAATGGTCTCGAGCTGCTCAAGATTGTGGCATCGGCGCTGGAGGATTCCGGCCTGCCGGCTGAGCGACTGGAACTGGAACTGACGGAATCGCTGATGATGTCGGACGTGAATCTTACGCTCGAGACGCTGCGCGAGCTGCACCGTATGGGCGTGCAGGTCGCGGTCGATGACTTTGGCACCGGCTACTCCAGCTTCGTTTATCTGCAGCGCCTGCCGCTTAACAGCCTGAAGATCGATCGCGAGTTTGTCAGCGCGCTTCTTGCCGACAACGACCGCAGCGCGGAGCAGATCATCATCACGCTGATCACGCTGGCCCACAGCCTCAAACTGCGCGTGGTCGCTGAAGGCGTGGAAAGTGCTTTCCAACTCGATTTCCTGCGTCGCCATGACTGTGACGAGATCCAGGGCTACCTGCATAGTCCGCCGCTGCCCGCGTCGGAATTTTCTACCAGGGTGCGAAATCACCGCGACAGCGACTGGGTCTAGCCAGGGCCCAGTCCGCGGCCCACGACCCTCACCCTCACTTCATCTCGCAGACATCGCGGCCGTCCTCGGGCACTTTGTCCGACAACAAGCGCTGTATCGGCACCCAGACCAGTGACGTAGCCAGCCGGATCACCGTCTGGATGACATCGCCTGCGTTCGGCCCGATCGCATAGTCGGTGAAACTGCCCGTGACTTCGACGGGCGTTGCCAGGCTCAGGAACTGCGCGGTCTTCGCCTGTGGCTGCAGACGCATGTGCAGCGTCTCTTTCGCCAGATCGATGTCGGTCTTGCCGGTCACCCGCACTTTACTGGTATCGATCACCAGCTTTTTCTGGGTCAGCTTGCCATCCGCGACCGTGAAGCGACCGATCGCGCAGTTCACGCGGGATTCATTTTTCGGATCAATGGTCGGCAGCAGCGCAAGGAAAAGATTCACTGCCCACAGGTCGAACACACCGGCCTTCATGTCCTGTGGCCAGAGCGCAAAATCCAGCGTGCCGCTGCCATGGCTCAGCACCTGGGACAGCCGTGGCGCCCGGGAGCGCACATCAACGTTCAGGCTGAAGCGCCCGGCGAGGTCGGTGTCCGGCTTCAGGCGTCGTCCGAGGACGCCATAGTCAAAGCGATCGACCGCGATCTTCAGGTCGGCCAGCACATCACGCTCGCGCGGCTCGTAGGTCAGCGACAGCTGCGCAGAGCCTCCCGGCATCGCCACGCTGACGGGCGCAATCACCAGACGACCGTTTGCTGTGCTGGCCTCCAGCTTTCCTCCGCCCAGCACATCTTTGCCCGAAAGCACGCGATCGACTGCCACCACCAGGCTTGTCCGGTAGGCGCTGAGGGTCTCGCGGCTCAGCAAGCCCTGCACCGTGTCGCTGGCTTCGGTCGCCTTGCGGCGCAGCGCGGCCGGGTCGCGTGCATCATCACGCTCTTCACTGCGCTTGGCCTCGGTCGCCGACCATCCCGCCAGCCGAAAATCATCGAGCTGTATCTGCGGCGCAGACAGCGCGACCGACAGTTGCGGCACTGCCCCGGTGGTCTCCAGCCTGCCCTCGCCGCGCAGCCTGCTGCTGCCCAGCGCCACCGACATCGCCTCCAGCGCATAACCCTGCCGTGACACGCGCAGTCGACCCTCGGCTGACCACGGGCCCCAAGGCGGCAGCGCGACACGTGTGAGACGGTCGAGCTTGTCGAGGCGGTCACCACTGGCCCTGAGCTGCAGTTCGATATCGCGCGCCTCGATGCGCCGGTCCAGCGTGCCAGTCAGCGTCAGCAGGCTGCCGGCAGCCGACAGATCGAGCGCGAAAGGCACGCGACGGCCTGCATCCATCAGTTCCTTTGCGCTGGCGCTGCGCAGGGAGACGGTCACCGGCAGCTCATCGACATCGCCCTGCAAACCAAGACTCAAGGGCTGTCCCGGTGCCGCCACCGCACTGCCCTGGATGACGCGAATCCGACCGGCCGGCTTGCCCGCCGCATCCCGCCACTGCAGCCGGCCGGCATTCAGCTCACCCAGCACCTGCGCATTCGCGATGAAGTCGGACAGGCGGCTAGCGCGGCTGTCGAGATACAGCGATACCGACTCGGTCGTGAAATCTACCCGCTGCGCCAGTTTCAGGTCGCGCGCAATCTGGCCGATATCAATCTGCCGGCCGAACAGCCACAGCCGGGCATGCGGTTCGCCGTCGCGCGCATCGATCATCAGCGCGCCCTCGAAACGGTGACCGGCAAGCTCGGCAAAAAACGGTGAGCTCTGCATGAAGCCCTCGCGCACACGAACGTCCGCGCCGATCTCGCCGATGGCCACGGCCGCGCGCTGAACGCCATGCACCCGCATGCGCAGGTCGGCGTCATCCAGCACCAGTTGTCGCGGCAGGATGGGAATGTCCAGCGTGGCCGCATGGCGTTTCTGGTCGGTGATAGTGGCGCTGGTGTTCGTCGTGGCGGGTGGGAGCAAGCCATCCAGCTCGGCGGCGTCCGCCCCGCTGACCTCGACGCTGGCCTGATAGTGGGTGCGGCCGTCACGACGACCTCGCTCGACATTCACCAGTGCGCTGGTGCGGCCTGCCTGCAGCACAAGGTCGGTCAGACGCCATGCGTCCGCCGTGCCGGCGATGCGCCCGGCCAGCGCCAGCGGTGCGCGCGCATCCTTGCGCAGCCCCAGCCACGCGGACACCTCGCCTGCCCGCTCCGCGCCGAGGCTGAAGGTGAGCATGCCACTGCCCTTGCCGGCATTCATGCTGCTGACCAGCCGCGCGGACACGCCCGGCGACTGCGCGAGCAGCGTGATGCTGCTCTCGGGTTCCGTCATCGCCGTGCGCAGGTTCGAGCCCGACAAGCGCGCGCTGAGTGGCTTGCCCAGCAGGCTGCCGCTGAACTCGCCATCGAGCGGCTGGTTCGCATCGAACTGAATGCGCAGCCGCCCGACCTTGAAGCCCACCGGTTTGCCCTGCTCGAGGTTGCCGTAACTGAGCTGGCTGTCGTCCAGCTCCAGTCGCGTTGACAACGAACGCATCAGCGACTCGCCATCCTTGCCCTGCGAGCGCAGCTGCAGCCGCAGCCGGCCGAGCGTGCCCTCGATGCCCGGCAGGCCCGTGATCATTTGCGCGAGTCCACCGACCGCAGAGCGCTCGCTCTGCACGGCAAGGCTCAGCGATGACGCTGAGGCGTCGGCAGACGCACTGCCCTGCACGGGCACGCCCTCGAGCGTGGCTCTGAAGGGCATGTTGAGACGGCCGTCTTGCAGCTGCAGCTTCAGCGAGGTGTCGCGCAGCTCGCCCGGCAGGCTGATCCACTCGGCCACCGCGAGGCTGAGGTCGGCATCAATCTGCGCGAGCGCGGAGAGGTCCAGCTTCGCACGCGACAAGCTGCGGTAGAGCGCCGGCAGGTCGGTCGGCGCATCCTCGTCGTCGGACTGACCGAGGAATGGCTTCAGGTCGAGTTGCGCGACCGTCAGCGCGCCCTGAAGGCGTGGCCGCTGGCGGCGCAGGTCCAGCGCGACCGCGCCGCGCAGGGAAGAACGACCGAGCTGGGCGGACAGGTCATCGATCTGCAGCGCAGCTGGCACCACACGCAATGCGCCGCCCATGCCGGCCACCCCCGCATCAGGCAGCGTCATGCCCAGCAGGCGCCCGAAACGCGCGAGGTCGGTCGTGCCCAGACCGAAGCGCAGCCGGCTGTCGTCCGCACCGAGCGCGCCGTTCAGGGTGAGCGTGCTGCCCGCGAAGTCCAGCCGCAGGGTCAGGGGCCACGCCCCCTGGCGCTGCGTCGCCATCGCCAGTTCGCGCAGCGTGCCCGCAGACAAACTGAGCTGATAGTCGAGCGCCTCATCGACTCTCCCCGTCGCCGTTGCCGTGATGCCGGCGCCTGCCGGCAGGCGCGCACTGAATTCATCCAGTGCGACGCGCAAGACTTGCTCGCCCTCGCCCTGATAACTCAGCTGCAGCCGCTGCACCTGAACGTGCTGGATGTCGAGCCGTGCCAGCCATCGCGCCGGATCCTGGCTGCCCTCGGGGTCTGACGAGGTGTCGGCGGGCTCAGCTGGCGCGTCTGGCAAGTTGAACGCCCAGTTCGCCCGCCCGTCCGCGAGCTGCCTGAGCCGAACCTGAACATCCGACGCAGAGAGGCGCTCGGCCTGCCACTGCCCTTTCCAGAGCGGCAGCAAGTCAAGCTCGACACGCAGCTCGCCGACGCGCGCGAAATCCCCGTCACCGAACGCCGCAGGCTGAGCAATGCGCAGCTCCCGAACCCGCAAGGCCGGCCGCAGGCCGAGCTGCAGCCGCAGCTCACCTCCGATGCGCACCTCGCGACCCAGTGTCGTGGTGAGCCAGCGAGAGACCGCGCTGCGATACGCGGGCCCCTCCAGCGCAATGCCCACCGTGGCAGCGACGGCGATCAGGACGACGCCCAAGGCCAGTGCTGCGAACAGCACGCGCAGCGGCGTGATGCGCGGCATGCGTCGTGGGAAGCTTGTCTGGAGGGGGGAATCGCTCATCATGGACCGCGTTCAGGGTCGGCGCGCTGACGGACGCCGTGTCGTGCGCGACGCTTGGCTCAGCTCAGCTCAGCTCAGCGCCTGCGTTTGCACACCTGTCAGCGCACGTTAGGGAAATTGCATCAGCAAGTCAACCTCGCTCGCCGCGCGAGCGCCGGGCATGGACCGGATCAGCCCGTCGCGGCGAGCTGCGCGAAACGATCCCTGAGGAAATCCGCGCACAGCCGTACGGCCGTGTTGGCCTCGTCGATCGCGCCACCCATGATGATGAAGCCGTGGATCTGCCGCTCGAAGCACACGTACTGCACGGCATTGCCGGCGGCGGACAGTGCATCCGCGTAGTCGGCACCCTCGTCGCGCAGCGGGTCGAAACCGGCGGTCAGCACCAGCGCCGGCGGCATGCCCGACAGATCGGGCGCCAGCAGCGGCGAGGCGCGCGGGTCCTCCACCTCGGCGAGGCTGCGCAGATAGGTGTCCCGAAAATATCGCATCGCGCTGGCGGTCAGTCCGTAGCCGCTCGCGTAGCGTTCTCCGGACGGCGTGCCAAGGTTCAGATGAGTCACCGGATAGATCAGCAGCTGCAGCGCGAGCGGGTGCGGGCCGGTGCCGCGCAGGGATTGGGCGACCACGGTCGCCAGATTGGCGCCGGCGCTGTCGCCCCCGGTACCAATGCGACGCGGATCAATGCCCAGCGCTTCATGCTGATCGAGCACGTAGCGGGTCGCCTGCAGCGCGTCATCGACTGCGGCCGGGAACCGGTGCTCCGGGGCTTTGGCGTAATTGACCGAGTACACGGCCGCGCCCGAGCCCTCGCACAACTGGCGGCACAAGGTGTCATGGGTATCGATATCACCGATCACCCAGCCGCCACCATGGAAGTACACCAGTGCGGGCAGGTCGCGCCGCTCGGTCACGCCGGCGGGCCGGTACTCGCGGATCGTCAATGGCCGGTGGGGACTGTCGATCACGAGATCGCGCACCAGACCCAGCGCCGGCTTGGCAGGCTGCATCGGCAAGCGGCTGCGCTTGTAGAGTTCGCGCGCTTCCTGCGCGGAGGTCTGCTCGGGGCCGGGGGCATTGGCGGCAGCGGCCTTGTCCAGCAAGGCCCGGCACTGCGGATCCAGCATCATGGCGTCTCTCCCGGCGGGTTGTGGTGGTGGTTTTTTGCTTGGGTGAAATTATAGAGCGCCACCACAGACCACCAGAGCGCGGTGTGAAAGGCCAGCGCCGCCGCTTACAGGCCTCCCCACGGCAGCGCCGACCGGTCATTCAGCAGCCAGGAGGCGTTCTGGTTCACATGAACCGCATAGTCGTCGGCAGCCTGCGTGCCTGAGACGAGACCACCCAGCCCGTCGATCGGGGACGCGCCTTCCAGCCCGGCAAGCGCATCGTCTCCCAGCGACAGCACGTCCCGCAACGCAAGGCCGGCCGGTGGGTTGGCCCTGACACTGTCAGTCCCGGAGCGCAGGTGGTCCGTGCGTATCTTCTCCAGCAAACCATCCAGATCGAAGGTCTGATGCCCTGCCTGGTCGGTCGCGAACCAGACATCGCCCATCGTGCGCAGCTGTCCGTCGTCCGTGGTGTAGCTGCCCATCAGGCCGACGAGGTTACCGTGATCGACCACGTCCGAGACCGCCGCATGCAGCGACAGTCCGGAAATGCCCTGCGCGGCCAGCGAGCTCAGCTCACCCGCCTCGGACACGCCGTTGCCGTTCCTGTCCTGCCAGATCATCAGCGAACCAAATCCGGCGTCCCGATGATCGATCACGCCATCGGCATGGGTGTCCATCTCCGCCAGCGCCACATAGCCATTCGCGGCCCGTGTTCCGTTCCTGAGCAGCGTACCCTCGCCGAACAACTCACCGCCGTGATTGATCAGCGCATCCTCGTTCAGGTCACGCACCAGCAGGCCGTCATTGCGCGCGACCCAGCCGGTGTTCTCGGTCAGGCCGTCGAAATCGATGTCGAAATTCACACCATCGTGCAGGCTGATGGTACTGATGCCGTTTCCATCGAGATCCAGCACAATCGGTGAGACGAAGGCGTTTTTCTGTGCGGTGGACCAGGCAGATCGTTGCGAGGTCGTCAGCGCGGACATCTGGTCGCCAGTGATCGCGGCGATCTGACTGGTGGTCATCGCCGACACCTGCGTGCCGCTCAGTGCGCGCAGGTCGTTCGTTTCCATCGAACTGATCTGCCCTTGCGACAGCGCCTTGATCTGCACCGCCGAGAGCCCGCGGAACTGCGCGGTGGTCAGTGCATTGATCTGATCGCCATCAAGTACCTGAATCTGCGCGGTGCTCAGCGCCTGGATCTGGCTGACGTTCATGATGCCCACCGAGTCCGACAACGAGCCCAGCTGATCATTGCTCAGGCTCTTCATTTGTGCGGCGGTCAGGGATTTCAGCTGGGTGTCGCTGAAGGCATCCAGCTGGCTGTTGCTCAGCGCCCTGATCTGGGCCGTGCCGAGCGCCGCCACTTGCGCAGTACTCAGACTGGACAGGTGGGTCTCACTGAGATTGCTGATCTGCTGCGTGGTCAGCGCGGCGATCTGCGTGCCAGCCAGAAGCCGGAGCGCGGCGGTTTCCATGCCACTGATCTGGTCCGGGGTGATCGCCTTCAGTTGTGCTGCGCTGAAGGCCGTGATCTGCGCGGTCGTCAATGACGCCAGCTCCGACGCATCGAAGGTCGCAATCTGGACAGAACTCAGCCCCCTGACCTGAGTGACGGTCAGCCCGGCAATCTGCGAAGCGCCGAGCGCCTGCATCTGGCTGGTGCTCAGCGCCTTGATCTGGTCAGCGCTCAGCGAGCGCAGCTGATTCGTCGCGAGGCTGCCAAGCTGCTCGTCGGACAGCGATCGGATCTGCAGGGTCGAGAACGAGGGTAACTGCGCCGTCGTCAGTGTCTCGATGTCCTCCAGTTCCATCGCGTTCAGCTGCGCGGTACTCAGCGCCCTGAGCTGCGTGTTCGTCAGTGCCCGCGCCTGCGCGGTGGTCAGCGCGACGATCTGCTCATTGCTGACGCCCCGCAGCTGCGCGGTACTGATGGCGCGCAGGCTGCTGGTGGACAAGGCCGCCCAATCCTCGGCTTCAAGCGCCGCGATCTGCTGCGTGCTCAGGCTGGCGATCTGAGTCGTGGCGAGAACGGCAGACTGCTCAGTGGTCAATGCCGCGATGTGCTCGACGCTCATCACCCTGAACTGGGTGCCGGACAGTGCCCGAATCTGTTGCGTGCCCAGCGCAGCGACCTGATCGTTGGTGAATTGCTGAAGTTGCATTGTCGTCAACGCCATCGTCTGCAGCGTGCCCAGACCAGCGATGGTCTCTGCCGGCAGCTGCCCGATGGCCGCAGGATCCAGGGCCCGAACCTGGGCGGTGGTGAGAGCCCCCAGCTGCGCGGTACCGAGAGCACTCAGCTGATCAATGCTGAACGCACGGATCACGGTGGTCGGCAAGCTCGCAATCTGGGAGGTGCTGAGGCTGGCGATCCGGTCCGCCGCCAGATTACCCAGTTGCGCACTGCTGAGCGCATTGATCTGCAAGGCACTCAGGCTGGCAAACTGGTCATCGGTGAGCGCATTGATCTGCTCGGCACTCAGTGCGCGGATTTGCAGCGTTTGCATGCTGCGGATCTGGGCCGTGCCGAAGGCGGAGATCTGGCCAGTGGAGAGGCTGCTCACCTGCAGTGTCGCCAGTGCGCGCACCTGCGTGGTGGAAAACGCCGCCAGATCCTCGGTTTCCAGCGCGGCCAGTTGCGTCGTATCGAGCGCAGGCAGCTGCGTGATGCCCAGCGCGGCCGCCTGTGCCGTCGTGAATCCGGCGATCTGGTCGGCCGTGAGTGCGCGCAGCTGCGCAGTGGTCAGCATCGACACCTGCGCTGTCAGCAGCGAGGCGAACTGGTCCACGCTGAGGCTGCCAATCTGAGCGGTGGTCAGTGTCCTTGTCTGTGTGGCGTTCAGCGCTGCAAGGTCACGGGTCTCCATGCTCGAGACCTGCGTGCCGGACAGCGAGCGCAGCTGCAGCGTGCTGATCGACGGAATTTGCGCGGTGGTCAGCGCGACAATCTGCGCGGTATCGAGTGCGCTGAGCTGCAGCGTGCTGATAGCCTGCAGCTGGGTGCCGCTGAGGATGGCAATGTCATCGGTCTGCAGCGCCGCGATCAGGCTCGCATCCATCACCCGCAGCTGAGCTGCCGTGATCGCTGCGACCTGCGCGGTGGTCAGCGCTGTCATCTGCTCGGCCTGCAGTCCGACGATCTGCGCAGTGGACAAGGTGCCCAGCACGGTGGCATCGATGGTCGTGACTTGCTGCGTATCCAGCGCGCCCAGCTGGGCAGCGCCCAACGCCCGGACTTGCGAGCCCGTGAGCGACGCGAGCGCACTGGTGCCAAGGCCGCGGATCTGCGTGGTATCCAGCGCGGCGACCTGAGTGTTAGACAGGGAACTCAGCTGTGCCGTCGTCATGGCGTTCAGCTGGTCCGTGGTCATTGCCTGCAGCTGTACCGACGACAGGCGTCCAAGCGTGGTCGTCGTCAGCCCGCGGATGTCGGTCGTCTCGATTGCCGCCACCTGCGTGACCAGCATCGTCTTTGCCTGCAGTTCGCTGAGCGCGCCAAACTGCTGCGAAGTCATCGCGATGATCTGGGCGGTGCCAAAGGTCCGGAACTGGTTGGCCTGCAGCGCACTGAATTGTGATGTCGCGAGCTGCGCCACAATGTCCGCCGACAGATTGCCCACCTGCGCGAGGCTCAGCGACTGGATCTGGGACGCCGTGAACTGCGCGATGCCCGCAGTCGCCACGGCGCTCAGCTGGTCATTGCTGAACGCCTTCATCTGGCTGGTCTGCAACGCACTGACCTGCGCGGTCGTCAGCGATGCAAGCTGGTCGACGCTCATTGCCGCAAACTGCGCGGTGGACAGTGCCTGCAGCTGCGCGGTGGTCATTGCCCCGATGTCGGTGGTCTCAATCGCGGCGACCTGGGTGTCGGTGAACACGGCAATCTGGGAGGTCAGCAGCGTGCTGATCTGCGCCGTACCGAGACCTGCGGTTTGCTCGATCGACCAGGCCTGCACCTGTGCCGTCGACAGACCTTGCAGCTGCAGGGTCGTCAGCGCACTG
>JACCDH010213476.1_pt1 | contig 11294 bp, 9 predicted proteins | sample 7442481 | NCBI WGS metagenome assembly JACCDH01 (sample SAMN15323433, study PRJNA562643) | freshwater metagenome | isolation source: river surface water | place: USA:Blue River Watershed | collected 2017-08-15 | reverse complement strand
TTTACAAACTTTGGCTTTGAGGGCAAATTAAAGGCCAATGGCGGAGTAGTTAATTCAAGCTTGGTGGCGAATAAGGTAAGTGCTAGTCTTGGCACTGCCAACCCTAATATCATACCAGGTAAACCATTGAAGTTTTCTGGCCCACCTTTTACTAATATTTGATCTGTGTAAAAAGCAACAACTACCACTGAATCATTAATTTTGGTAATTGCTTTTTTACACTCAAAGCCAGCGATATCTCTTACTTCACCTGTAATTTTCCATTGAAATTGCTTGACACTATCTTTTACAAAATATTCATTTTCAAACAATGCCTTACTCATGGTCGTTAAACCCTGATTATAATCTTGGTATACATAGCTTTGGTCGGAAGGCTTTAAGCCAGTTAACATATACTTATTGTCGGTATTCTCTTTTTCTACTTTATACAATGTGCTATTGTTATTAAACCCCAATGTATAATAATCAGTCACAATTTTAGGATATACCTTCTTCATTTCAGTTAACCAAATATTGTCCTCTCCTCCATTAACATACAAGTTTTCCATTAATGAAACCTGTGCCACTTTTCGTTCAAAAGTCAATTTCCCAGTCGAAATAAATTGTTGTGCAAATATGGAATTGGATAAAAATAAAAGGAATAATATAAATAAACGATGCATATGATAAATTAAATAATGAATGAATTAGTCGACTAGTCAAAACTTGGTGGCTTACTATTTTTAGAGAAATTATACACGAATCCAAGCAAGAAATACCTTCTAATGCCGTTATTAGTCGTCTCTGAAATATAATTGCTTGAAATATTTCTACTTACATTGCTATTTTGATTGAATAGGTCAAATGCATATAGCTTTAATTCAAATTGATCTTTCTTACCGATTACTTTACGAATAGAAGGGCTTACTAAATAGACATTTCTTTGATCAGGAAAAGCCGCCGATTTTTGATAGACATTAATGTCATTCTCAATTTCAATATAAGTTTTAGCCTTTTTGAATTTAAAATTAAAATTGCCATAACTAGAATAGGACCAATAATTGGTAATGATATTAGGCCTGATGGTAGAAGTAGATTGATTGTTGCTAGCATTGACTTGCCAATAAAAATTAAACCAAGTATCGCTCCAGTAATTCAAGCTAATGGTATATTCTAATGAATTGTTGTCATTGGTATTTTTAACACTATTTACAAAATTAATATAACGATTAAAATTCTTTCCAAAACGGACGCCAAGATTGACTCCTTTATACACATCAAACCCATACCCTGCATTGATATTATAGTTAAAGCTACCATCCACATTGACATATCTGGAAACCCTACGTCCATTGGCATCAATTTCACTACTATTGGTGATGGCATTATTGGTTGTATTATAATTTGCCCATAAATTAATAGACTTACTTTTAAGCACCTTATAATCGCCTATATTGAAAGAAAATTTATTTGTAAATGCTTGTTGTAAATTCGCATTTCCAACTGCAATATTTAATGGATCCGCATTGTCAACAATTGGCTGAATTTGCATTAAGGTTGGATTAACCGTATTGCCATTGTAATTGAATCTCAGTTTTCTTTGTTGTTTAGGATTATAGTTAAACGAGGCACTTGGGATAAAATTGGTAAAGCGAATTGCCCTATTCGTTCCTAATTCCAAATCGTTTAGTTGGTAATTGGCAGTGCCTATTCCAGAACCAATGATGAAATTTACTTTTTTTGCTACATATCGATAACTCAATGACCCACTATTATTGACAGTATTAAAAACAAAATGATTGCTCAATGAATCAACAATAGCACCATTGTTATTTGAAGTCACCCTTTCTGCGTCATTCTTCGCTATTGTCAAGCCATATTTAAAAATTAAAAACGATTTTTCACTCAAAGGCTCGGTATATACCATATTTGAAGCGATAGACGAAGTCTTTTGCTGGTTTGCCTTAATTTGATTTACCCTATCAATTGATGTAAGTAAATTAGCAGCATCGTAGAAACTATTTTCAGAAATCAGCGTTGCATCTTGTACTTTATCATTGAAATTCAAATCAGAAAGTAATGAAATGGTTCTACCTTTTTTAGCGAATTTCTTTCTATAACTTAAATTAGAGATAATCAGCTTGTCGTTTTCGGATAAATTCGTCTGTCTATCGGTTTGATTGATCCGAACTCCAAATTCATTGGTCGTCGTTCCAAAATAATCTGCACTAGCATCTTTTAAAGTGTTTGCTGCCTTAAAAGTTATTTTGAATAAGCCCGTAGTATCAGTACCCCACTCATTGATGGTATTGAAACGATATTTTCTTTTATCAATTGCTTGTTCGTTGGTCGTATTGTTATTCAATATTGCATTAGATAAAATAGTTTGAGTATAACTGGTTCCTAATGAATTGGATTGTAATCTTTGATACTGACCAGTATTGTTGGTAGAAGTATTACCCCACTTATTCGCTAGCACTAAACCACCACTTTGTTGATTGGGTAAACCTATCTGCTCATTATAATCATCCCCTCCAGAAAAATAAATACTCATACTTCCGTCATCACCTAATGTTGTTACCGTATTCCCACCGTCTGAATAATTTCTTTGCTCATCCCAACTCAAACCTTCAAACTTTGTATTGTCGGTGGTTAGATATCCTGCAAACTTCTTTTTTCCTTTAAAAGCATTGATTAATGCTTTTCCATTTTTATATGTATCTAAATTTGAGCCTACTTCCAACTTACCATAATGGCCATTTTTTTTGTCTTCTTTTAACTGCAGGTTAATGGTTTTACTTGTTTGACCATCGTCAATACCTGTAAAAGCTGCCTGATCGGACTTTTTATCGAACACCTGCACTTTATCAACTGCGTCGGCTCTTAAGTTTTTGGTAACCACAGCAGGATCGTCACTAAAAAATTCTTCTCCATCCACCAGTACTTTATTTACTTTCTCTCCCTGTGTCGTAATCTCTCCCTTTGAATTCACCTGAAAGCCTGGCATTTTTTTAATTAATTCCTGCACATCGGCATTAGGGGTGACCCTAAAACTATCCGCCTTGTATTCAGTCGTATCACCTTTCACTCGAATAGCCGATACTGTGTTTTTAATGATCACTTCTTTCAACAAATGCACTTTTGTATTTAAGGGGATGACTTTTAAATCAATCAAAGCGTCATTCACTTGGATTTTTTCCAAATAATCGGCATATTGAGGATATGCTATCATTAAGATATAAGCCCCATTTTTGATTTCGGACAAATCGAACGCGCCATTGGCTTGCGTTCTTGTCGTTTTATATAAAATAGAATCTTTTGCATGTAAAAGCACAATAGACGCATTGGGTAGATTTTTTTTATCTACGGTATCTCTTACCACCCCTTTCAAGTTATATCCTTGTGCAAAAGCATTCAAGCTAAAAAAAGAAAGCAATACAAATGCAAACAGCTTCAGCCAGTTTATCGAAAAATAGTTCATTCAGTATATTTAAATGTGGAACGAAAGTATCGGGAAAAAGTTACATACATTTAAAATATATGTTAAACTAAGTTTAAGGAGGGATAATTGGCAAAATTTTAAGAAATCGAAAATTGGTAGTTTTACTTTCGCACTAATTCGTAAGAATGGGTAATTAATTCTTGAACCAATCCTGGGTTGAGTCTTGCATTTAAAACAAGCGTATTCCAATGTTTTTTATTCATGTGGTAGCCAGGTAAGATGTTATCGGGATAAGCTTCTCTTAATTCTACAGAACGATCTGGATCCGTTTTAACATTGATTCTTGGAGGCTGTTCGTCTAAAGAAAGCAATAGAAACATCTTACCCTTTATCTTATACACAAGATGCTCGGGGCCAAAGGGCTGGCATTCTTCAACGGCGTCAAAGCTTAAACAAAAATCCCTTACCCATTCTACATGCATCTTTCTAAATAATTTAAAATAATGGTTATTTAAATTCGAAGCAGCCCTGCCTTATGCAAGGTATTCACTGGCTTATTGTCCCAAAATAAATCAAAGCCTTCTAATCCTGCAGCAATATAATCGGCTTTAATATCTGCCAAAGGCATGCCATTTGAACTATCCACATTTATTTTAGTCAACAACTGCATAAACCACGCTCCTTTTGCAGGATCTACATTGATTGAAACAGTGTTTTTATTGGTTTCAAAACGCAGATTCATCTCCTCCCATTTACTGCCTTTCTTGGCTTTTTGAACGATCGAAGTCGTCGGCATGATGCCAATCCAAATTGCCTTGTAATTTGAAGCACCTATCTCGACAGCGTCTATCTGCATTTGTATATAATTAGCAGGAATAGTTGTTTTTGGTATTTTAAATTCAAACCATTTTTGTAAAGGATAATCAAAACAAGCGCCATGCATATAATTCAGCAAGGCCTTTTTTAATCCATAACCAAATATTTCATGATTGGCTCCAGAAGGATCGGTATGTGCAATATCATTATTAGCAAAAGTCCCTATCTCCTCAGATATTTTTTTAACCTTGTATTTTTCTGGATCCAAGCCCACTGGACTATGCGCAGTCATGGTAAACAAATGCCAGAAGGCAGATTTTAAAATACCCGTTTCAAAAAACTGTCGAATCATTTCCAAAGAATCCACTGTTTCTTGCACCGTCTGTGTAGGAAATCCGTACATTAAATATGCATGCACCATGATGCCTGCGTCATTGAAATGCTGACTTACTTTTGCCACCTGCGAAACGGTGATTCCTTTTTGAATCAATTCAAGTAATCTATCAGACGCCACTTCTAATCCACCACTCACTGCGATACAGCCAGATGCTTTTAACAATAAACAAAGATCCTGGGTAAAACTTTTTTCAAAACGCACATTGGCCCACCAACTCACCACCAATTTACGGCGTATGATTTCAATCGCTAAAGCTTTCATCAAAGCAGGTGGTGCTGCTTCATCTACAAAGTGAAACCCATTTTGACCAGTCTGGGCAATCATAGTTTCCATCCTGTCTGCCAATAAACTAGCAGTAATTGGTTCATAAGTTTTAATGTAATCCAATGAGATATCACAAAAAGTACACTTACCCCAATAACAGCCATGCGCCATAGTTAGTTTGTTCCATCTTCCATCGCTCCATAAACTATGCATTGGATTCACCAACTCAATCACGGAAATATATTGATCCAACAATAACCCTTCATAATCGGGCGTACCTAATTGATGTTGTTTATAATCTGGATAGATCGATTCGTTAAGATAAGTCACAACTCCGTTAACTAAAGTAAAGCAGCGCTTTAAATCATGTACGCCTTTCTTCCCATCAATGTGGTCAATTAATAGCTCTATAGGTGCTTCACCATCATCCAAGGTGATAAAATCGTAAAACTCAAAAACTCTAGCGTCTGACAAAGAACGTAATTCAGTATTCGCAAAACCTCCACCCATGGCTACTTTTATCGTAGGATGGTGTTGCTTGATCCACTGTCCACATCTTAATGAAGTATATAAATTACCTGGAAAAGGCACAGAGATACAAACCAATTTAGGCTGTACTTTTTGTACGTGTTTTTCCAGAATATCCAATAAAATAGTATCTAAATAAGTAGGTGGTGCATTTAATGCTGCATACAATGCATCAAATGAATTGGCCGACCTGCCCAAGCTTTCTGCATAACGACTAAACCCAAAATGAGGATCAATCGTTTCTTTAATTAGATTCCCAAGGTCTTCTAAATACATGGTAGCAATATGCTTTGCTTTATCCTGCTTACCCATGGCACCAAAGGCCCAATGTAAATCGTCTAATTGTTCAAAAGCACTTGCTTCTGGTAAAAAAGAACGAGAACAAATTAAATGCGCTATCGTGTCTAACTTACCTTGTAGAAACAAAATCACCTGGTCGATGGTATTGATATAGTTATGCTTTAAGGCAAGTATTCTCTGACAATTCGGATTTAGTTCAAATTTTTTAGACTCAATATTTTCAAATAAATGCATTAACCCAGTTTTATTAAAAACCGCCATGGTCACTTCTATCCCCAAGTCTGCTTGTACACTCGGTATCCCCTTGGTATTCAAGAAGCCCTTTAGATACGCTGTTGCTGGATACGGTGTATTCAGCTGCGTAAAAGGAGGTGTAAATAAAAATACTGGTGATTCCATTGGGTTATTTTACCGTCTTCATTTGAATGATGTCAACCACAAATGCAAAAGCCATGGCGAAATAAATATACCCTTTAGGGATAGCTAGATGAAATCCTTCTGCAATTAAGGAGATACCAATCATCATTAAAAAACTCAAAGCCAATATTTTAAAAGAGGGATGCTTTTTGATAAAATAACTAATTGGCTGTGAGGCGAAAATCATAATTACCACTGCCACAACAACCGAAGTGTACATGACCCATAGCTCTTGCGCCATACCTATTGCTGTTATGATTGAATCAATAGAAAAAACCAAGTCTAATAAAATAATCTCAAGCAATAATCTTTTAAAGCTACTTGCTTTAGGCACTTGTGGCACTTCGCTCTCGTTCGCTAATTCTGTTTTATGGTAAATCTCCACTGTGCTTTTATAAATTAAGAAAAGCCCTCCTGCAATTAAGATGATCCCCTTACCAGAAAAAGAGACCTCCGCAATAGTAAATAAAGTTTGGTCTAATTTTAATATCCAAGAAATTAAGGTCAATAAAATCAAACGCATCACCATGGCTAAGCCTAGTCCCCAATACCTTAATTTGTTTCTTTGACTATCAGGCAGCTTGTCAGATAAAATAGAGATGAAAATCACATTATCAATCCCTAAAATAACTTCTAAAAGTATAAGGGAGATCAATGGAACAATAGCGTCTAACATAGAGGTGTTTTTACGGATACAAATATAGGCACTTGACCCTATAATTGGCTCAGAAAATGAGCATCTAATGGCTTAAACAGCATTCGTGCTGTTTATTTTAACTTATTGACTTCACTAAGGACATTTTCCAAAAAACGATCTAAATCTCTTCTGTTTAAAAATTTGCCTTTTTTAATAAACCCGAATATTTGCTTTGTGTTTTGTATTTGTACAAGTGGGTTTGCATTTAGTATCAGTAAGTCCGCTTTCTTGTTTGCATATACCCCACCATATTCATCTTGCAAACCAAAAAACGCTGGACCATTCACCACAGAACAAATAAGTGCTTCTTGAGGGGTCAATCCATATTTTACCATAATCTCAAGCTCCTCGTGCATCCCTTGTCCAGGGTAATTATAGGAATTTAAAAAACCGGCATCTGTGCCTGCTAAAATAGTAACACCTGATTTATACAATAGGGGAAGCAAACTAGCGGCAGCTTCAAAATTAGCATGCCTAAATTTGATAGCGTCCGCATTGTCACCAGCTGCCCTGTTAACACGCCATCCATAAGTCCTTTTGAATGCAGGACCTAGGTATTTTAAATAACTATCCTTTGTAAAATCAAATTGATCCAAGTAGGTTGTCTTGAAGCTACCATTTATCGTTGGCACTACTGCAGTTCCATTGGCAGCCAATTGTTTGAATTTTTCAATCGCAACCTCTTTATTAAAAGTATTCAAGTACAATACCGCAGCTTCTTTGTTCGTGATTTTACCAGAAGCGCTTAGCTGAGTAATACTATCTTCTTTGTCAGATGCTGCTCTTTGTAAATAACCAATATGCTCGATGGCAGACAGACCCGCATTGGCATAAGTAGCAACAGTCATGGTTGCGGGGATATGTCCAGTTACTTTCCAACCTCTTTTTTTGGCAGCTACAATACTCTTTAGGAATAAATTTGGCTCAAGTGTATTGTCAGTAATTTTTACAAAATCAACTTTTAATTGCTGGAGCGAGTCTAAAGCCAAATTTAATTCCTGCTCGTTTCCAATCTCTAAATCGCCGGGCCAAATAGATTTTATACCTTCTAGTTTGGGACCAGAAGTAAATATGGATGGCCCCTCAAGCTTGTTTTCTGCAATTGCATTTTTCCAGGCAATCACTGAGTCACTTATATCACCTGCACAATCACGAACATGACTAATTCCCATCGCAGTATACAAAGGAAGTAACAATTTATTTTCACCAATCAATGTGTCTCCACCAAAATGCACATGCATATCCCATAATGAAGGCATGATGAATTTTCCAGTCCCGTCGATGGTTGATTTTGCCTTGTATCTTTTTTGAATTGCTGCAGTATTTCCAGTTGCATTAATCATGTCTTTAATAACCACTACACTCTGTTGAGGCAATATCTTATTATTAGCTACATCTACGATATTGATGTTTTTAATAATTAAATCGGCCTGTATATTTTGCGAGAAGGCAATCAAAGAAGCAAATAAGCCTCCAAGTAGTAGAATGCATTTTTTCATTCCTGAAAGATAGGAAAATATAGCAACACAGAAAGCCATTGAGAAATCAATACTAAGAAGCTATATACTATTTCTATTAGATTAACTTGAACATAAAAGTATGATCTGTATATAACACTTCGAGAAGATATATTTCAGCCCCGTCGTCTTTGATCCAGTATTGAAATTGTTTAGTTAGGGCATCCGATGGAATTTCAATCATTTTATTTAATTCAAAACCCGCGTCCATTAGATATTTGATTGCCGCTTGATAATCTAAATGTCTTTTCATTTTGAATTATTTAAAATAAACAACTCATTTAATTCCACTTCTAATGATTGTGAAATTCTAAACACTTGATAAATGGTGGTATTAATTTTACCTAACTCAATTCTACTTAATTGTACATAACCAATATCAGATTTGTAAGCAAGTTTTTCAATTGACATTCCCTTGCTTTTTCTTAGTGATCTAATATTACCACCAATTTTATGCGCCAATATCTTTTTCTCGTCAATCATATAACAAATTTGTGGTATTTAGTTCTTGTGAACAATACCATAAATGTTATAGTGATACACTATTAAATAATTTAACAAGACTGATTCAGTATAAATACTGAATCAGTTATAATCAAATTGGTGTATTATAAATGATGCATCGAAGCATTCCAATCCCATAGAACAATATCCCATTTTATTCCGCCATAATCAATGGTATGTATTACTTGGAATCCTGTTCTAATATGCGCCTTGAGAGATCTTTCGTTTTCTGCAGCGACGTCAGTAATTAAGTATTTAAAATCGTCCTGTAAACTGTCTTTAAAATGATGGTACATTTTTTGAACCAAGCCCATCCCTCGATATGCTTTTCCAACACATAGTTGGCCTACTAATACATACGCATTCTTTTCACTCAAAGATGCACCATTAAAACTAAGCTTGTCTAAAACATGAAATAAGTCATCTAGCAATTCGTGTTGCCCCATAATCGCCTTTGTACTCACCAAGGCATATCCAACCACTTTATCTCCATCTTTTGCAATAATTGATGGACTGCTTTCATGCATCGATTTTAAAAGTTCTAAGCTATATTCTGCTGTAACAAAGCCTTCTTTCTTCGCCTCCTCTTCGCTAATCAATTTTTTTAAATTGGCTCTTTGCAATTCCTGAATGCCAATTAATTCAAGTTCGTTACTTACTCTAGTGATGATTGGTTGCATTTGAAATGAGTTTTGGTGATCGAAAGAGTCTTGAATTAAATGATAATATCATTATTGAAAGGTAGACAAATAATCCAAATTAAATGAGAGACAGGTGATAATCTAATCATATTAAAAATTTAATTTCAAATACTTTTAGTCATTAGATTACAAAAAATAAGCCTCAAAATTGAGGCTTATTTGAAATTCAGACTAATGTTAAATTACTTCCAAATAGAATTCAAAGGCGTATAACTCGCTTTTTTAAGTATAGCCCCTTTAGAGGATACAACTTTTATTTTTGCAAAATCTTCATTAGGAAATACGACACCAGTAAGTATGGACAAACCATTATCTGCGAATATTTCAAAAGACGATTTATCTATATAAATAGATAATCGAACATCTTCTGATTTTGATAATCTTGGAGCAAAATTCACACTAGCAAAACCTTTTTCAAAATCAACTTTTCCTGACTGTGTTCTATCTAAAAAAAAGTTATTTTTTTCATTATTATACCCAATAGTTACTTTCTCATTTAATGAATTTAAAAATTCAAATTTGTAATCATTTTTACTTGAAAAAAGTAAATCAAACTTGCTTGGTGTATTTATTTTACCAAAAAAAGAAGTTAAATCAATAGCTTCATCAATAATTACATCATTTTTTGTTACTGAAGTTTTTTCTATTGACTTTAACTCATGTATTGGCATACTTGTCAAATACAGCTCATTATCAATTTTTGTTAAACCTAGCTCTCTAGGTAAGGTAAAAGAATTTCGAAATATTTCAGTAGGAACAACATTTGCATATTGCCAGTTACTCATCCAACCAATTAAAATTCTTCTTTTTTCAGTATTACTCCAAGTTACACCGGCGTATTCATCGGGCCCATAATCAGCCCATTTTGTCAACTTAGAATTAGTTTTAAATGCTTTACCATCAAAATCACCAATAAAATACTGAGTTGCAGATCCTTTATTCGGACCACCTGGATTTAGATTAACTAATAAAACCCAATATGATTTATTGTTATATTCCATAGGAAACAAATCTGGACATTCCCAAACACCGCCGTGCGCTCCATCAGTTTTACCGAAATCACTCAGTTTTACCCAATCTAATAAATTCGATGATGCATAAAATGAAATTTGATCCTGAGCAGCTATTGCTGCAATCCATTTTTTTGAAGATTCATGCCAAATAATTTTTGGATCCCTGAAATCTCTTACGCCAGGGTTCTTTAAAACAGGGTTGTTTTCATATTTAATCCAAGTCTTCCCTTCATCTAAACTATAAGCAAGACTTTGAGTTTCCACATCAATTGCGCCAGCTTTTTCTTTAACCATATCATGGCTAGTATACATGGCCACTAATGGAATAATGCCATTTTTGCCTAATCCTGATGTGTTGTTTTTATCTACGACAGCACTACCCGAGAAAATTAATCCGAGGCTATCTGGATATATTGCAATTGGCTTTCTATCCCAATGTACTAAGTCTTTGCTAGTAGCATGTCCCCAGCTCATATTACTCCAAACTGTCGTATCCGGACTATGTTGGAAAAATAAATGATAGGTACCGTTATAAAATACCATTCCATTCGGATCATTCACCCAATTTTTTTCAGGTGTAAAGTGAATTTGTGGTCTGTACTTTTCTTTATTTAAAATATCATTCTGTTGTCCATTTAATTCTTGGCAAAAGAAAGTGATAGTAATGAAAATAAAATATTTAAAAAAATGCATAATGTTTAGTTTAAATGAGCAAATAA
>JACCDH010036465.1_pt1 | contig 11294 bp, 12 predicted proteins | sample 7442481 | NCBI WGS metagenome assembly JACCDH01 (sample SAMN15323433, study PRJNA562643) | freshwater metagenome | isolation source: river surface water | place: USA:Blue River Watershed | collected 2017-08-15 | reverse complement strand
GCAAGTGCCGAACCCACAAGCGTCATCTTTAGACGACGAGCGGTCATTGGTTTCATGAGGGTGGTCTCCTTATGGTTGTGAAACCCGTCGATGATGCGGGTTTTGCTCTAGACAGGGAATCGGGGTTGTCCCCCACCATCGATCCTGTCGCAAGGTCACCGTCGGGGTGTGGAGACCATCCGAGAAGCGAGGAAGATTTCAGCGAGATACAGGACACACGCCGCGATGAAACAGCCGAAACCCGCTAGGAAAGTAACTGGTACCCATTGCGAGAGCTGCAGGCGCCCTTGAATGCCGGTGGAGTAGAAGAGCTCTACGACCGTCAGTCCGATAAAGACTGCACAGATCACCATTAAGGCGGTTGCCCAGTTAATGATCTTCTTGCGTTGATTTAACGACTCCAGCTCATCCAGAAACTTCTGATGACGCGGGTTTGTTTCCGGTGTTGACTGAAAGAGCCATTCTTCTAGCGCACGGCTTCGGTCAATCACCCGCGCAAGTCGTGTGCCCAGAGCATTGAGCATTCCGGCCACGCCCGTGAGCAAGAACACGGGTGCAACCGACAACTGAATTGCCTCTGTTAGCGGGTTGATCGTCTCAGGGGTTGGAATCATCAGACGTCGACTCCTTTGCCGCCTGGCGCGCCTTCTCCTGGTCCTTTTTAATCGAGCGAAGCTGCCAAATGCCGAAGGCCAGCGCCCCGCCAAAGACGAGAAGCCCCTCGAGCATGACCAACCAGGTTTCTTTTGCCATAGTCGGGAGTTTACCCGCAGGCGCCAAGCTCCCCGCACTGCGTGCAGAATTCGCAGCCATCTTTTTTGATCATGGCGTAGGCGCCGCAGGCGGGACATTTTTTGCCCGACATCGATGACAGACTTGCGACCTCGGCGACCTCGGCGCAGGCCCCAGTCATCTTCGGCCGAACATGGGCTCGGGCGCGGTGTGCCAAGATGTTCTGGATGGCATAGGCGATTGCGGCGACCTCTGAGTCGTGCCACATCGGCGCATGGGATCCGTCGGGTCGTTTAACGGTTCCATAACGCACAGGCCCACGATCCCAGGCGACCTTCCGCATATCGTCCAGCGCACGCGATAAAAAGCCCCCACGCGCAGCGAGCGAGAGCATGCGCATACTCGAGGTAATCCATTGTTGCGACTCACCACTCTGGCCGACAGGCATGAAGAACTCAATGGCACGATCAATGGTGCCGTTTCCGTCTGGGCTCGGGAGTGGCAGAAATGACACGATGAGATAGAGCGTCTTACGTCCTTCCTGTGTCCAGTATTCGATCTTTTCGGCGACTGCATCAAGCGCGCCTTTGGGACGCTTCTCGATCACAGACCGCATGGGATCCACAAGAACAGGTTCTTGTGGCGCAGTCTGCGGCGCTGTCGCGGCATCGCTTGCCGGCTGGGACTGGCCTACGGTCGTTTCGAGGACGGCGCCTAAGATGTTGTTGGGGCGATAAGTGGCTAATCCCTTTAGGCCATGACGCCATGCCTGCAGGTAGAGATCTTTGAAATCGTCGAACGGATAGTCTGCAGCGACATTCACCGTCTTTGAGATCGCAGTATCGATAAAAGGCTGCACTGCTTGCATCATCGCGATGTGGTCTTGCGCTGACATCTCAAGGGCTGAGACAAAACTCTCGGGCAGCGCGTCATCTTTGCCGCCAAGGGCGTGATACAGACGCCAGGCGTGATCTTCGACAGTGTATTCACGCGTACTGCCATCCGCCTCGCGTTTTTTGCGCGTATAGGTCCATGAAAACGCCGGCTCAATGCCGTTAGACGCATTGTCGGCAAAGGCGAGGCTTACCGTGCCTGTTGGGGCAATCGAGATCAGATGGCTATTACGAATACCGAACTGTCGAATCTTGTTTTGAATGTCGCTGGGCAGCCGGCTCGCGAAGCTGCCCTTCGCAAGATAGTCCTGCGCCCGAAACAGCGGGAACGCCCCTTTTTCTTTGGCTAATTCGATCGAGGCCTCGTACGCGGCATCTCGCATCGTCTGGGCAATACGCGCGGCCATCTCACGACCCGCATCGCTGTTGTACTTTAGGCCCAACATGGTTAAGGCATTCCCAAGACCGGTAAAACCAACGCCAATACGACGTTTGTCGGCAGATTCTTTTTGCTGTTGCGGCAATGGCCACCAGGTCAAGTCCAGGACGTTATCGAGCATCCGAACCTGGATAGCCACTGCCCTTTGAAAGCGCTCAAAATCAAAGCGGGCAGGCCCAGTGAAGTGAAACGGATGCTGTACGAATCGCGGAAGAATAATGGGACCAAGGTCGCAGCATCCGTAAGACGGCAGAGGTTGTTCGCCACAGGGATTAGTTGCGTTGATGGTCTCGCAATATGCCAAATTGTTATCCGAATTGATCTTGTCGAGAAAGAGAATGCCCGGCTCTGCAAAATCATAGGCGGACTGCATGATCGTGTCCCAGAGCTCTTTTGCGCTAATGCTTCGGTAGACCCAGAGTCCATCGGCACGCTGATGCGCGCCTTGCGCGATCAGATCGGCACTTGGTTTTGCCTTGTGAACCAGATCCCACTGGGCATTTTCTGACACCGCCTGAATAAAGGCATCCGAGACGCCGACGGAAACATTAAAGTTATTCCAGCGGCCGGGTGTGCGTTTTGCGGTAATGAATTCCAAGACATCTGGATGGTCAATTCTCAGCACTCCCATTTGCGCACCGCGACGTGCACCCGCACTTTCAACCGTGCTGCAGGACTGATCAAAGACGTTGATATAGCTGCATGGTCCCGATGCAGTCGATGCCGTTGCCTTGACGTCGGCCCCTTTGGGCCGAATGCGTGAGAAGTCGTAGCCGACGCCGCCGCCGCGGCGCATGGTCTCGGCGGATTCCCGCAAGGCTTCATAAATCCCTGGAAAGCCTTCGTCATCCGTACCTTGGATGCAGTCCCCGACCGGTTGTACAAAGCAATTGATCAGGGTGGCCTGAATTCCTGCGCCGGCTGCGCTCATGATACGACCAGCGCCGATGGCCCCTTGGCGCATATTGTCGAGGAACATCGCCTCAATCTCAGCCCGACGCTCAGGGCGTTCGACGGATGCTAAGGCACGCGCGACACGCACGAAGACCTCGTCTGCGTGTTGCTCATTCCCTTTTAGATATTTTTCATTCAGAACATCAACACTGATCTGTTGCGGGGGGAGTTGTGGCGGGGTCTGGTGAATAGGGTCGTGCTTCATGATGTCGTGATGGGGACGTGATCAGGCGCAATTGTCCGCTTCATTGGACATCGATCCGCTTGACTCAGGTCAACCCTTGAGGAGGTGAAATATGCAAAAAGCCCAGCGGCGCTGGGCTTTGAAGAGGTGGCTCCCCGACCTGGGCTCGAACCAGGGACCTACGGATTAACAGTCCGGTGCTCTACCAACTGAGCTATCGAGGAAAGCGCATGGATTCTACACCAAGATGCCCCTTCGCTGCACGGGCTCAGTAGAATAGTGATCATGACGATAAAACCAGTTCCCGCTGTCCCTTACGTGCCCGCAGACCTAGCCGAGCCTGCTGATCTTGTCGGGGCGATTCGTGCCCGTCGTGGTGGACACCTGATTAATCTGGATCGCATGCTCTTAAACAGCGTGCCTTACGCCCGGGGTTGGAACGCGTTCCTGGGGGAGGTTCGCCGAAACCTGTCGCTCTCCCCCAAGCTTCGAGAGATTGCAATGTGCGGCGTAGCGGTGCTCAATGGCGCTGAGTATGAGTTCTTCCATCATGCCCCTGAGCTCATCGCAGCCGGCGGTACTCAGGAACAGGTTGAAGCCCTGCGCCGCATCGATGATCTGGCAGCAGACTTATCAATGTTTTCACAGGTCGAACAAGATGCGATTCTGCTGACGGTTCAGATGACCAGAGATATTCAAGTTTCCGAACACTTAATGCAGCGCTTGCACGCGGCACTCGGAAGCACGCAGGTGGTGGAACTCGTGGGAACGATTGCCGCTTACAACATGGTCTCGCGATTTTTGATCGCACTCGGTGTCGAGCCCGAGGATCACCCCCCGGTACCTCAGACTCAACGCTAAGCGTGCGAGTTTTTTAGCGCGCGGGTTGTGCCTTGACCCACTTGGTCAGATCCTGAACCATCGTCCGATAGAACGCCTCGAAGACTGGCACAGAGACAAATCCAAGGTGGGGTGTTGCGACAATCTTGGGGTGGTTGAAGAAGGGATCACCTTTTTGAACGGGCTCATGATCGAAGACATCTACTGCAGCCATCATCGGTCGACCCGAGTCGAGCGCGGGAATTAAGGCATCGACATCCATCAATCCGGAACGTGACGTGTTGACGAGCAAGGAGTCCCGGCGCATCAGTGAATATTCGGTGGTGCCGATGATTCGCTTGGTTCGCTCGGAGAGTACGAGGTGGAGTGACACGACTTTCGCGGTTGCGAGCAGTTCGTTTTTCTCGACACGGCGAACGCCTGCGGCCGCAGCTTTTTCATCGGTTAGGTTCTGGCTCCAGGCCACAACCTCCATGCCCATCGCCTGACCAATTCGCGCCACGCGCTGGCCGATATCCCCCAGACCGATAATGCCGAGACGGTCTCCCTCCAACGTTTCAGGAAGTCGATAAGGCTCGCCTTGGGTATCGCCGCGCCAATGGCCTGCCTGCGTGCCGTTCATCGAGGTCGCCACGCGACGCGTCGCTGCCAGGATGAGCGACCATGTGTGTTCAGCAGTGGACGCCTTGTTCGGACCACCGGGGGTGCCTGAGACCTCGATCCCTTTTTGGGTGGCGTGCTCGATATCCACGACCAGGTTACGTTGGCCAGAGAAGATCAGTCGCTTTAAGCGGGGAAGTTGATCAATCAACGACTTTGGGAAAGCCATTCGCTCGCGCATCAGGCAGATTGCGTCGAAGTCTTTAAGTGTCTGTGCGGCAGCCGCTTCTGATTCGAACGACGTATTAAAAAAGTGAACCTGCGCAAGCTGTTGTAACTCGGTCCAGTCGGCACAGTCGAGTGCGGCCTGCTCCCAGTCGTCGCAGACAGCGATTTTTAGAGAGTCAGGCATGGCGTGTCGAGCCCTTTGCCTGAAGCGGTGTGGTCATGAGGTCTCCCAGAGATAGGGAGATTGTGCGTGGATCTGTCCCCCGAGGTCACTCGGGGGAAGTCCTTAAGGCATAACGCTAGGTTATTACCTGGGACAACTTGTTCAGAGGACCGCGGCGACCGCCTTCGCGACGCGATCGATGTTCCCTGAGTTCAAGGCGGCGACGCAGATTCGACCTGAATTGATCGCATAGATTGCAAACTCTTCGCGGAGTCGATCGACTTGGGAGGGATTCAATCCCGAGTAGCTAAACATGCCGCGCTGCTGGGTCACAAAGCTAAAGTCGCGGCCGACGTTCAGAGCCTTCAGCTTCGCAACGAACTCCAGGCGCATTTTGCGAATTCGGTCACGCATTTCCGCAAGCTCGTCTTCCCATAACTGGCGAAGCTCAGGCGTGGTGAGCACGTCTGCCACGATGGCGCCGCCATGGGTGGGGGGGTTAGAGTAGTTGGTTCGGATGACGCGTTTCACCTGGCTCAACACGCGCGCCGCCTCATCGGCATTGCGGGTCACAACGGACAGGGCGCCGACGCGCTCGCCATAGAGCGAGAACGACTTGGAAAACGAACTTGCGACCAGGAACGGCATGCCTGACTTGGCAAAGAGCTGCACGGCCAGCGCGTCTTGGGCGATGCCATCGCCAAACCCTTGGTAGGCCAAATCCAAGAAGGGCACGAAACTCTTCTCACTGCAGAGCGCGACGATCTCTTCCCACTGCGCAGGGCTTAGATCGACTCCCGTGGGGTTGTGGCAGCAGGCGTGGAGCAGAACAATTGTTCCAGCGGGCATCGCCTGTAGGCTCGCCAACATGCCTTTGAAGTTCAGGCCGTTGGTGGTGGGGTCGTAGTCGGTATATGTTTCGACAGGGAAACCGGCGCTCTCGAACACCCCCCGGTGGTTTTCCCACGTGGGATCGCTAATGGCGACCTTGCTCTTGGGCAGCAGCGTCTGAAGGTAGTCAGCACCGACCTTCAGGCCCCCTGTGCCGCCGAGGGTGTCCATGGTGATGATACGTCCCGATTTAACCGAGTCGCTATCTGCCCCAAAGAGCAACGCCTGTACCGCCTTGTTGTAGGCGGCTGGTCCGTCGATTGGCTGGTAGCCTCGGGGGAGTCCCTTCTTGATTCTTTCCTCTTCTGCCTTCTTTACGGCCCTAAGTAACGGTAACTTGCCGTTATCGTCGTAGTAAACGCCGACGCCAAGATTTACTTTCTCGGCTCTGGTGTCCGCAAGATAGGTCTCGGTCAGGCCCAGGATGGGGTCCTTAGGCGCCATTTCAACGGAAGAAAACAGGGCGGATACGGGTGTAGTCATAGCAGGGGGAGGAGGTTGGTCAAAACCCTTTTGTCAAGGGGTTCGCAGAAGAAAAAGATGTGGAAATTCAGGGCTTAACAGGCGAAAATGCGCGATTGCACAAAACTCGGTTGATCAAAAAACCTTATCCGAAAGTCTAGCATGGGAGTCCGTGAAAACCCCGGGGTGATCCAGTTCCCTGGGAGTCCATTTGCACTGGCCTTGCCGTTTGAACCCGCAGGGGATCAACCGGAGGCGATTGCTCGCCTGGTGCAAGGGGTGGAAGACGGCCTGTCGTTTCAAACGCTGCTCGGGGTCACGGGTTCAGGCAAGACCTTCACAATGGCGAACGTGATTGCTCGACTCGGGCGTCCGGCGCTCGTGCTTGCGCCGAACAAGACCTTGGCGGCGCAGCTCTACTCCGAGATGCGGGAGTTCTTTCCGTCGAATGCGGTGGAGTACTTCGTCTCTTATTACGACTACTACCAGCCCGAGGCCTATGTTCCTCAGCGGGATCTTTTCATAGAGAAGGACTCGGCGATCAATGAGCACATCGAGCAGATGCGCCTATCCGCCACGAAGTCTTTGCTTGAGCGGCGCGACACGGTGATCGTGGCCTCTGTCTCGTGTATCTACGGCATCGGCAATCCTTCGGACTATCACCAGATGGTGCTGATCGTTCGGCAGGGCGACCGACTGAGCCAGCGTGACCTGATTGCTCAACTGGTACGGATGCAGTACCAGCGCAATGACATTGAGTTCTCCCGCGGTCACTTCCGTGTCCGGGGAGACACGATTGACATCTTCCCGGCGGAACACGCCGAGCTGGCGCTGCGGATTGAGCTCTTCGATGACGAGATTGAGTCGCTTCAGCTGTTTGACCCGCTGACGGGCCGCATTCGGCAAAAGATCCCCCGGTTTGCCGTCTACCCCTCGTCGCATTACGTCACTCCTCGTGAAGTAGTCCTGCGTGCAGTGGAGACGATCAAAGAGGAACTGCGTGAGCGGGCAAAGTGGTTTGTCGACCAGAATAAGCTGGTCGAGGCGCAGCGGATTGAACAGCGCACTCGGTTTGATCTTGAAATGCTGGCTGAGCTCGGTTTCTGTAAAGGGATTGAGAACTACACCCGCCATCTGTCGGGCGCACAGCCGGGGGATCCTCCGCCGACACTGGTGGACTATCTGCCCTCGGATGCGCTGATCTTTATCGATGAGAGCCACGTGACGGTGGGCCAGCTCGGTGGGATGTATCGCGGCGACCGCTCTCGTAAACAAACGCTGGTGGACTACGGATTTCGTCTGCCGTCGGCCTTGGATAACCGGCCGTTGAAGTTTGAAGAGTTCGAGCCCAAGATGCGTCAGGCGGTGTTCGTCTCTGCAACGCCCTCGGCGTATGAGCTTGAGCGTTCTGCTGGAGCGATCGTCGAACAGGTGGTCCGGCCGACGGGTCTAGTGGACCCCGAGGTGGAGGTGCGTCCCGCGGGGTCTCAGGTGGATGATCTGCTGGGCGAGATCAAGCTGCGGGTGGCAAAGGATGAGCGGGTGCTGGTTACGACGTTGACCAAGCGCATGGCCGAAGACCTCACGGACTATCTCGCGGACAACGGTGTCAAGGTTCGCTACCTTCACTCGGATATTGATACGGTGGAGCGGGTCGAGATTCTGCGCGACCTGCGGCTGGGGACCTTCCATGTGCTGGTGGGCATTAACCTGTTGCGGGAAGGAATCGATATCCCAGAGGTCTCGCTCGTGGCCATCCTCGATGCGGACAAAGAAGGGTTTCTGCGCTCTGAGCGCAGTCTGATTCAGACTATTGGTCGTGCGGCGCGAAACCTGAACGGCCGCGCGATTTTGTATGCCGATCGAATGACCGATTCCATGCGACGTGCGATCGGGGAGACTGAACGTCGTCGTCAGAGGCAGATTGCCTTTAATCAGGAGCGTGGGATTACCCCGCGCGGGGTGACGAAGCAGATTCGTGACCTGATCGATGGCGTGATTGATCCGCAGAGTCCGGCGTTGACTGCATCACCGGGCGCGGACGAACCGGTTCTTGCGCGGTCGCCCAAAGAGGCGGCCAAGGCAATTGCAGCGCTTGAAAAGGCGATGTTGGAACACGCGAGAAATCTTGAATTTGAAAAAGCGGCTCGGCTGAGAGATCAGTTGGCCCAATTAAAAGAAGAAGTGTTTGGGGTAGACAAGTTGCACGACTCTATTGAAAAGGTATTGGTATGACCACATTTGACTCAACAACTGAAGCAGAAAACTTTGAAACCACGCCGTTTGATTCGGCACTCCCGTCGGTGAAACCCAAACTGAACCGTCCGGCGAAGAAAACGGATGTGCCCATTGGCATGTAGACAAAGATCCTCTTTGTCTGTATGGGCAACATCTGTCGCTCTCCCACCGCACAGGGGGTATTTCAGTCGCTGGTGAAGGCTGCAAATCTTCAAGACTTTGTCGTCAGTGACTCCGCGGGGACTCACGACTTCCATGTGGGAGAGCCGCCTGATCAGCGTGCCGTGAACTCGGCGGCCAAGCGGGGCTATGACCTGACGCAGACGACCGCGCGCAAGATTGAGCTGTCGGATTTCTCTGACTATGACTACATCCTGGCGATGGACTGGGAGAACCTGGCCCTGTTGCAGCGGATGTGTCCTCGCGGTCTGCAGCACAAGCTACAGCTGCTGATGCGTTTTGCCACCGAGTTTGAGGCTGCCACGATTAATGACCCTTATCACGGCGGTCCTCAGGGATTTGAAGTGGCCCTTGATTACATCGAAGACGCCTGTAATGGGCTGATGGAGGTTGTCCGTCGTCGCGCGACGATGGTGGCCGCCGCCTAAGACATCGCGTCCGGCGACCGCTCCGGGGCTCCGAGAGGGGGCCCTTGGCGCGCCCCTCGGATCGAACCCCGCGGCCCCGTCCTGTTCTGGACAGTCGTGGGGTTTTTATTTCCCGAATACTTGAGCAAATCCGTTGGGTAAGATAAACTCCCGACTAAATCACTCAATTATTTTGGAGGTTCGAATGCGACTGACGACCAAAGGCCGTTTTGCCGTGACCGCGATGATCGATCTGGGGCTCCGCCAGGAGAAGGGCCCAGTGACATTGGCGGCGATCAGCCAACGCCAGAAGATTTCCCTGTCTTATCTCGAGCAGCTCTTTGGCCGCCTGCGTCGCCATGAGCTGGTGGAGTCCATGCGTGGTCCTGGTGGGGGCTACAAACTGGCCCGCAGTGCCAAGGACATCACCGTGGCGGACATCATTTATGCGGTCGATGAGCCATTGGATGCCACCCAGTGTGGTGGCAAGCAAAACTGTCATGACGATGGCCAGTGTATGACCCACGAACTCTGGGCCAGCCTGAACCGCCATATGGTGGACTTTCTGGACTCCGTGTCGCTGCACGACCTGGTCGAAGAGCAGCGCGGTAAGCGGCATCAGCCTGCTCCGGAGCCGGTGACCGTGCGCCGTCATGTCATGTTTCAAGAGCCACGACTCGTGTCAGACACGACCGCTGCGTAAGGGTGATCGAAGGAGTAATGCATGAAAAAGCCGGTCTACCTTGATTACTCCGCAACGACCCCGATTGATCCTCGGGTGGTCGATGCGATGTTGCCCTTTCTTCGGGAAGACTTTGGAAACCCTGCGTCCCGAAGTCATGCCTATGGCTGGCGTGCCGAAGAGGCAGTCGAAGCGGCGCGCGCTGATGTCGCGGCGCTTGTGAACTGCGATGCGAAAGAGATTGTCTGGACGTCGGGTGCGACCGAGTCGATCAACCTGGCGTTAAAGGGCGCTGCGCACTTTTACAAAGAGAAGGGTCGTCACGTGATTACAGTGAAGACCGAACATAAGGCCACTTTAGATACCTGTCGCGAGCTTGAGCGAGAGGGCTTTGAGGTCACTTATCTGGATGTCCAAGAGAACGGGCTGATTGATTTCTCAGTACTTGAGCAGGCGATTCGTCCTGACACGATTCTTATGTCAGTGATGTATGTCAATAACGAAATCGGGGTGATCCAGGATATTCCCAAGATCGGAGCCCTCTGTCGTTCCAAAGGCATCATCTTCCATGTCGACAGCGCACAGGCCACCGGTAAGGTGGCGATTGACCTCAGTTCGCTGCAGGTCGATCTGATGTCTTTTTCCGCGCACAAGACCTATGGTCCAAAAGGCGTGGGGGCCTTGTTTGTGCGCCGTAAACCCCGGATTCGCCTTGAGGCGCAGATCCATGGTGGCGGCCATGAGCGTGGTATGCGCTCTGGCACATTACCGACACATCAGATCGTTGGCATGGGAGAAGCGTTCCGTTTGGCGAAAGAGGAAATGGCCACCGAGAACGAGCGAATCCGTGCGCTGCGCGATCGACTCTGGAGCGGACTATCTGAAATGGAAGCCGTCTACCTGAACGGCGATCTCGAACATCGTGTTCCCCACAACCTGAACGTCAGTTTTAACTATGTCGAGGGCGAGTCTTTGCTCATGGGGATCAAGGACGTGGCGGTGTCCTCCGGCTCTGCCTGCACCTCAGCGAGTCTTGAGCCATCGTACGTGCTTCGGGCACTCGGCCGATCTGACGAGTTGGCGCACTCGTCGATCCGTTTTTCAGTGGGTCGGTTTACCACGGAAGAAGATATTGATTTCACAGTAGCGCTGTTGAAGGACAAGGTTGCGAAGCTTCGCGAGATGTCTCCGCTCTGGGAAATGGTGAATGAAGGGGTGGACCTGAATACCGTGCAGTGGGCCGCCCATTAGCCCTCGTGTAGATAAAGCGGCAAAGGGTTTGAATCGATTTGGTGTTGAAACAGTTGTCGAAGTTGGGAGAGAAAAATGGCATACAGTGAAAAAGTGATCGACCATTATGAGCATCCACGCAACGTGGGGGCATTTGATAAAGCGGATCCT
>JACCDH011285397.1_pt1 | contig 11299 bp, 13 predicted proteins | sample 7442481 | NCBI WGS metagenome assembly JACCDH01 (sample SAMN15323433, study PRJNA562643) | freshwater metagenome | isolation source: river surface water | place: USA:Blue River Watershed | collected 2017-08-15 | reverse complement strand
TCATGCTGCTTCCAACACCCCTACGCTTATTGTAAATGACATGAATGAAACCAAAATGCTAGGTGCATTCATACTTGGAAAATTAAGCGAGGCTGATTTTATACAGTATTTTGAAAAAAGATATTCCCAAGGATTTAATCCATCACTTGATTTAGACAAAATTGGCGTTGTTAATCAAACCACCCAATTAGCTACCGATACACAAGCCATTTCGGACTATTTAAAAAACGTCATGGTTGAGAAATATGGAGTTGATCATATCGAATCTCATTTTGCCGAAACCAGGGACACGCTATGTTATGCGACCAACGACAATCAGTCAGCTGTGATTGGATTATTAGAAACAAAAGCTGATTTAGCTATTGTGATGGGTGGGAAAAATAGCAGTAATAGTTCGCATTTAGTGGAATTGTGCGAGCAAAAATTACCAACTTATTTTATTGATGATGCGACTAAAATTATTGATGAAAACGAAATCATCTCAAATGATTGGAAAACAAAAAATGCAATAAAGGTTAATAATTATATTCCTAAAAAACCTGTTATAAAAATATTAATGACCAGCGGTGCAAGTTGTCCTGATGCAGTTGTTGAATCATCGATTCGAAAAATTGCAGGCTATTTTGGAAAAGAAAACGAACTTGAACAACTCATTGAAGAGTGGATAGCCTATTAACCAATACGCTCCATTGCCCATTTCAAGGCAATTTCAAATTGCTGCTGTTTTGTAATATGGCTATTATCTAAAATCAACGCATCATCGGCTTGCCTGAGCGGACTATGCGCTCTCGTACTATCTATTAAGTCTCTGTGTTGTAAATTCTCAGATACCACCTCTAAAGTGATTGTTGGGTCAACAGCTTGTAATTCTTTCAATCTGCGATTTGCTCTAATCAAAGGGTCGGCTGTTACAAATAGCTTTAACTCAGCTTGCGGAAAAACAACTGTACCAATGTCTCGGCCATCCATTACAATTCCTTTATGAGCGCCCATTGCCTGCTGTTGTGCTACAGCAAAGTCCCTCACAGCTCCAATCGCGGCAACTTCACTTACTTTGGAACTCACACTCATTTCGCGAATCAAACTTTCGACATTTTCACCATTTAAGTAAATATCACTTTTTTGTGTAGCGGCATTAAATTCAAAATGTAACTTAATATTTTGCAAGGCATTTATAATTGCTGACTGATCATCAAAGGCAATATTATTGCGCAAAAAATACAAAGCTATGGAACGATACATAGCACCCGTATCAATAAAAACATATTCCAATTTAGTAGCCAACGCCTTTGCTAATGTGCTTTTCCCACATGATGAATACCCGTCAATGGCGATTATTATTTTGTTCGACATGATTAACTTTTAAGCTACCGTAATAGTTTGTGTTTTGGGCATATTGGCATTTCGAATGGCAATTTGACGAACAGCAGTTGAAACAACTTCTCTCAGTGCGCTTTTCGAAATTTCATCCTCTCCGACCATTGCAGGAACGCCTGCATCACCCCCTTCTCTGATAGATTGCACCAATGGAACTTGTCCTAAAAAAGGTAAATCATATTCTGATGCTAAATTTCTTCCGCCTTCTTTTCCAAATAAATAGTATTTATTGTTTGGTAATTCAGCTGGCGTAAAATATGCCATGTTTTCAACTAATCCAATAATAGGTACTTTGACATTTGCTTGGCCAAACATAGCAATGGCCTTTTTTGCATCGGCAAGCGCTACTGTTTGAGGCGTAGTAACAATTACAACACCGGTAACTGGAACTGTTTGCATAATGGTCAAATGAATATCGCCAGTACCTGGCGGCATGTCAATAACTAAATAATCCAATTCCCCCCAATCTACTTCGGTAATAAACTGCCTTATGGCACTGCTCGCCATTGGACCTCTCCAAACAACAGCGTCTTTTTCATCAACAAGTAATCCAATACTCATTAGGCTTATTCCAAATTTTTGAATAGGAATAATAATACCCTGCCCATTTTCATCTTTCATTAAAGGTCTTTGTCCTCTTACTCCAAACATAATTGGTACGCTAGGCCCATAAATATCAGCATCCATTAAACCTACTTTTGCGCCGCCTTCAGCCAATGCTAGTGCAAGGTTTGCCGATACGGTACTTTTTCCTACCCCTCCCTTTCCACTCACTACTGCAATAATATTTTTAACTTTTGATAAAATTTTGTCATCTGTTTTGCGAAGAGAAGTGGTATTTGAAGTAAACCCGACTGTTATAATGGCTTCTTTATTGACTAATAATTTAATGGCATTTTCACATGCATTTTTCATTAAGTCTTTCATTGGACAAGCCGGTGTTGTCAATACAATTGTAAAGCTTACCTGAAGGCCATCAATTTTTATATCCTGTATCATATTCAAAGTCACCAAGTCCTTTCCCAAGTCCGGTTCCTGTACATTACTCAATGCTTTTAGTATGTCTGCTGCTGTCATTTTGAAAGTTTTTGTTAAAAAGTTAAAAACAGGTACAAAGTTAACTCTTGCATGGCTTATTTTCGCAAAAATTTGAACCATCTAGCTTAAATTTGTGCTGTCATGAAAAAAACAATTTTATTACCCACTATTTTACTGTTTTGCTTGTTCAGTCAAACCTCATTTGCGCAACATACTACACCAAATAGTCCCAATATTTATCGTGATTCAGTAGTACAGCTATTTGGAGTTGTTATGACTGCTGACAGCTTAAAAGCTATCCCATTTGCAAGCATTGTGGTCAATAAAAAAGGAAGGGGAACCATCACCAATAATGATGGCGTTTTTTCAATAGCAGTTAATAAAGGAGAAAAAATAACTTTTACCTGTATTGGATTTAAAGACCGCATTATTTCAATTCCTACCAACTTAGAGGGAAATCAATATAGTGTTATTCAATTAATGGTAAATGATACCAATTTTTTACCTGCAACGATATTAAAACCACGTCCAACAAGAGCTCAATTTGAAAGAGATTTTGTGAATGCCAAAGTTGACGACGACCTATACGAAACGGCCAGAAAAAATACAAACGAAGCTCAAAAAAGAATCATTCTTGCAAGTTTACCTCGTGACGGAAAAGAAGCCGTTGGCGCTTCCTTAACTAACCAAGCGGCTAGATATTATTATTCAGGCCAATTACCGCCTATGAATATTTTAAATCCCGTAGCATGGAAAAGCTTTATTAATTCATGGAAGAGAGGTGACTTTAAGTCTAAAAATTAACGACAAAATATAAAACATGCAAAGTTCAATAAAAACAGTTGCAGTCATTGGTGCTGGAACAATGGGAAATGGCATTGCGCATGTGTTTGCACAAAAACAATTTAAGGTTCATTTAATTGACACGAATTCAGCAATATTAGAAAAAGCCATCAACACGATTACTAAAAATTTAGATCGTCAAATTAGTAAAGGGATTATTGATCCAGCCGATAAAGATCAATCCCTTTTACGCATTTCGACATTTCAGTCCATTGAGCATGGATTAGAGGATGTTGATTTAATCATTGAGGCCGCGACTGAAAATAGTGCCATTAAAAAAGATATTTTCAAACAAATGGACCAATTTGCAAAAGCGAATTGTATTTTATCAACCAATACCTCCTCCATTTCGATTACTGAATTAGCAGCTGTGACCAATAGGCCAAATAAAGTCATTGGCATGCATTTTATGAATCCAGTTCCTGTAATGAAATTGGTGGAAATTATTAATGGGAAAGAAACGAATGAAGCAACCACTAATACGATTGTTGATTTAACAAAAACAATTGATAAAATTCCTTGTGTTGTAAAGGATGCGCCAGGTTTTATTGCAAATCGAATTTTAATGCCAATGATTAATGAGGCCATTATTGCATTCTCCGAAGGCATTAGCGATGCTGCAACAATTGACCAAATTATGAAACTAGGCATGGCACACCCTATGGGACCATTACAACTAGCCGATTATATTGGACTTGATGTTTGTAAAAATATTTTAGACATCATGCATGATGGATTTGGGAATCATAAATACGCTCCATGCTCACTGCTTGTTCAAATGGTTCAGGAAGGGAAATTAGGGGTAAAATCAGGCGAAGGTTTTTACAAATACAATTAGCCTAATTTTTCGAAATTTTATTCATTTGTTCTTATTGAATAAAAGTGATAATCAACCACTAACATTTTTTAATCTTATTTTTTGAAAGATTTTATAGCATCATAATGCAACAGCATATTATAGTAGCATATTATAGTAGGAGTTAGTTGATGGATGCTATACTAACAATACTGTTGAAAAGCTAACCCCTTGTAAATCCTTAATTTTATTTAATACTTCTTCCAACCTATGTTTTGGGATGCCAATTTTTAATTCCACAAATAACTGAGCAACTTGTTCGACTACCGAACAATTATAATACTTAACAACCGTCATCACTTCGTTCATTTTTTGATAATCGAAACTAAGTGTATAAATAATTTCAACAGGCTTTTGTATGATTGGTGATAATTGTAATGCCAAAGAAGTGGCTGTTTTATAGGCATTAATTAAGCCAGGAACACCTAATAAAGTTCCTCCAAAATACCTTACCACCACAACCATAATGTTGGTTAATTGCTTGCTATCAATTTGCCCTAAAATTGGGCGTCCAGCCGAGCCAGCCGGCTCTCCGTCATCACTAACTCTAAAGGTAGCTCCATCAATACCTATTCTGTAGGCTAGGCAATGATGCACTGCTTTGGGATGCTCTTTTTTAAGTAAAGCCAACTGTTTTTTACAGGTATCTATATTTTGTACCGGAAAACTATACGCTAAAAACTTACTTCCCCTATCCTTAAATTCAGCGATTGCAGGCTGCTCAATGGTATTGTAAAAAAATGGATCCATTTATATAATGCTAAATAATAACAGCGCAAAGCTAACTCATAATGGTCAATGATTTGTAACATTGCATTATGAGTTTACAAGCATTAAAGCAAACCATCAAACTAGCGTTAGCAAATGAATATGAAAACATTGAATTGAACAGTTTAATGGCCATACTTTTTGAACACATTACTGGCTGGAATCAAATTCAACAAGTTTTACATAAGGAGGAAGCACTAGATGCAAACCAGGAAGCCGCTTTGTTAGAAGCAGTTGAAGCATTGAAAAAGGGAAAGCCCATTCAATATATAACTGGGAAAGCTTGGTTCATGGGTAATGAATTATTAGTAAATGAAAATGTTTTAATTCCTAGACCAGAAACCGAAGAATTAGTTGATTGGGTTATTGAATATGCAACAATTAAAAATAAGGCTTTACAAGTATTGGATATTGGAACAGGATCTGGCTGTATTGCTATTTCTTTAAAATTAGCTTTACCCAATTGTATGATTGCTGGTTTGGATATTAGCGAAACTGCATTACAGATAGCCAAACAAAATGCGACGTCCTTGAATGCTGATATTAGTTGGCTTCAAGAAGATATTTTAGATACTACTTACCTACCCAATAACTATGACATTATTGTTAGCAATCCACCCTATATCCCCTTTAAGGAAAATGTAAACATGCAAGTGCAAGTAAAAAATTTCGAACCTAACATTGCCTTGTTTGTATCCAATGAAGACCCACTTATTTTTTACCGCGTAATAGCAAGATTAGGAAAACAATATTTAAGCCCGCATGGTCAACTGTTTTTTGAATTGCACTATGACCAAGGAAAAGCTATACTAGCTTTATTCGATGAAATGGGATATCATGCTGAATTGAGACAGGATATGTTTGGCAAAGACAGAATGTTAAGGGCTAGTCTTAAAGACCATAAAAAATAACTTTAGTTGGAGGGGTCAACCGCCACCACAGGAGTCGCTCCCAGTTGTTTAATTATTTGCATTACCTGAATAGTCACACCAAGCTTTGCAACACTATCACCATTGATAACAACAGAAGGTTTTTCAGTTTCCTTTCCTAAAAAAGTTTTTAATTGACTTGACAAAGAGTCCATCATTACGGGTGTTGAACCAATAAATAAATTTTGATCTTTATCAATGGTAACTACCACAGTTTGTTTTGCTTTAGTATCACTAGCCGACTTGGGGTTGGAAACTTTAATCACATTCGGATTCGCTAAAGTAGAAACAATCAAAAAGAATAATAATAGTATAAATAATATATCATTCAATGCACCTGTATGCACTTCGGGCTGGTCTCTTAATCGCTTTCTTAAATTCATAATCGTATATTAGGAATGCGTAGTTTCTTGTAAAATGTCTAAGAAATCGGCGCTAGCCACTTCCATTTTATTGGCCGCTTTATCAATTTGAGTTGATAAATAATTATGACCTACATAAGCTATTAGTCCAATAATCAAACCTGTTGCAGATGTTATCATTTTAGTATAAATTCCTCCTGCGATGGTGTTTAAGGTATACTCACCAGTTGAAGCAATACCATAAAATAACTGCACCATCCCAATAATGGTTCCTAAAAAACCAAACATAGGCGCAATGCCTGCAACCAATGATAATATATTTAAATTACGCTCCATAGAATACATTTCAAGTCTTCCCACATTTTCCATACTTTTTTCAATAGCATCCAATGGCTTACCAATTCTCATTAATCCTTTTTCAATCATTTTGGCAACCGGATTCTCTGCACTTTTTGCAACACTTTTAGCTGCACTTGTATTACCTGATAATAAATGATCCTTAATAATTGACATGAAATTTGGATCCACTGCACTCGCTTTTTTAATCGCTAATAAACGCTCGATGAAAACAAAAATAGCAATTACTAATAATGCATATAGAGGGTACATTATCCAGCCGCCCTTTTGCAATAAACTAATCAATGATATTTTATTTTCTGCTACGTCTAACAAATACAACATATGCTATTTTTTATTGTCTAAAGTTAATTTATTTCTACCAAATTTACCAATACTTCTATCGCCTTTAGCATATCTCTAACACCTATCCATTCATGCTTGCTATGAATGGCTTGCATGCCTGTGAAAATATTAGGTGTAGGCAATCCCATAAAACTCATACGACTTCCGTCGGTACCACCTCGTATCGGGCTGATTTTAGGCACTACCCCAATTTTTTTATAGGCATTTAAAGCTTTCTCCGAAATGGCAGGATAAAGATCCAGCACTTCTCTCATGTTCCTGTATTGCTCGGTGATTTCCATGCTCAATTTAACATTTGAAAAAGCAGGATTATTGTTTACAACCAATGATGCAATACTAAATAATTTATCAGCATGACTTTTAAGCTGAGGGGTATCAAAATCACGCACTAAAAATTCAATTCTTGCTTTTTCCGCTCCCCCTTCAATACGATTTGGATGTATAAATCCTTCCCTATTTTCAGTAAGCTCAGGGCACCATTCATTTTTAGGTAAAGCTGCAATAATTTCCCCAGCGGCTTTAATGGCGTTTTGCATAACTCCTTTGGCAGCACCAGGATGGGCAATAACACCATCAATATGCAAAACTAAATAGTCGGCACTAAAGGTTTCCATTTCAAAACAACCCATCTCTCCGCCGTCTAAGGTATAACCATAATCAGCACCTAGTTTATTTAAATCTAATTTTTCAGTACCTCTACCAACTTCTTCGTCAGGTGTAAACAATATTTTTACATCACCATGTTGAATTTCCGGATGCTGCATTAAATATTTAGCCATTTCCATAATAATAGTTACACCCGCTTTATCGTCCGCACCTAATAAAGTTTTTCCGGAAGCCGTTATAATCATATCCCCTATGAATTCCTTTAAATATGGATATTGATTAGTAGTAATTATTTGATTCGCATCATCAGGTAAAACAATGGGTGCACCATTATAATTTTGATGAAGGATGGGCTTTACATTGGTACCACTACAATCAGGTGCGGTGTCAACATGAGCACAAAAACAAATCACTGGAATAGGATTGTTATTTGCTTCGCCATGCTTCACATTTGAAGACGATATATTTGATGGAATCGTTGAAGGAATTGTAGCCATTACGTACCCATTTTCGTCCATGTGTGCATCTTGAATGCCCATTTCCAACAATTCCGTTACCAATAAATTGGAAAGTTCTTTTTGTTTTTCTGTAGATGGGAATGTTAAACTATCAGGATCACTTTGTGTGTCAATTTTCGCATAACGCATAAATCTTTCCGCCACTAAAATTGCCTTTAATTCCATATTATTATGTAGTTGTTAATTTGAAGAGATGATTTGTAGCTATTATTTTATGAATATTATCTTATTTATTTTATGAGGTAGTTAGCTAAATGAAGATAATTTGAATTTGTCGAATAAAAAAGGCGTTCCAAAAATTTGAAACGCCTTCACAAATGAGCTTTTTTATGAAATATTTTTAGCTAAAATTATATCACTAGAAATCAGTAATAATCTTAGATGGAGTATCAATATTCACTAATTCTAAATCAAAAATTAAATCTTGACCAGCTAATGCATGATTTGCATCTAATACGACTACTTCCTCTTTTACTTCAACTACGATAACTTGAAATTGTTGACCCTGACCATTATTCATAGTAAGTGCCATGCCTACTTCTGGATTTAAATCAGGAGGGAACTGTGTTTTAGGGAACTCAACAATCATTTCTGGTTGCTTAGGGCCATACGCCTCCATAAATGGAATATTAATCGTTTTTTTATCACCTACTTTCATTCCTAAAACTCCGTTATCAAAACCAGGAATAACCATCCCGCTTCCAACTTCGAATTCCAATGGTGCTCTTCCATTTGAAGAATCAAAAACTTCGCCATTAGTTAAAGTACCATGATAATGCACTTGAATGGTGTCTCCTTTTGTTACTTGTTGCATATTGTATTTTTTAAATAAAGCGCCTAGGGCACAAAGGGCAAAAGTACATAATTATGGCAGATAAACTAACTTTGCCCCATGGACAAAAAACCTAGGATTGTTTTTATGGGTACCCCTGCTTTTGCAGTGGCTTCTTTAAGCGCCTTATTGGATGCTAAAATGAATGTTGTTGGCGTAGTTACAGCGCCTGATAAGCCGGGTGGCAGAGGAATGCAGCTTCAACAAAGTGCTGTAAAACAATTCGCCCTTGCCCATCATTTACCTTTATTACAGCCCGACAAACTCAAATCTCCTGAATTTTTCGATGCCCTATCCGCTTGGCAACCCGATTTACAAGTAGTGGTGGCTTTTAGAATGTTGCCGGAAAAAATATGGTCAATGCCACCAATGGGCACCTTAAATGTTCATGGATCCTTATTACCACAATATCGAGGTGCTGCTCCTATAAATTGGGCCATTATCAATGGTGAAAAAGAAACAGGCGTTACTACTTTTCAATTACAGCACGCCATAGACACAGGCGATATATTATTACAGGATCGTATTGCTATTTCCGAAAATATGACCGCAGGTGAACTGCATGATACCATGATGCAAGTGGGTGCCAACTTACTAGTAAAAACCTTGGAAGGGCTAATACATGGTACTATACAATCAATCCCCCAAGTAGATGCCATTAACAATGATGGTAATAAAATTGAAGTTAAGCATGCGCCAAAAATTTTCACACAAGACTGTGAAGTTAATTGGGATTTACCAGTACAATCCATTCATAATCATATTCGAGGACTAGCTCCTTTTCCAGGTGCCATCACCAAAGTGGATGGTAAAATTGTAAAACTCTACAGTACTTTAATCGATCATCAAAACAGTACTGAAAAACCAAAAGAACAGCCAGGCAGTTTTGTAACAGATGGAAAAACCTACGCTAAATTTGCTTGTCAAGATGGATACTTAATGCTTAAAGACATTCAATGGGAAGGCAAAAAAAGAATGCCAATTACTGATTTTTTAAGAGGCTACCGAAAACCGTAAGGTTTTGCTTTTCAAAAATAGCTGAATGAATATTACGATAAATTTATTGTAGGATTTTCACAAATTCATCCTCTTCCACAATGCCTGTTTTTCTCCAAACCTCTTTTCCATTTTTATAAATAATAAATGTTGGGAGTGTTTCAAATTGAAGGTGCTTCATAACATCCATATCAATTCCACCATCAACAGACAGCAAATACAATTTATTTGCAAATTGACTTTTAACTTTATCAATTACCGGTTGCATTTTACGACAAGGAGGGCACCAGGTAGCGCCAATATCTACAAGCACTAATTTATTCTCAGCAACCACTTTGTCAAAGTCTGCAATGCTCATTTGAACTGCATTGTTATTGCCTTCAACAGGCAATCCATTCATTTTCCAATTACTCATTCCACCCTCCAAATTCACCACTTTAAACCCTTTCTCTGTCAAATAAGCTTGCGCTGCAGCACTACGTCCACCAGCTTGACAATAAACATATATGGTAGCGTTTTTATCTAAATGTTGGGTACGAGATTCAAACTCCTTTGAATCATTCCAGTTTGCTTGTAATGCGTTTTTTATATGTCCGCCTTGAAACTCTCCAACTGTTCTTACATCCAAAATCTGAACGGCTGATTGTTGAATGGCAGCTTGAAAACTTTGAGCAGATATAGTTGTATTGTCACTTTTTGGCTGCGCACAACTAACAACAAATAATGCCAATGAAAAGAGGCATGCACAAAACTTACATTTCATAATCGAAAATTAATAGGTAACTGAAACAGGGAAGGTTTTATTATTAATGCCTAAAATAGCAGCTGCCGCGTCGTTTAAACGATATTGAACCGAATTACCCACTTCTGGTAATGCATTAATAACTTTCGCACAAATACTTTTTAAATCTGGTGTTGTGATTCTAACAATCGTACCAACAGGTAATAAATTAGTTAGTACATAAAACTTTTTATCATCCCAACCACTTATACTTTTAAATACTGCTGCAGTACCTTCAAGCGTTTGAAAGGATGCAGCACGATTTTTTGCAGCAAATAAAGAAGCGAAATAACCTTCATTGTCTTTACTTCCTCCATTAATGATGGTAGATTTATTTACGCTATCTGAAATTCTTGCTTTTTCATTATTTGAGGCAATCATTTGTTTCGGACTAGCTCCTACCTCATCAACAGCACCATTTTGATTTCTAGCAGTTAGGGTATTGTTTGACTTTTTGTGGTATTTGGCATTTTTGGATCTTCCTTTAGCAACAGTTCGATTGCCCTTCGCTGATTTTTTAGACTTCTTTTTGGATTTATGCTTTTTAGAAGCATGAACACTATGTTTAGATGACTTTCGCTTTGCAGCAAACGTCATTTCACTAGAAAATAGTCCAATGATCAATAATAAAAATAAAATACCTCTTTTCAACATGTTGCAAAGTTACAAAATACAAATGCAAAGTAAAAGC
>JACCDH011190503.1_pt1 | contig 11299 bp, 10 predicted proteins | sample 7442481 | NCBI WGS metagenome assembly JACCDH01 (sample SAMN15323433, study PRJNA562643) | freshwater metagenome | isolation source: river surface water | place: USA:Blue River Watershed | collected 2017-08-15 | reverse complement strand
GATTGGTGTGTTGATGGAAAAGAGAAGACTCAATAATGATATTTTTAATTTCCCCTTTATAACTCAAATTAGCAGAGTTAGAGACATTATCATTAAGGTCCATATACTGATTGACAAAACCTTGATAGGGAACAACAGCTCTTCCAAGCTTGAGTTGAGTGATACCAGAATCTAGTTTTTGAGCAATGGTGAGAGACTGGTTATTTTGATTGTAAAGAGTTCCCTTGAGACGATCTCCATTCCCTCGGCGATAATTATTGGCCTTCTCATCAAGGCCTGCATAATTCAAAGAAGTTTTTTCACTGGCCACTGTGTACTGGACACTGGCCCCTTGATTTTCATTATTGGATTTATAATAGGTTTTTAATTTAAGTTTTTGAGTTAGACCTTCACCTTCAGCGGCAAAAAGAGGATCTTTAGATTTAACGACAATTGATCCACCAATACTGTCTCCACCCTGGCTGACTGGAGTGAGACCCGCCATGGTTTCAATGGTGGCCACTTTACTTGGATCGATATAAGTCAAGGCCGGGTTCATATGATTGGGGCATGATGAAGTAATCTGGGCCCCGTCAATTTTAATATTCACTCGATCATTGCTCATCCCATGAATCACTGGTTGAGAAGACATTCCTCCAGCTGACTGCAAGGCCACTCCGGGTGTCATGTTTAAAAGTACCGCAGTATCGCTACTGACTTTAGTCAGAGAGACATTGTCGGCATGCACTTTATTTTCATCAGCATGGGCCGACACTTCGACTGTCTTTAATCTCTCACTTTGGGCCAGGGCCTCATCAAATAAGAGAAAAAGGGCAGAAAGAATGATCAACGCTTGCATAGAGTACCTTTAAAATGTGAATAGGAAGAATTTACTGATTTATCTCAGAATGTCGATGCCGCATTTTGTCGCACTTAGTGCTAAAATAATAAGATCTAACTTAAATTTCTAGATTGTTGGATTTTGGTCGAACTTAGCAGAGGAAGAAATTGTCTGCCTGAGATCATCAGAGTAATAAAAATCACAAATGAAGTGGCCCCAATGGCCTGGAGAAATGTGAGCTGCTCAAAAGTATAAATCGCTGAGAAAATCATTCCCAGGGCCGGGTAGGCCAGCTCAATAAATGACACTTTCCCTACTTCCATTTTTTTAAGTCCGCTATAGTAGAAGGCCATGGAGCATAGTCCCGCCACCACACTGATATAGAAAAAGCGCCACACATAATCTGTCTCAAAAACGATAGTCCAAGGAGTCGTCTCTGTTTGATAAAAAACATTAAAACCGAGGGCCGCGACAAAGGCAAAAAACCATCTGACACCAACAATTGAGGTCGCAGAATGTTTAACCAATAATTTTTTAGCGGCAATAGTGCAAAGGCCCCAAATCATCATGACCCCAAGGGCAATAATTGTCTCAAGGGGATAAGAGAAAAGATCTCCACCGATTAAAGAGAGTTCGATATCTTGAGAGTACATTAGAAGCGCGCTGACAATGACCCAGATCCCCCAGAAAAAATAAAGATTATCGCTTTTCTCTTTGAGAAAACGATGGGCCAGATAAACGACAAAAAGTGGTTGAAAAATTTGGAAGAAAGAAAACGTACTAGGAGAGGCCTTCTGGATACAAAAAGTAAAAAGAAGACCTGCAGCCGTCATTCCAACAGCGCCTAAAAAAGCTGAAAGGCCCCAATCTGTAAGAGAGAACAATCTCAATTCTCGAATACCATTTTTAAAAAACCATGGCAGAAGAAAAACAACCCCAATAAAACTCTCAATAAGAACAATACTTGTGTATCCCATTTTAAGCGTTATGGGATAGCGAACCAAAAGATCTGTGGCCCATAAAAAGCAAGCTGCTAAAATAAACAGAGAACTTCGTTTTTCAATCGTCATAAATCTTTAAGTAAACCGTCCAGAGTCCTTTGTAAACGAGTGCCAAATTGTCACCGGAGAGCAATGTAAGGAGTAGTGGCAATCCCCTTAAAAGGACGTTGGTTCTATCTTTAAAAAATGCTAAGATGAAAAAAAAGGGTATGTAATTTATGGCACATAAAAAATGGGATTTCCTAAGGACCGGAGATATTGTCGATATCATTGCTCCTGCTTCTCACGCTCCTGACTTAAAACTGGGACATGGCCTTGAGTGGATCGAGTCCTTAGGACTTGTTCCCAGCGTTCCAGACGGAATGATTCAACCTGACGCTTTTTTTGCTGCTCCACTTGAGACTCAACTGCTCCACCTTCAAGAAGCTCTCTACTCTGACTCTAAGGCCATCTGGTGCTTGCGAGGTGGTTATGGAAGTATGAGGTTGATTCCTTATCTCAAAAAAATGAAACCACCGAAGCGGCCAAAACTTTTTATTGGCTTTAGTGATATCACCTCTCTTCATCTCTATTTTAATCAGGCTTGGGGATGGCCAACCATCCATGGAAGAACTATCAGTCAGCTCTCACCAGATCTAGGCAGTACTCCTGATAGAAAAATGTTAAAAAAACTTATTTTCGGTCAGCTGGATGAAATGGTTTTTAAGAGTTTAAAGCCACTCAATGAGGCGGCGAAAGGTGAACAAACAATAAGTGGGAAAATAACTGGCGGTAATTTGCGGATTCTTCAGTCCTCAATTGGAACAGACTGGGAGCTAAAGGCCAAAGGTAAGATTCTTTTCATCGAGGATGTTTCTGAGCGTGGCTATAGTATTGATCGCATGCTGGAGCAAATGATTCAGGCCAAAATCATCCATAAAGGACTCAAGGCCTTGGTAATTGGAGACTTTACAGGTGGGCAGGAGAAAGATGGGGCCAATCTCACAGACACCGCTCTCATCCGATTTGCTCAAAGAGTAGATTATCCCGTTTTAAAAGGACTTCCCTGTGGGCATGGGGATCAATTGAACTATCCACTGCCTTTTGAAACTTCGGCCATCTTAAGTTTAGGGAAAAAGAATGAGCTTCGTTGTGAGATTGGGGGAGTACTGTCTAAAAAATAGACAGTAGGGGTAGAGTTTACAATCAGGCCCATGAAAAGAAAGAATTTTATTAAAATCAAGGGAACTAACAAAGGTTTTCTAATGAAGTCACTTATTCTTGCCTGTGCTCTTATCTTTTCTTTTTCGGCCATGGCCAATCAAAAAGCCACAGAGAAGCTCTTCGATGCGGTAGAGAATAATAATATCAAGAAAGCTAGACGGGCGATTGAAGATGGGGCCAATGTTAATGCGAGAACAACATCCACTTCTATTTTACTCCGTGCTATCAGACTTCAAGAGATTGAGATCACTAAACTTCTTCTTGATAATAAAGCAGATATTAATCAAGTGCGGTCAATTGATCTTTTTTCAGGCTTGATGATAGCCGCCAAACACAACAATGCTTCGATGGCCAAGCTTCTTATCTCAAGAGGAGCTAATGTTAACTTAGTGACTCCGGCCATGAGAAATGCTCTTCACATCGCTGCTTTAAATAATTCATTGGCAGTGGCCGAAATTCTGGTGAAAGAAACTAGTATTGATGTCAATGCTCGTGAAGGTCTTTGCGCCCTTGCTGTCGCCTCAAGACAAGATCACCGAGAGATTGTTACTCTTCTTAAAAATCTTCAAGGAAGCCAAGCCCCAAGTGCCCATTGCCTTGAGCGTGCTATCGATATGGCCGATTTTAATGATCACTCGGAAGTTTTAAAGATTCTTCGCTCTTAAAAAGAGAGACTGATCTAGTCTGGTACATTTTCTTTCTCAAGAGTTCTCCTCTAAGCCCCGAATAGGATTTAAGATTGAGGGCCCTATGATGAAATTTAACTTAGCACTCTTTTTATGGCTTCTTCTGGCCGCCGCCTGTTCAACAACAACGGTGCCTCATCGTGACCTCTCTTCTATTGATGAAGCCGATATTGTTGATTTTGAAAGTATGGCCATCAATGACGATGGAGATGATAAAAATTTAGAAAAAGCTGCTGCGGTTAAAGAGGGACTTCTGGCCCGTTGGTTTGATAAGAAAGTAGGGCTTTTTAATAATTCAGATAAAGTGATCGCTTTTGATCTTCTTAAAGTCGCAAAAAAAACAATTGATATTGAAATTTATGAAATGAAAGATCCTACGTTTCGTGATCTTTTAGTGAAGGCGCTTAAACGTGGGGTTAAGGTCCGCATCGTCAAAGATTCAAGAACAGTGGCCGACACCTGTGATGAATTGTCCGAGCTGAGCGAGCTGGACAAGCCTGCCTGCGCTGAAGAGAAAGCTTACGTGAAAACTCTTCTTGGGTTGGGAGCAAAATATGTTTATTTTAATAAAGAAAAGCTATGCGCTGAAGAAGGTAAAATAGGATGTTACCAACATGGAAAGATGATTATAACAGATGATAAGTATCTTCTTTTAAGTACTGGTAACTTTAATTCATCGAGTTTTTGTAATCTTAATATCAAACCTAAACCGGTCAATTGTAATAGAGATTATTCTTATGTCACTAAAAATAAAAAAGTCATACAGTTTCTGAAAAGCGTTCTAGAAAAAGATCTATCTGGCAAGCGCTGGAATATGAAATCTGATATTGCCAATGGACATCCTGCAGTGACAGTGAGTCCTTACTTAAGACCTCGTTTAGTGTCCTTAATTCGTTCGGCCCAAAGATCTATCACTGTTCAGAACCAATACCTTGAAGAACCTGAATTGAATCAGGCCTTAGTTGATAAGGCCAGAGAGGGAGTAGAAGTTAAAGTGATGATTTCCGATTTTTGTAATTTTGGACGCCCCACTGCTTCTAAAAAGAGGAAGAGTATTGAGATCTATTCTCAATTTGATATGGCAGGAATTCAGACAAGAGTTTTTATGCCCATCATGAAAATTAATGACCGACCAGGATATCTTCATTCAAAGGCTATTGTAATTGATAAAAAAATTGCTTGGATTGGATCAACGAATGGGTCTGTTGGCTCAATGACAAAAAATCGTGAATTTGGTATCATCTTCAAAACGAGAAGAGCTGTAAAAAAAATCTTAGATATAATGGATAATGATTTCTCTCATCCTCAGACTCTCACTTGGGAGAGAAGCCTTGCGTGCGAGAAAGTAGCGCCTTGATTTTATCTTTAAATACCAAGTAAAATTTACAATTCTTGCCATTCTGTTTGTCATTCAGATTGCAGTTTTAATACCCTTCAAATTCAAACAACTTTAATAAAGGTTTTCTCCTATGAAATTTCCCATTTTAGTGGCTTTTTTTTGTTACTCAACAGTGTCAATGGCGGCTTTAAAATGTTCAGAAATTGAAAAAAAATTAGATGATGATGGAAACATTACCTATTTTAGTGAAATTAAAAATTACAAAATAAACTTATCGTCACAAAAAAAAATGATTCGCATGGCAGTCGCAGATTATTATGATAAGTGCGGACCAACTACTGATGATGAATATTGTTATCGTCCAGAGATGAACCATAAAGAGGTGGTAGAGCTTGGTGAGGAGGCGTTTACTGTTGCCTATAAAACACCTGACGAAAGAATTTATTTTGCGGTAAATGTTGGTTTTGGTGGTGGAAACAGCGCTCTTTATTTTTTTTCACCTGACAAACTAAAAATGGAAAAAGTAATGATTATTGATGGAGCAGATTGCAATCCTATTAAAAGTATTCTCGGCCATAACTAAAAAATTGGAATAATGATGCTGTTTGATCCGAATAAAAAAATTTCTTACAAAGACGGTATTTACGGTCTTCCTTTCAAAAAGCAAGATTGTAAGTTGGTTTATATTCCCGTGCCTTGGGATGTGACTACTTCTTATAAATCTGGAACTCACAAAGGCCCAGAGGCCATTCTTAAGGCCAGCGAGCAAATTGATTTTTTTGATTTAGACTATAAAGACCCTTATCTGGCCGGACTTCATATGCTGCCTGTACCATCGAAAATTAAAACCATGAACAAAACGGTGCGTTTAAAGGCCGAAAAAATTATTGCAGCTGATGAGGCTAAGATTCAAAAATCGGCGTTCCTCAAGAAGACTCTGGCCGAGGTTGATAAGGCCAGTTCTTTTGTCAATGATTGGGTTTATCAAAATGCCAAAGAACTCTTAAAAAATAATCAGATTCCAGTCGTTGTTGGAGGAGATCACTCAACACCTTTTGGAGCGATTAAGGCCTATGCCGAACACTTCGAAGATTTTGGTATCCTTCATATTGATGCTCACTCAGATACACGAGTGGCCTATATAGGTTTTGAGCATTCTCATGCTTCAATTATGTATAATTCCATGGAAAAATTTAAAGGTGTTCAAAAATTAGTCCAAGTGGGGATTCGCGATTTTTGTGAAGATGAATTTCTTTATACTAAGAATCATTCAAAAATTGAGGTTTATTTCGATGCCACTTTAAGTCGCAGGAAGAATAGTGGTGAGAGCTTTAAAAAAATTGCTGAAGAGATCGTAAGCAAACTTCCTCAAAACGTTTATCTTTCGTTTGATATTGATGGGCTAGAGCCAAGATTTTGTCCGAATACTGGAACTCCAGTGCCAGGGGGAATTGACTACGCTGAATTCCTTCTTCTTATCGAAACTCTTATCAGTTCAGGAAAAAAGCTTGTTGGCTTTGATCTGGTTGAAGTGGCACCTTCGGGTAAAAAAGACGATGAATGGGACGCCAATGTAGGGATGAGACTTCTCTATAAGCTAAGTGCTCATTGTTTGTACTCTCATGGACATATCAAAAAGCATTCTAAATAAATCAAGTAATAATTGCCTCTCTCATCATCTGTGAGGGGCAATGCTAAAATAACTTGGTGAAGACCGATTTAAGCAATCTCTCAACTTACTCTAAAAATCTTGGCCAGGTTCCCTCGAAGAACGGGAAGAGTCCTGCTGTTGTAGGGCAGAAACTTGGTGAGAAGCTTTTGAAGTCTCCCGAAAAAGATTATCGTGTTGAGCTTTCAGGAAACAAACCATCAGCGTCTTTGCCAGATATTCCAGCACCACCAACTCCATCGCTGCCTTCGCTTCCAGAAACTCCTTCCCTGGCCAAACCAGAGGGACCTAAGGAAATAAAAGAAGCTGTGAAAGAAGTGGCGAAAGAAAAAGTAAAAGTTGAGAAAAAAGAAACGAAAGAGGGCACACTCAAAAAGCCTCTGATCGTTTTTATTAAGGGAATGGATGTTTTTAGTTCACCTTTAAAGTCTGAGAGTGGCTATGCAGGAGTTGGACGTATGGCCGAAGCTGTTGATGGCGCTCGTATTTATGGCCATGATCAAAAAAATGAAATCATTGATGAAATTAAAAAAACACATAAGGACTACCCAGTTATTTTAGTTGGGCATAGCTTTGGTGGAGACACGGCGGTTGAGATTGCAGATGCTCTTGATAGTTTGGAGCATAATTTTAGGAAAGTGAATTTACTTGTGACCATTGATGCTGTCGGTTTGGGGAATGATATTATTCCTCAGAACGTGAAAGAGCATTTAAATATTTTTGGTGAAAATGATTTCTTTCTTAATGATGGACCTCACGTGGCCCGTCGCCATGAGATGACGAACGTCAAAAATATTCTCTCGCCGCTTGATCATACTGATATTGATGATGATAAAGAAGTTCAGTTTGAGATCATGTCTCTTATTCAAGAAACACTTTCTAAACATACTCCAGGTCTTTGATTAAAATTCAGCTTGTTCTTCTAAGGCCTTAAGGTCAAGAATTTGAATAGTTTTCCCATCTTGAGCAATAATTCCTTCATCTTTTAACTCAGTCATCAGGCGAATAAGCGTTTCTGTGGCCCCACCAATAAGTGACGCCATTTCTTCGCGAGTAAGTTTGATATCAAGTGTGATTTTATTTTGGCTTTCTTTTCCAAAATTTTTTACAGCATCAAGTAGAAAAGTGGCCAGTCGGGCCCTGATGGTTTTTTGGGTCAGATCAGAAATAGATTTTTCAGCGGCTCCCATTTCGCGGGCCAAATGATTCACAAGTTGTATTGAGACAGTAGGTTGATCTTGAAGAAGATTAAAAAAGAATTTTTTCTCTAGATAACACACCTTCGAGTCCTCAATCACTGTGGCCGTTGTTTGATAAGCCTCATTATTAAAAACGTTTTTATGTCCAAACAGCTGGCCAGGAGTCACAATAGAGATGATGGTGGATTTACCGTCGTTACTTGTTGAAGTCAGTTTAACTTTCCCAGCATGAACACAATAAAGACCAGTGGGAAGGGCCCCTTGAAGATAGACGACTTCACCTTTTTTATAGCTATTCATACACTTATGATCCGATACGCTTCTTAAGGCCTTATCATCCAGATCACAAAAAATACTTTTCCCTTTATAGTCACAATAATGGCAGTCCAAGTGCTCTGTCTTCATTTCAAGTGCCCCGATAATCTCATTCTAAGTCAGTCAATATTATATGATGTTAACTGATTTATGTCATGTTTTCACTACGACCAGAATGTTAAGTTAATAGCAAGGAAATTGAGTTAAGTATGGAAAACTGTGTGCACTGCGATGAAAATGTCTATGTCCCTTACTTCGTTGAAAACGAAGAAGAGAAGTCAGGTCCTTTCTGTTGCCAAGGCTGTCTAACTGTTTATCAGACCCTTCACCAAAAAGGACTTGGGGAATATTACCAGGTAAAGCATGATATCGCTTATTTAAAGCGCAGATCTCCTGTGGAAATCAAATCCGATAGTTTTGTTTACTTAGATGGCGCTGATTTTCTTGAAGAGTTCTCTTATTCATTCGCTGCCAATCAAAGAACCATGGAGTTCTATCTTGAAGGCATCCACTGCCTGGCCTGTTTATGGCTTATTGAGAAATTACCAGACTTTGTTGAAGGAGTGATTTCTTCAAAACTTAATTTAGAAAAGTCCGTAGCGGTCATTACGATAGATCAGTCGGGAAGTTTCGCTCGAGCAGCTTATGAGCTTAACCGCCTTGGTTATAGACCTCATGCTCTTAAAAAAAATACAGAAGCAGAAATTTTTCAACAATCAGAGGATCGAAAAAATCTTATTAGAATTGGTGTTTCAGGAGCGGCAGCGGGAAATATCATGATCTATGCTGTTTCCCTTTATGGAGGAGCTTCAGCGCAGTTAGGGCAGATTTTTAATTTCCTTACTGTCGTTCTCTCTTTCCCTGTGCTGACTTATTGTGCCTGGCCATTTTATTCCAGTGCTTGGAATTCAATTAAAAATAAAAGCCTCTCAATTGATGTCCCCATTTCCATGGCCTTGATTATGGGGGCGATGATGGGAGTCGTGAATGTCTTCTTGGGAATTCCTGAGAACTATTTAGATTCACTCACAACTCTTGTCTTTCTTCTTCTTTTGTCTCGTTATTTTTTAAAGACAATTCAAGAGAGAGGCTTGACAGCAACAGACCTTAATTTCTTTTATCAGTCAGATGCTGTTCTAAAGCAGAATCCATTAGATAAGGATAAATTTGATGAAATCCATTCGCGCTATATTAAAAAAGGCGATATTTTAAAAATTAAGCCTGAAGATTTTTTTGTGGCCGATGGAATCCTTATTTCATCTGAGACACGAGTAAATAATTCTTTACTCACCGGAGAGTCTCATCCCGTTAAAATCTTTAAAGGTGAAAAGGTTTTCTCTGGAACTCAGAATCTTGGGCCAGATGTCCTTGTGAGTGTGGAATCAACTCATACTGAAAGCCGCTTAGGTAAAATCCTCCGTCATGTTGAAAATGGATGGTCGAATATTTCCCGGACAGTCGATGTCACCTCAAAAGTCTCAAAATATTTTACCGCTGCTGTATTCATTCTTTCTTTTATTTTATTTTTTATCGTTTTAGCGAAGCATGATTTTGAGACAGCACTCGTCCAAGCGGTAACTTTACTTATTGTGACCTGCCCATGTGCACTCGCTCTTGCCGTCCCTTTAACATTTAATAGATCGCTCTCTTTGGCAGCTAAGAATGGGCTGATTATTAAGAGTGATCAGGTTATTGAAACATTATCAAAAATCGAGCATATCTTTTTAGATAAGACCGGTACAATCACTGAAGGGAAACCCAGTGTAAGTGAATTTACTATTCTGAAAATGACTCAAACAAGAATTGAGGATGTCATTTTTACCCTTGAAGAATCATCACGTCATCCCGTGGCCCGTGCCTTGATGAATTATATTACACCATTAAGAGCAAACCGCTTAATAGTTAAAGATAAGATCGAAATAACTGGAAAAGGTGTAAGTGGAGAAATTAATAGTTCACTTTACGAGATTAATCGTGAGGGGATTTTTGAAGATGGAGTTCTCATTGCTTTTTTTAAGGTGAGAGACTTGATTCGAAAAGATTCAAAAATAATTCTAGAGAGGATTAATAAGTCAGGACTAAAGACTTTTATGTTATCTGGTGATAAGGCCGAGATAGCGCAAACTCTTGGGATTGAAAGTGGGATTGAGACCAGTCATATCTTTGCAGAGATGAGTCCAGAATCTAAGCTTCAAAAAATAAAAGAGTTTCCTCGCTCAATGATGGTGGGTGATGGGGCCAATGATGCCATGGCCTTGCAAGCGGCGGATGTTGGTGTGGCAGTGGCAGGAGCGATGGATATCTCTCTTCGTGCTTCAGATGTTTTTCTCACTGTTCCTGGTCTTGAGGGAGTAGAAAAGGCCATCGTTCTTTCCAAAGAGACTATGAAGATCGTCTACCGCAATCTTGTCTTCTCTATTCTTTATAATATGGTCTCCGTTTATTTTGTTTTTAATAATATGATTTCGCCACTGACAGCGGCCATTATCATGCCTTTAAGTTCTTTAACTGTTCTTATTTCTTCAATTGTGGGGACAAAAAAAATGAGGTCACTATGGAAATCATAATCGTCCTCTTACCTCTGGCCTTATTATTGGGGCTTTTGTTTGTTTTCTCCTTTATTTGGGCGGTAAGACGGGGACAGTATGATGATTTAGAAACTCCAAAACATAGAATGCTTATTGATGATGATAAACATGTGAATAAAAGGAAATTGCTATGAGTCACAACGTTGCCTCCTCTTCGACGGGAAAGAGGGAGAGTTTTAGTTATGATGACAACATTGTAAAATGGTTTGTTATTGCCACAATTGTCTGGGGATTTGTCGCTCTCTTATTGGGCGTGACTATTGCCTTCCAGTTAGCCGACTGGAGAGTGAATCTTGGACTTCCTTGGACGACATTTGGTCGACTTCGCCCACTTCATACGAATGCAGCCATTTTTGCCTTTTGTGGTAATGCCATCTTTGCTGGTATTTATTACTCTCATCAACGACTTCTTAAGGCACGTCTGTTTAATGATATCCTCTCAAAAATTCACTTTTGGGGGTGGCAGCTTATCATCGTTT
>JACCDH010357520.1_pt1 | contig 11299 bp, 10 predicted proteins | sample 7442481 | NCBI WGS metagenome assembly JACCDH01 (sample SAMN15323433, study PRJNA562643) | freshwater metagenome | isolation source: river surface water | place: USA:Blue River Watershed | collected 2017-08-15 | reverse complement strand
GACTAGACACGGAGCACCTAAATCGAAAGATATGGTGAAGGCATAGTCCAGACTACAAACCAGTAGGGTGGTCAAAACCATAGTAGTAAGAAAATCCTGTGGGCCGCAACGCCCGTGCGGGTTCGATTCCCGCCTGGGGCACAAAGCCTCTCACGAAAGTGAGAGGCTTTTTTTATGAAAGACCACGAATCAAGCTTGCTTGAATGAGTGGGCGAGCATAAAAAAAGACAAACAGGAAACGAAGTTTTCTGTTTGAAAGGCTTTGAGTAAGACCAGTTTTCGGGGAAGACGTTTTGAGCAAAGCGAAAAACGGCAGTCCCTAAGTTGCGTTTAACCGCATCTATTTACAAGCATTTTTATCTTAACTTAATAAGATGAAGTCCTTAATCCCAAAAGAGAAAGTAATTGAAATTTGTAATCAAAGTCAGTCAATGGCAAAGGCCGCTGCGCAATTAAATATTCATTTTAATACACTAAAAAGGCTTGCTTTATTATATCAATGTTATACTCCAAATCAAGGATTTAAAGGGGGTAGTAAAGTGACTCCCGCAAAAATTGATTTAAATGAAATTTTAAATGGCAAACATCCACATTTTCAAACCTATAAGCTAAAGAATAGGTTAATTAAAGAAGGAATCATTATTAATAAATGTGCTATTTGTGGTATTAGCGAATGGAATAATAAGATTGTAAATTTAGAACTAGATCATATTGATGGGAATAGAGTAAATCACTTTTTATATAATTTAAGATTACTTTGCCCAAATTGTCATTCTCAAACTGACAATTATAGATCTAAGAACAATAGTAAGAAATGGCCGAAATCCTTATCTTAGCACCTATGTCGCATTTAAAAGAAAGAAATGAAAAAAATTGCCTGAACTGCGGAACTACAGTCGCGGGAAGGTTTTGTCATCAATGTGGGCAAGAAAATGTAGAAGTAAAAGAAAGTTTTTTACAATTGTTAAGACACTTTGTTGAGGATTTGACACATTTTGATGGTAAACTTTGGAAAACATTAAAGCTTTTATTGTTTAAACCTGGCAGCCTTACAAAATTTTACATGGATGGGAAAAGAGCTTCCTTTATTCATCCCATAAGAATGTATTTATTTGTTTCAGCTGTATTTTTTTTATTCATCTTTACAGGTGATGGAACTGATAAAAATGAAGGACTTGGAAAAAATGCCAATCCTCAACAAGATTTCGTTTCAGGATTAAATGAAGGATTTAGATTAGAATTAAACAATGATTCAGCTAATTATAAATCAATCTCCGAATACAATGCTGCTCAACAAAAACTACCAAAATCAAAAAGAGATAACTGGTTGGATGCGGTTGTTAAAAAGAAAGGAATTGAACTAAATCAAAAATTCAATGGAGATAAATTAAAAATAGGGCAGGCCCTTTTTGAAAAATTAGAACATTACTTTTCTAGAATGTTGTATATATCTCTTCCTTTATTTGCCTTATTCTTATGGGTATTGTATCGCAGAAATAAAAATCATTTTTTCGTAGATCATCTTATTTTCAGCATCCATATTTATTGTGCTTTTTATATCATACTTTTTGTCGTAAAAATCATAAATCTATTTACCGAGTTTGCTTTCCATCAAACACTTTCTTTAGTTTCAGCAATCACTCCGTTATTATTATTTTTCTATTTATACAAGTCTCTTCGCAATCACTTTGGTCAATCTAGCATTAAGACCGTAGTTAAATTTTTTATTTTAAACATTTTAACGGTGTTCTTAATGGGAACATTGATGGTCGTATTTTTCATGTTCTCCTTATTTAATATATAGTCATGTCTCAAGATAAAATCTCCCAACGTTTCTTGGAATTAGTTGAAATCATGGATACACTCCGTGAGCAATGTCCATGGGATAAAAAGCAAACCATTCATAGTTTAAGAAGCAATACCATTGAGGAGTTATATGAATTAGTTGATTCTATTGTAGAGGAAGACTGGGATGGTATTAAGGAAGAATTAGGAGATATTATGCTACATGTTTTGTTTTATGCTAAAATTGGTAATGAACAAGGAAAGTTCACTTTGGAAGAAGTAATGGAAGGCATTGCTAAAAAATTAATTCATCGTCACCCACATATTTATGGTGATGTTAAAGTTGAAAACGACGATGATGTAAAAAGAAACTGGGAACAATTGAAGTTACAAGAAGGTAAAGGGAATAAAACAATATTAAGTGGTGTTCCTAACAGTTTACCATCCATGGTAAAAGCATTGAGAATTCAAGAAAAAGTAAAACATGTTGGGTTTGAGTGGGAGAATAAGGAGCAAGTATGGGATAAGGTTGAAGAGGAAATAGGAGAGCTAAAAGTGGAGATTGAAGCCAATAACCAGGAAAAAATGGAACAAGAGTTTGGCGATGTTTTGTTTAGCATGATTAACTATGCCAGATTCTTAAATATTGATCCGGAAACTGCGCTAGAAAAAACGAATAAAAAGTTCAAGCACCGCTTTGAATTAATGGAAACTTACGCTAAAGAGCATGGGTTAGATTTAGCCCAAATGAGCCTGATGGAAAAAGAAGCCTTGTGGCAAAAAATGAAGTAATTAATTACACTTATATAATTTTAATATTAATAGTTTATATTTAGTATTAAAATTATCGACATGAAAAAAGGGATGCTTGCCATTGTTTTTCAAATGATGTTTATACTATCATTCGCTCAACTAAATATTCAAAGGGGGTTAACCGATAATCAAGAAAATCCAATTGGTATTGGCAATAAAACTCCTCGATTTACATGGATAGTTACTACAGATAAAAGAAATTTAGTACAAACTGCTTATCAAATTATCGTATATAAAGGCAAGTTAGTGGTTTGGAATTCAGGCAAAGTGGATGCTGATCAATCTGTATTTATTAACTACGGAGGAAGTTCGTTACAATCTAATACAAAATATAACTGGAAAGTAAAAGTTTGGACAAGTGATCATCAAGAATCAAGTTGGAGTGCGCTTCAAAGTTTTCAAACTTCACTATTAAATAAAAGTGACTGGAAAGCTAAGTGGATTCTTCCTGGATTTGAAGAAACAAAAGAAAGACCTAGCCCTCTATTTAGAAAAGAATTCAATGCGGCAAAAAAAATTCTAAATGCGACAGCTTATATTACTGCACATGGTTTATACGAGGCAAAATTGAATGGCAAAAGAATTGGAGATGCCTATTTAACCCCAGGATGGACAAGTTATAAAAACAGGTTGCAATTTCAATCCTATGATGTTACTAGTTTATTATCACAAGGTAACAATGCCATTGGAGTGAGCCTTGGAAGTGGTTGGTATCGTGGAATTATAGGTTTTGAAAATAAAAATAATGCATATGGTACTGATGTTGCGTTGCTATTTCAGTTACATGTAAAATATACTGATGGCAGTGAAGATATAATTAGTTCTGATGATTCATGGAAGTCAAGTACTGGATCCATTAGATATTCCGAAATTTATAATGGAGAAACTATTGATGCAAGACTGGAACAAAAAGGATGGGATAGAATAGGTTTTAATGATAAGCAATGGACGAATGTTAAAATAGGAGCATTTGGTTATGATAATTTAATATATACACAAAACGAATTAGTAAAAAAACAAGAAAGACTAAAACCAATTAAAATATTTACGACGCCAAAAGGAGAGAAAGTAATTGATTTTGGACAAAATTTATCAGGTTGGGTGGTAATGAAAGTAAAAGGAAACAAGGGGGATAAAATAACATTATCCCACGCTGAGGTTTTAGACAAGTTTGGAAATTTTTACACTGAAAATTTAAGGTCTGCCAAAGCACAGGATGTTTATATATTGTCTGGTGATGGCGAAGAAGTTTTCGAACCACATTTTACATGGCAAGGATTCAGATTTTTAAAAGTGGAAGGTTATCCAGGTGATTTAAAAGCCGAGCATTTTGAAGCAAATGTGCTTAATTCTAATATGGCAATTACTGGAAGCTTTAGTACTTCAAATCCAATGGTTAATCAATTACAACATAATATTTTATGGGGGCAAAAAGGAAATTTCATTGACGTGCCTACGGACTGTCCTCAAAGAGATGAGCGTTTAGGCTGGACGGGTGATGCTCAAGTATTTTCGAGAACAGCTACCTTTAACATGAACGTGCATAATTTTTTTATTAAATGGTTAAAGGACATTGAGGCGGATCAAATTGAAGGAAAAGTTCCTTTTGTTGTACCTAACGTTTTAGGAGCGGATGCAACAAATAGTTCAGGCTGGTCTGATGTTGCTACGATTGTTCCTTGGAATATTTATTTAGCCTATGGTGACAAGCAAGTATTACAGGATCAATATAACAGTATGGTTAATTACGTAGCTAGTATTGGTAAAGTTGCTAATAATCATTTATGGAATTCAGGATGGCATTTTGGTGATTGGTTATTTTACCGTCCTGCAGATGATAATGACGGTCAATCAGCTGTTACTGATAAGGGGCTAATCGCTACTTCATTTTATGCTCATTCAACTCAATTGCTAATTAATACCGCTAAAGTACTTGGTAAAAACGAGGATGTCATAAAATATACTCAATTGCTTGACAAAATAAAAGCCGCCTTTGTAAATGAATTTGTAACACCCAATGGACGTTTACTTTCTAGCACTCAAACAGCCTATGTTTTAGCTTTAAACTTCGATTTACTTCCGGAGCCAATTAGACAAGAAACAGCTAAAAGACTAGTTGATAATATTAACAACTATGGTGTTCATTTAACAACTGGATTTTTAGGTACTCCATATTTGTGTAATGTATTGACAAGGTTTGGATACAATGACATTGCCTATAAATTATTATTACAACCAACTTATCCATCTTGGTTGTATCCTGTTAAAATGGGTGCGACCACTATTTGGGAACGCTGGGATGGGCAAAAAACTGATAGCACATTTCAAAGTGTGGGAATGAATTCATTTAACCATTATTCATATGGTGCCATTGGCGATTGGATGTATCGTAATATGGTAGGTTTGGATACTTATGAGGATGGCGTTGGCTATAAGCATAGTAAAATTCAACCACATATCGGAGGTGATTTTAAAAATGCTGAAGCCAGTTTAGATACTTACTACGGAAAACTAAGTTGCAGTTGGGTAATTGAAAAAGATAAAAACATAATGAAAGTGAATATTCCTTTTAATACTCGTTCAACAGTTTTTATACCAAGTAATGCTATTGAATCAATTACTGAAAATGGCACATTATTAAGTTCATCGAAGGATTTTAAATTAGGAACATTTAAAAATGGATATGTGCAAATTGAAGTTGGAGCTGGAAATTATACGTTTGAAATAAAGAATTAAATTTAAATACTTCATTAATTTAAACCATTATAATAAACATAAAAAAGCCCTCAAATTTTTGAGGGCTTTTTTATTAAAAGCATAATCATTAAATATGCTTAGTCATTTAGGTTAATGATAAATGCATAAGTTCCATAGTAACCAGGATAAAATCCAGAAAGCTTAATACTTCCATTTGATTTTTTGATGGTTTCATAAAAGTCTTCTACATTTTTTATTTCTTCATCATTAATACTGGTTATTACGAAGCCTTTTTCAATTCGGCTTTTACTTAATACACCAGTTCCAAGATCTTTGATAATAACACCGCCTTCAATATCATTTTTTTCTGCAGTGGCTTTATCAATTGTTTCTAATTTTCCACCTAATTTTTCAGCCATCTTGCTACTCTTAGAAAGATCGTTCGTTCCTAATTTTGCTTTTAATACAACATCAAAATTCATTTCTTTGCCATTTCTTTTTAAGGTCATTGCTACTTTATCGCCAGGCTTAAATCTTGATACTTGTTCTTGTAATTCAGGAGCTGTTTTAATAATGGCTCCATTAAACTTAGTGATTACATCACCTGGTTTTAATCCGGCTGCTTTTGCTGCACCACCTTCTAAAACCGTAGTAATAAGAACACCTTCACCAGCTTTATATTTTACATCAAGGTCAGCTTCTAATTTTTTAATTTGTTCATCCGATAATTCTTCTTGAGCCATTGAAACGCCCAAGTAAGCTCGTTGTACTGTTCCAAATTTAACGATATCTGTAACCACTTTTTTAACAATGTTAACAGGAATCGCATAAGAGTATCCAGCATAAGAACCTGTAGGGGACATGATTGCCGAATTGATACCCACTAATTCTCCATTGGTATTTACTAATGCACCACCACTATTTCCTTGATTCACGGCAGCATCGGTTTGTAAGAATGATTCTAATGGTTTATCAGACTGTCTTGAGTTAATGTCAATGCTACGATTTTTGGCACTTATAATACCTGCGGTAATGGTTACGTCCAAATTTAAGGGATAGCCAATAGCAAGTACCCATTGACCTAATTTTATATCGTCGCTATTTCCGTATACCAAATACGGAAGGTTTTTCTCATCAATTTTAATAACTGCTAAATCACTACTTGGGTCCACTCCAATAACTTTAGCTTTATACGTTTTTTTATTATTTAAGGTTACCGTTAATTCATCTGCGCCATTAACTACATGGTTATTGGTAACAATATATCCGTCCGCAGTAATTAAAACGCCACTTCCACTTGCTCGTTGTTCAGGAATTATTCTTGGGCCTCCAAAGAAGTCACCAAAATTATCATCCCCGAAAAAGTCAAAAAACGGATTTCTTGGTCTTTGTTGATTACCGTTATCTACTTTTTTGGCGTTTGTTTTTGTTTTGATATGTACCACTGCAGGGGAGGCTGCATTCGCAGCAGGGGTAAAATCAACTGTTGATCCTGGTGTTACACCATTCACAAAACTGGCATAGTTGGCTGGAAGTTTTCCATTATTTTCAAAAGCAGTGTTGTTTTGATTCCATCTAGTAAAGCCCCAAATGCTCACTAGTGTTGTACAAGCACTAATACCAATAATGGCCAACACATTCTTAAAACTTAGGTTCATAATTTTCTTTTTTGATGGTTACTGTAAAATTTATCAATTGTCATACCATTGTTTACGCAAAATAACGAAGCCGAAACTTTGTCACAAAATCATTTGACATCTTTAACAAAACATTTACGAAAATGTTCGTTTATGTCAAAATTTCGTGATTTCTAATTTAAACTTGACAAAAATTCAAGGGTATCTACGCCATCAGCATACTGGCTTAAACTAGGTTTTTGCAAACTTCCAAAAGGTAAGCCTGTTTTGCCAACCACACATTGAATATTTTGGGGATTGATGTCTGGTAGTTTATGGGTCTCGTAAAATTGATAATGTATTTGAGATAGGGCTGCAAAAGGCGATGCATGCTCACTAAGTAAAATCCCACCAGCATCCATATAATACTGCCTATTCATCATTAATAGGGCCAATTGATAGTCGTAATTATGTTTGTATTTATGCTGGTCAATTAAATAATCGTATTTTTTGAGTGCGGTTACAAGTGGCAAAAAATCATATCCTGTTGGCACCCACACTTGCGTAACATTTCTGCAACCCATTCCGAAATACAACATCATATCATCGGCAAGTAGGTTTAGTTCATCAATTGTTTCAGTGCCGTCTAAAATGGCAATAGATGTTTTATTTTTTCGAATGATATTTGGGTATTTCCCAAAATATTGTTCAAAGTATACACCAGCGCTATTGCTGCCTGTGGCTATATATGCATCACAGTTTTTGAGTTGATCTTGAATGATAATAAGTTCTTTGAAGGTAGGGTTTATTTCAATTAATGAATCAATTACGTATTGCATTAAGACCTTGTCTTTCGATGATAATTTTACAATAGCAATATGTCCCGCAATTAATACACTTAATAAGTCGTGAAAGCCAACCATAGGTATATTGCCTGCCATTACAATACCAACTTTAATATTGGTGGATGAATTGGTAATTGTTGGGTACAGGTTGACCCACTCTTTTAATTCAGATTTTTGTAAAAACTGTTCAACTATTTGTTTTGCTGATTGGTCAATGAATTCAGGTAAAAACCAGGCATTTTGAACATTTGCCTCCATTTTAGCACTTAAAAATGAAGGGTTGTTCGTGTTCAAATATTTATCTCCAAGGGTAAAAAAAGCCTCAATTCTTGCTTGAATGTTCATATGTGTTCTTTATATTTGTAAGGCAAAAGTACGTCACTAATTATTAAATTATTTTTATGGCATTAAAAATCACCGACGAATGTATTAACTGTGGAGCTTGTGAACCAGAATGTCCAAACAACGCAATCTATGAAGGTGGTGTTGAGTGGGCTATGGCAGACGGCACAACAGTAAAAGGAAGTTTTAGTTTATTAGATGGAACAGCAGTTGATGCCGATGCTAGAATCGCGCCAATCGCTACTGATACCTACTACATTACTCCAAACAAATGTACTGAATGTCAGGGTTTTCATGAAGAACCTCAATGTGCTGCAGTTTGTCCTGTAGACTGTTGTGTTCATGACGAACTTTACCAAGAGACTGTTGAAGTCCTCCTGGCTAAAAAAGATAAATTACACGCTTAAAATTTAAGATAAAAAAAGGGGAAGTTTTTTCCCTTTTTTTTATTGTTTATTTTTATGTTTTAATATCAGTTGATGATGAAAAAGAAAGTGGCCTTAGTGACTGGAGGATTGAGTTCAGAAGCACAAATAAGTTATAAAAGTGCAAAAACAGTAATGAATGCACTAGATAAGAATGTGTATGATGTTTATTTAATTGATATTCATCCAACAGGTTGGTGGTATGAAAATATAATAGGGGAGGATGTGGCAGTTAATAAAGCCGATTTTAGTATTGAGGAAGGTGGTGAGAAAATCATTTTTGATGTCGCCCTTATGTGTATTCATGGTACACCTGGTGAAGACGGTAAATTACAAGGATATTTTGATATGATTGGTTTGCCTTATACAAGTTGTGATACGGCAACATCAGCATTAACTTTTAATAAAAGATATACTGTAGCAGTTGCAGGTTTTGGTGGTGTTAATGTTGCAAAATCCTTGCATTTGTTTTTAGACAATCCTGTTACCCCGGATCAAATTTTAGCACAACTTACGCTTCCTGTATTTGTTAAGCCTAATAATGGAGGTAGCAGTTTGGGTATTAGTAAAGTTAATAATGCGCAAGAACTTGCCCCTGCATTGGCAAAAGCTTTTAAAGAAGATGTTCAAGTATTGGTTGAGGAATTTATAAGTGGAAGAGAATTCACAATAGGTGTATTTAAATCCAAAGGAACTTTAACGGTTTTACCAATTACCGAAATTACTACTGAAAATGAGTTTTTTGATTTTGAAGCAAAGTATGAAGGAAAGAGTAAGGAGATAACACCGGCGATTATTAGCGACAAAATGTTCGATGATTTAACTTCCGCTGCCAAAAAAGTATATGCAACCTTAAATTGCAGAGGCGTAGTTAGAGTAGATTTTATATATGACGAAGCTGCTCAAAAAGCCTATATGTTGGAAGTGAATACCGTGCCTGGCCAAAGTGAGGCGAGTGTCATTCCACAGCAAGTAAAAGCGATGGGTTGGAATTTATCAGATTTTTATGCGACTATTGTTGAGGATGCAATTTCAACAAATAAGTAATTTCAAAATTATGCAAGCAATTGATCAGTTATTAAAAAAGCCACTTTGGGTAAATATCTTAATAGGTATTGGTGCTTTTTTGATTGTAATTATCATTTTTTTCTTTTCATTGGGTTGGTTAACGGGCAATGGTATTACTGAAAAAGTGCCAAATATTGTTGGCTTGGAAGCAAGTGTAGCTCAAAAGAATTTAAAAAATCTTGGGTTTAATGTTGTTTTACAAGATTCCATATATGTTGATACATTAACAAGAAATAGTGTGTTAAGGCAAACGCCTGAAGCCGATGAAGTTGTAAAAAAAGGCAGAACCGTTTATTTAACAATTAATAGGGTGCTTGCTCCTCAAATTGAAATGCCTAACTTAATTGGTTTCTCGTTACAGAGTGCTGAAGCATTTTTAAAAGTTTTAGGTTTAAGGGTAGGTTCAATCACGATGGTCCCTGATAGAAATAAAAATGTGATTATTGATCAAATGACAAGAGGCAGTAGTATTGCGCCTGGAACAAAAATTTCATCTGGTTCTATTATCAACCTAACTGTTGGTGATGGCGGGATGACTGCTATAGTTGAGGTTCCTGATTTAATTGGTCTTACTGTTGGCATGGCCAAAGAAAAAATGCTCGGTATGGGTTTTTTAGTAGGCAACTATACGGCCTATTCAAATATATCAGATACAGCAAGTTCATTTGTTGTTGGTCAAGATCCTAATCCTTATTCAATGCAGTTGGATAGCTTAGGCATGCCAATGAAAAATAAAATGAATCCAGGGGGGACTATCAATTTAGTTATTGATAAAGTAGCTCCTGTAAGGACATCAACCGATTCGATTAGATAATATTTTAACACAAATTTTTTAATAAATCTTATATGAAAACAATTACTGTTGCTGAATTAAAAGCCAAAATTGACGCAGGTGAAAAACTTAATTTATTAGATGTTCGTGAGCCGCATGAAAATGCTGCTTTTAATATAGGTGGACAATTATTGCCATTGGGTTTAGTACAAGCCTTGCAAATCGATGAAATTGAACACTTGAAAGACGAAACTGTTTATATATACTGCCGTAGCGGTAACAGAAGTGGTCAGGCATGTTTAATGTTAGCGCCATGTGGCTTTAAGGATGTTGTAAATGTAACTGGCGGTATGTTAGCGTGGCAAGAGCAATTCCCCGGTTAGTATTTTAATTTTTAATTTATGAAAACACCTGCTTTTCTACTTAGCGTTATTATTTTATTATGTAGTGCTTGTGCAAACAATAATACTCCAAATAATAACACATCCAATTATCATGATACTACCGGAAGAAAAGATATTTTCTCAGGTGGTGTACAAATGATTCCAATTCAAACAACAAAAGGGACATTCAATGTATGGACCAAACGTGTTGGAAATAATTCCAAAATTAAAGTGTTGTTGCTGCATGGAGGTCCAGGAGGCACTCATGAATATTTTGAATGTTTTGACTCTTTCTTTCCGCAGGAAGGCTTTGAATATTATTATTATGATCAGCTAGGTTCTGCTTATTCAGATAATCCGAATGATTCGTCCTTATGGAATATAGATCGTTTTGTTGAGGAAGTTGAAACGGTTAGAAAAGCTTTGAGTTTGGATTCATCAAATTTTATTCTTTTAGGACATTCCTGGGGTGGGATTTTAGCGACAGAATATGCTTTAAAATATCAACAAAATTTAAAGGGGTTGGTAATTTCTAATATGGTACCATCCGTTC
>JACCDH011564709.1_pt1 | contig 11301 bp, 10 predicted proteins | sample 7442481 | NCBI WGS metagenome assembly JACCDH01 (sample SAMN15323433, study PRJNA562643) | freshwater metagenome | isolation source: river surface water | place: USA:Blue River Watershed | collected 2017-08-15 | reverse complement strand
TTGTGGAAGAGATAATTCACGCGCTCTCACTTGCAGCGCCACGTGGCCCATTTGACTCACTCGGTGTCGATACCTGGGGACTTGATTTTGGGCTGCTTGATCAGAATCAGCAGCTTGTCTCTCTTCCGGTTAGCCATCGCGACCATCGTACTGATGGCTATCTAGCAAAGGCTTCCGGCATCGTTGGCACTGAACGTTTGCATTACGAAACAGGTGCGCAATTACTTGAGATTAATTCAATTTTTCAACTGCTTGCGATTGCAGATAAAACGCCGGATGAGTTAGAGCGTGCTCACTATTTACAGTTGATGCCCGATCTGATTTTGCATGCTTTAACAGGGAAGATTGGTACCGAGTACACGATTGCATCTACGACGGGTTTGTACGACACCCAGCAGAATGAATGGGCATACAAATTAGCCAAGGATCTAAATATTCCGATGCATGTCTTCGGCACTGTAGAAGATGCCGGAACTATTCGTGGAGTTATCACCCCTGAGATTCAAAGTAAGACTGGAATCGGACCACTTCGATGCATTGCAACTACGAGCCATGACACAGCATCTGCAGTTGTTGCAACACCACTGGAATCACCAGGTAGCGCCTACATTTCATCGGGCACCTGGTCGCTGATGGGCGTAGAAATTGACTCACCGATTACCAATGAGATTACCTTGACCGAGCGACTTACCAATGAAGGTGGTTTTGATCGCAGTATCCGTTTGCTGCGAAATATCACAGGGCTCTGGATCATCCAAGAAGTACGGCGTGATTTAAAGTCACAAGGAATAGATATCAGCTATATCGATCTCGTTGCTGCCGCCAAGAGCGAACCCGACCCTTGGCGCACTCTCTTCTATGTTGATGCGCCCGAATTCATTTACGCCGGCGGAATGATTTCTCGCATTCAGGAGTATGCCAAAGCTACAGGACAACCCATTCCGCACACACCAGGAGAAATCGCTCAAGCCACCTTTGCATCTCTCGCGCTGCAATATGCACATACGGCAGATGTACTTGCTGAATGCAGCGGATTAGCCATGCCCGCTATTCATATCGTTGGTGGTGATGCGCAGAATGAACATTTATCTCAGATGACGGCAGATATTTCCAATAAAGAGGTAATCACGGGACCCATTGAAGCTACTGCAATTGGTAATGCGATAGTGCAAGCAATTGCTACAGGAGAAATTGCAGATATAGGCTCGGCAAGATCATTAATTGCATCCAGTGGCATGAAAGTTGGCACCTATCAACCAACACGCGATACCGTGGTTCGCGATCAGATCAGCGCAGTACGCAGACGTTATGAAGAGTTAATTTCCAGATAAAAGGAGCATCATGGCTACATTGGCAGAAGAGATTTCAGATTTAGCAGTACGCGCTGGTGCACCGGACGCTGATCTGACGATTTTGGCTGAAGGGAATGCAGCAGTTCTTGATGCTGCCGGGGATCGCTTCTTAGTAAAGGCCAGCGGAGTAGTGATGGGAGAAGCCACCGCCGAAGATTGGGTCTGGGTAAGCCTCAGTAAGTCGGTAGAAATTCTCGAGGATGCTCATAAGAATGGGCGTTCACCAGCTTTGGATAGCGCACTCGATGCAATCTTAAAGTCAGCAGTAACTCCCAATGGAGTACAGAAGAAGGCAAGTATTGAAACTTTGGTGCATGTTGTGGCCTTCCATCTCTTGGAATCCACATGGTCCTTGCACACCCATCCCACGCCAGTTGTTGCGCTGGCAGCTAGTAAGGATGCAGCAGCTCATTACAGCGGCACAGTATTTCCTGATGAGAGTGTGATCTGCGGTCCGATCCCGCTCTACCTTCCTTACGATGAACCCGGGTTATCACTTGGCCTTGGCTTCTATTCGGGAGCTTTGAAGTACCGCGAACAGTATGGAATGAGTCCACGACAAATTATTTTGGGTAACCATGGCCTTTGCACCTTTGGAAATGGAAAAGAGGAGGCGCTGGCAACAACGCAGATTGCCGTGAAAGCTGCGCGAGTGAGGTTGGGCGCGCTCGCCGCTGGCGGAATCAACTTTATTCCAAACTCTGCCGCGCAAACGATTGCTTTTCGCCCCGATGAAGTAGCCCGGCGCAAATTGCTTACGGGTGATAACAAATAATGAAACCAAGCGCAGTCACCTTCGATATCGGAGGAATCATCTATTCAGATGATGTCTTTAAGCGAGCCATTTATGGCGCCTTAGAAGAGTTAGCAGGAAAGATTGACGCTGCGCGTTTTGAAGAGATTTATATATCGCACCTCAAATCACAATCAGGATCACTTCGTAGCAAGCTCTGCCTAGAGTTCTTGGGGTCGTTGGCAGCCAAAGATGAATTGATGGAGAAGGCGACAGCTTTGTGGAAATTTAGCGACGCCGATCTCTATGACGATGCGAAGAGCTGTATCACGCAGATGCGCGAGCAAGGCTGCGCAATTGGAATTGTGGCAAATCAAGCTGCCACAGTTGTCGATTCCTTAACAGCTCATGGAATAACGCCCCTCATTGATTTCATGGGGGTATCTGCCTTAGTTGGCTTGGAAAAACCAGACCCCGAAATCTTTAGAAAAGCTATCAATGCACTGAAATGTGCCCCAGAGCAGATTGTTCACATCGGCAATCGTTTGGATACAGATGTACTTCCGGCACAAGGTCTTGGTATGCACACTGCGTGGATTCTTCGTGGTGAAGCCAATCCAGAACCCTCCGATAGCGATTTAGCTACACCCGATATCGTTTTGAAATCACTCATTGGAATTCCAGACGCGATCGCTGCACTGTGATGAAGGAATTATGGCTAGGAATTGATTGCGCTACGCAATCAGTGCGCGGAACGCTGATCGATAGTTCTGGACGAATTCACTTTCGAACATCTGAAGAGCTTGCTCCAGTGGTGCGTGGTTCCGATGGTCGACTTACCCAGGATCCGCGGAGTTGGAACTTAGCTATGGAAAAAGCGATTGCTACAACTGTGAAGAAAGCAAGCAGCGATGGATTTTCAGTTGCTGCGATTTCAATTTCAGCCACCTCAGGAACTTTTGTAGTAACAGATTTGCAGGGAAATCCCATGGCACCTGCTGCGATGTATAACGATGGACGGGCCAATAATCCGCTGGCTCGCGCTGCCGCAATTATCAAGGAAGTTGGCGCGGGGAAGTATCTCTTTGCGCATACACCTGAGTTTGTGGTGGCACATCTCTGTGGCAGAGATCTGAATGAGATTGCAACGGATTGGAGCCATGCTCTGAAGACTGGCGTCAATCTGCAAGAAGGTGATTGGACTAGCTCTGCCCGCGAGATAGCAAGCGACTTGTCGCTTTCTCTGCCGAAGATTGTTGCGCCAGGAACTTTGCTTGGCAGAACTGTGCACGATGACATACCTATCTATGCTGCTATGACAGATGGCTGCACTGCACAGATCTCAGTCGGCTCTTCAGCCTTGGGCAGTGCGGTGACAACGCTGGGCACCACGATGGTGATAAAAATTGTCTCGGCCCAAGAAGTGCATGGTCCAGGTTTTTATAGCCATCTTCTTCCTGGTAATCGTTGGTTAACTGGTGGGGCTTCAAATCTCGGTGGTATCTCTTTTAGCGAACTTTCTGGTGAGATTGCAGAGTGGGATCAGAAGGCACAAGCACTTGGACCGGCATCAATTGTTCTCTATCCACTTGTGGGAGTTGGTGAGAGATTTCCAATTGCCAATAAAGAGATGAGGCGAATTTTTACCGCCTCACCACAAGGTGATGTTGATGAGTATCGCGCAACCTTAGAAGGAATTGCATTTGCAGAGAAGCTGGCCTACCAAACTTTGGCAGCAGCTGGTGCTCCACTGACTGGAACACTCTTCACTGTCGGGGGAGGTGCACGCTCTCATATCTGGAACTCCATCCGTGCCGCAGTCCTTGACCGCACTATTTCTATTGTGAAGGAATCTGGTTCAGATATTGGCGCGGCCATGATTGCGTATGCGGCGTCGCAAGGTGGGGAATTAGCAGCAGGTTTGGATAGATTTAACAGTTCAACAATCGAGCACGTCGCACCCAATAGTGATGAGGTAGCAATCTACGAAGAGAAGTATCAGGAATTTCTCAACTTAGTTTCACCTATGCAAAATCAAGAGATTCGATAAGGTAGCGCCCTGATGAGAAAAGTTTTGATTCTAGATGCGCGTGACAATATCGCAGTCTGTTTGGCAGACCTGGCAGAGGGAGATGTTGTCGAACAAGATGACATCACCATCACTGTAAAGAACAAGATCCCGCGCGGCCATAAAATCGCAACTAAGGCGATTGCAAAGAACGAGGGAATCATTAAGTACGGCGAGCGTATGGGACATGCCGTAGCACCTATCGCAATCGGTGAACATGTTCATGTCCATAATATTTTGGGTGATCGACTATCCGCGGAACAGGTATAGGAATGACAATTAGCGGCGCAATTAAAGGCTTTGATCATGGCAATCGTGGTGCCGGTATTCGCAACCACCAACTCATACTTCCTACTGTTGTCTGTTCTACTCATGTATCACGCAGAATTGCCACCGAAGTTGGAGCAGTCACCTTTGCTCACCAACATGGGTGCGGAATCATTGGAGATGATGTGGCGGGCATCGACAACTTCTTTGTTTCGCTAGCAGATCACCCCAACGTCAGTTCAGTCCTGGCCGTCGGACTTGGCTGCGAAACAATTCAAAGCCAAGAGTTAGCTGCCAAATTATTGAGTCGCAACAAGTCAACCCAATATCGCATCATTCAAGAAAGCGGTGGAGTGGAAGGCACAGTTGCCGCGGGGGTCAAGGCAGCGCAAGAACTTTCTGCAGCATTTCCAACGACACCGCTCACAGTTGCACACCTACGTGTCGGAATTGATCTCGGTCGTGAGGTAAGCGATGCACCAGCGCTAGAACAATTGCTAAAAGACGAGGGCTGCGAAGTGGTTGTGGCTCGCTCAGATGCAAGCTCAGCGGAAACCTTTTCTAAGCTATCTCAAGAAAAAGTTCACCTCATTATTAGTTTCCCACACGATAACCAGCCTGCATCAGGTTTCCCACTCATTCCTGTTATCAACGTTGCCGGCAGCAGCGCGCTTCATCAGGCCATCCGAGGCGATTTTGATATCGATGAGAAGAACCTGCTCTCTGGAATTGTTCCGCTTATTGTCGAAGTGGCATCTGGAAAAGAAACTATTGCCGAAAAGAGCAAGAGCGGTGAAATTCGCGCACCGAGAATTGTGAGAAGTGCATAATGCAATCGCCACTTAAAGCTTACAAACGCGCCAATGGTGCGTGGGGATTGCGCAACCAAGTATTGATTCTGCCGTTGCACTCTGCCTTGTCATCATCAGCCCGCGCTATTGCTGATAATTCAAATGGAGCAGTAGCGATTAGCCATGATTGGTCGGGCGAAAAGGATAATGATCTAGCTCGTATTATTTTTACGTTGAGCGGATATGCATCTAATCCCAATATCTTTGCAACAGTCTTTCTCTCGATCGGAAGCCCTGAAGAGGAAGAGATCATCAAGGGTGCCCAGGCACTGGGACTTACTCGTTTCACCAATCTACTTCTGCCAGAAGTTGGTTCGATGGAAAAGTTGCAGCAAGAGGCAACTGCTCTTGCCAATACCTATCTCCAACAAGCAAAGGCGGAAGAGCGAGTTGATGCGCCATGGAGCGCAATTGTTTTAGGTCTGGAATGTGGCGGATCAGATGCGCTCTCAGGAATCACTGCAAATCCTGCGCTCGGTGTTGCCAGTGATCGCCTCGTTGATTTAGGTGCAACATCGGTACTTGGTGAGACCACTGAGATTCTTGGCGCGGAACATCTCCTAGCAGCACGCGCACTAGATCCAGCAGTTGGCAAGAAAATTGTTGAGATGGTTGCTCGTTATGAGAATTCCATCAACTACGAAGGTATCGATATCCGCGGGGCACAACCGTCGCGTGGAAATATTGAAGGCGGCCTTTCTACACTGGAAGAGAAGTCATTGGGCGCTGCTAAAAAAGCTGGAAACGCGCCATTTACTGGCACCCTCGAATTTGGTGAAATCCCAACCAAAGTTGGTCTCTACTTCATGGATACACCAGGACATGACATTGAACAGCTAGCTGGTTTCGGGGCGGGACATATCAACGTAGTTGTCTTTACCTCAGGGCGCGGTACTCCAACAGGCTCTGCCATCATGCCAACTATTAAAGTTTCAACAAATACTCCGATGTATGAATCAATCCCTGATTTGATTGACTTGGATGCGGGCACCATTGCAGATGGCATCGAGACTCTCGCTGAAGTCGGTGGGCGAATATTTGATGAGATTGTTCAAGTAGCCAACGGAAAATTGACCAAGGCTGAACGCGGTGGCCATCATGAGTTCGCTCTTTCAAGAATGTATAAGACGGTGGTTAAGTAAACACTTTTTGAACGCATTCATCGCGGATTTACGCGTGAAAGTTGAACGCGATTGACTTTGCTCAATTGAACAGTCCATCATTGCCGCTATGAATATCAGTTTGCGGGATATTGCGAAGAAGGCGGGGGTCTCGGTCGGCACCGCCTCAAATGTGCTCAATCGCCCCGGCATTGTGGCGCCTGAAACTGCCAAGCGAGTTCTGCAGGTCATCGAAGAGATGGGCTACAACCCCAACGGTTACGTCAAACAGATGAGCGCAGGCCATAGCCGCACGCTGGGCTTGGTTGTGCCAAATGTTTCTAACCCATTCTTTGCCGAAGTTGCACGTGGGGTTGAAGATGCTGCCGCCAAGAAAAATTACGCGGTCTTTATCTGTAACACGAATGAGAGCCATCAGCGCGAAGAGCGATTTATGAGCGTTCTGATTGAACAGATGGTCAAAGGCGTTTTGATCACGCCCACCAGTTTGAAGCCAGGACATATCAAGATGTTGAAAGAGCGTGGCATCTCCGTAACTCTCATTGATGCAGCTGGCAAAACTTCTACGGAATGTTCGGTCTCTGTGAATGACATCCGTGGTGGTGAAATTGCAATTGAACACTTAGCCTCTTTGCACCATACAAATATCGCTTGGGTCTGTGGACCAGAAACCATTCCGCAGGCAGCTGATCGCTCTAAAGGGGTTGCTGCTGCGGCAAAATCACATAAGTTGAAGATTCAGACCATTCGCGCTGCCAGTATGACTTTTGCAGCAGGTGAAGAAGTAGTTGCTGAGTATTTATCGCTTCCAGATCGCCCCACCGCTATTTTCTGCGCCAATGACTTGCTCGCACTCGGCATGATGCGCGGTTTACTTGCCTGTGGAATCCGAATTCCCGATGATGTATCGCTGATTGGTTATGATGATATTGAATTTGCACCATCTGCAGCTGTTCCATTGACCTCAATTTCACAACCTGCTTATCAATTGGGAACGGTTGCAACTCAGCTCTTACTTTCAGAGTGCGAAGGTATTGAAGCGCATGCCCACCAAGAGGTGAACTTTCAGCCGGAATTAGTTGTTCGAAACACTACCCGCGATGTAGCAAGCGCACGTGCCGAGGCTGTAGTTCGTCGAGAGTACGCACACCTAGCAACTTCATATTTCGGATCATCTGCCCCTGCATAATCGTGAGTGCGCGCTCGACGCCATCTTGCCCACCAGCCATGAGGCCGTAGAGATAAGCGCGACCGATATAGGTGAAATTAGCGCCATGCGCAATCGCTGCTAAGACATCTGCACCATGCATGATTCCAGTATCGATGTGCAGTTCGAAATCTTTCTTAAACTCCTTCTTAATATCTGAAAGTAGATGTAATGGAATCGGCGCCTTATCTAGCTGGCGGCCACCATGATTAGAGAGCAAGACTGCATCTGCACCCAGCTTTGCCGCCATCTTGGCATCTTCTAGGTTTTGAACACCTTTAACGATGAGATTGCCATCCCACTCTTTACGAATCCACTTTAGATCCTCGAAGGTCATAGTTGGGTCGAACATGTAGTCAAGGAGTTCAGCAACAGTGCCGTTCCAAGAAGACATGGATGCAAACTCAATTGCAGGAGTTGTTAAGAAATTCATCCACCAAGCAGGACGTGGAATTGCGTTAAGCAGAGTCTTGATTGTCAGAGTTGGGGGAATAGTCAGACCGTTATATGAATCGCGCAATCTATGTCCTGCTACTGGCACATCGACTGTCAGATGGAGAGTTTTTACACCTACGCGACGAGCCCGCTCAACCAACGCCATCGATCCATCGCGATCTTTCCACATATATAACTGGAACCAGTTTTCACCGGTAGGAGCAGCTTTGACTACATCTTCAATAGATGTTGTACCTAACGTTGAAAGCGAGAAAGGAATTCCAAACTTTTCAGCAGCGCGCGCACCAGCAATTTCACCTTCGGTCTGCATTAAGCGGGTAAATCCAGTCGGCGCAATACCCATCGGCATCTTGTGCGTAACACCAAATACTTCGCGAGATAAATCAACTGCTGAAACATCGCGCAGAATATTTGGAACGAGCTCAATATCGCGATACGCCTGACGAGCTCGCTCGAGTGAGGCTTCTGATTCGGCAGCGCCATCTGTGTAATCGAAAGGACCTTGTGGAGTGCGCTTCTTAGCGATGTCACGTAAGTCCCAGATTGTCATGGCCCGACTAAGGCGCGCCTTCTTGCGATTGAGCGAAGGGCCACGAAAGCGCATCAACTGCGCAAGCTTTACAGGGTTGGGAAGCTGGCGCTTTACATTCTTCGACATGCGCCTATCTTAGAACTATCGCTGTGATTTGTGCTTATCAGCCATCATGTCCATGAGCGCGAAGAGTACGCCAGAGATCACGAATGTCATATGAATGCCGATACGCCATCCTTCGCGGTTGGCATCAAATGTGCCTTCTTTCATGAAGTCTTTGAGCAGTTCAATAACAGAGATGGCAACAAGCGAACCAATCAATTTAATCTTCAAGCCGCTGTAGTCAACAAAGCCCATCCAGTGTGGACGATCCTTGGCATCTTCTGCCACTGCAATCTTCGAGACGAAGTTTTCATATCCTGCAAACAAGACGATGATAATTAAGTTGCCTAGCAATACAGTGTCGAGAAGTTCGAGAACTTGGAGCGTGACTTCACTCGTTGTTGATTCAGTCATGTGAGTGACCATGTGCCAGAAGGCATGGAAGAAGCGATAAATGATGGGGACGAGTGCCAGTAAAAGTCCCACATACAGTGGAGCTAGTAACCAACGTCCGGCAAAAATCGCCTTTTCAATAAAGCTCTCTAGGTTCTTCATGCTGAAATTATTGCAGTCAGCGCACGGAATTCCGCTGAACGCGCCCAATAGGGCAGAATCACCACGTGCATGAATTTACTCAAGAAGTGGAAGAACTCGCCAAGGCGGTCATGGAATACAGCCTCGAGCGATTGAAATCCAACCCACCTCTTGATGGACCGCGCAGCGAAGAAGATTTATATGCACAGCTTGGCAACACCATTACGCCACAAGGTTTAGGTGGCAAAGCCACTCTCAAGGTCTTTACGGAAACGTTAGCGCTAGCGTGTATTTCAACAGATCATCCCCGCAACTTAGCTTTCATTCCATCTGCGCCAAGTGAATACGCCAACCTCTTTGATCTAGTCGTTGGCGCATCATCTCTCTATGGCGGCTCGTGGCAAGAAGGCGCTGGCGCTGTCTTTGCAGAAAATCAAGCGCTTAAGTGGTTGATTGATATTGCTGGATTGCCGCAATCTGCCGGTGGAGTTTTTGTACAAGGCGGAACGATGGGAAATCTCTCGGCATTAGTTGTTGCGCGCGATCAAGCCCGCAAAGCACACCCTGATGCAAGGCGCTGGGTAATTGCATGTAGCGCTGAATCGCATTCATCGATTACATCTGCAGCTCATGTTATGGATGTGGACATCCTTAAAGTTGCGACAAATGCAGAGAACAGACTTGATGGTGTTGCAGTAGGAGCTGCCATCGATGAGCTGCATGCCAATTCCGAGAGAAGGGTATTTGCGATTGTCGGTACTGCCGGAAGTACCAATTTAGGAATTGTTGATGACTTAGCAACGCTTGCGGACTGTGCCCGTGATAGAAATATTTGGTTTCACGTCGATGGTGCCTATGGGTTAGCTGGACTTTGTGCGCCTTCGGTGGTCCATCTCTTTAACGGCGTTGAACACGCTGATTCATTTATCGTGGATCCGCACAAGTGGCTCTTTGCTCCATACGATGCGTGCGCACTCGTCTATCGCAATCCCGAGCAAGCTCGCCAAACGCACACACAACACGCCTCATATCTGGAAACACTTCACGATGACACTTGGTCGCCATCTGATTATGCGATCCATTTAACCCGTCGCGTTCGCGGACTACCTTTCTGGTTTTCACTCGCCGCTCACGGCACAAATGCCTATACAGAAGCGGTAGAAGAAGGTATTCGATTGGCAAAAGAATCTGCCAAGTTAATCAAAGCCAATCCCAACTTGGAGTTGGTTTACGAACCAGAGCTTTCAATAGTTGCTTTTCAACGAAAGGGATGGACTCCTGAGCAATATCAGGCCTGGTCTGATGAGTTACTGGAAAAGCAGATTGGCTTCATTCCACCTTCAAAAAATAGAGGAGAGCCAATTCTGCGCTTTGCTTTTGTGAACCCCTGGACGTCACTCGATGATGTCCAAATGATTTTAGATACGCTGTAAAACAACTCTTACTTAACGATCGAGCAGATTTTGCTCTGGATTGTAAGGAGATCCATTGCGACGCTTTGCGATCGCGCTCAGCGCTTCCAGTACTACTCGATTGGCCAAAATTGCAGTGATATCTGCGCTATCAAATGGGGGAGCAACTTCGACAATATCAATTCCAACGATAGGAAGTTCCAAACAGATGCGGCGAACAGCTTCCAAAAGTTCGCGCGATGTCATGCCACCTGGTTCAGGAGTTCCGGTGCCAGGAGCCATTCCGGGATCAACTACATCGATATCAACAGATAAGAAAACCCCATCGCAGCCATCGGTAACAGTTGCAAAAGATTCATCGAGAACTTCTTTAAGCCCGCGGTGATGTATCTCAGTCATTTCATAGGAGCGCATTCCTTGATCGCGCATCCACATTAAAGTCTTGTTATCTGGCCAATAGCCGCGCAGACCGAGTTGCAAGAACTTGTCACCACGCACATAGCCTTCATCAATCAGGCGGCGCATAGGAGTTCCGTGGCCAACAAGTGCACCCCACTGATCTTCACCAGTATCAGCGTGTGCATCAAAGTGAATCATCGATACTTTGCCGTGGCCTAAGTGGTTGGCAATTCCTGCAACATCTGCTGATGCAATCGAATGATCGCC
>JACCDH010689588.1_pt1 | contig 11302 bp, 13 predicted proteins | sample 7442481 | NCBI WGS metagenome assembly JACCDH01 (sample SAMN15323433, study PRJNA562643) | freshwater metagenome | isolation source: river surface water | place: USA:Blue River Watershed | collected 2017-08-15 | reverse complement strand
GTAGGCATCGAACTCACCTTCGAGGGCGAAAACGAAAACGAAATAGCAAAAGTCAAAGCCTGCCACAACCCCAACTACCAATTGCCAATCGGCCAAGTGGTGGTACGCGTAGACCCACAATACTACCGCCCTACTGAAGTAGACCTACTCATCGGCGACCCTACCAAATCCAAAACGCAGCTGGGTTGGAAACCGAAGTATGACTTACCTGCTTTGGTAAAGGAGATGGTGGAGAGTGATTTGAAATTAGTTTTGTAATATATTCCAGGAATGAAAGGAATTATTCTAGCAGGAGGTTCAGGAACTAGGTTGCATCCGTTAACGTTAGCGGTTTCTAAACAACTTCTTCCCGTTTACGATAAACCGATGATTTACTACCCTTTATCGGTTTTAATGTTGGCGGGTATACGTGAAATCCTTATAATTTCCACACCACATGATTTGCCTAGTTTCAAAAGACTATTGGGAGACGGTTCTCAATTTGGCATTGAGTTAAGCTATGCCGAACAACCATCACCAGATGGATTGGCCCAAGCCTTTATCATTGGTAAAGATTTTATTGGTCAAGATGATGTCTGCTTGGTTTTAGGCGATAATATTTTCTACGGTGCCGGACTACAAAGCTTACTTGCTCAGTCCGTACAAAAAGTAAAAGACGAACAAAAAGCAGTGGTATTTGGCTATTATGTAGAAGACCCAGAGCGCTATGGTGTTGCCGAATTTGATTCAACAGGCCAAGTATTAAGTCTTGAAGAAAAACCGAAGCAGCCAAAGTCAAATTATGCAGTGGTTGGTTTGTATTTCTACCCAAATAATGTTGTTGAAGTTGCTTCTAATGTTCAACCATCCGATCGGGGTGAACTAGAAATAACAAGCGTTAATCAAAACTATTTAGCCAAACAAAATCTACATCTACAAATCTTATCTCGCGGCTTTGCCTGGTTAGATACAGGCACACACGAGGCCCTAACGGAAGCTACTGAGTTTGTGAAAGCTGTTGAAAAGAGAACAGGCTTAAAAATAGCTTGTATAGAGGAGATTAGTTTGAAGATGGGGTATATTGATGTTTCAACATTATCGAAAAGTATCATGTTGGAAGGCAAATCAACGTATTCAAATTATTTAAAAAGAATTCTGAAGCAATAAAGAATGATGCTAGAACCTACGATTATAAACCTCCCTAAATTAGTTGATCCAAGAGGAAATTTAACTTTCCTCCAAAACAACGACCAAATCCCATTTGAAATAAAAAGGGTATTCTGGACCTACGATGTTCCTGGCGGAGAAACAAGAGGCGGACACGCATACAAAACGCAGCAAGAGCTAATTGTGGCCCTCAGCGGAAGTTTTGACGTAGTCATTACTAAAGGCAATGGTAAAGTCGAAAAGTTTCACCTAAACCGCAGTTATTTTGGTCTATATCTCCCTCCTAACACTTGGAGACATATGGAAAATTTTTCGACCAACTCTTTTGCATTACACATTAGTGATTCAAATTATAAAGAAGAGGATTACATTCGGAATCAAAATCAATTTAATACATCTGGCTATGACAAGCGTATCTGATTGTCAAATTGTTCAACTTCCTAAAGTACAAAATCGTTCAGGCAATATTTCTATTTTTGAAAATACTGATAACCTTCTGCCGTTCGATGTAAAAAGAATTTTTTATTTATATGACATCCCTGGAGGTGAGTCCAGAGGAGCACATGCTCATAAAAACTGTCACCAATTCCTTGTAGCAGCTAGTGGGAGCTTTGAAGTAATTCTTGATGATGGAAAAACTGTAAAAAGTATTTGGCTAAATCAAGCTGATATTGGATTACATATTCCTCCCGGGATTTGGGCATCGGAAGTTAATTTTTCATCAGGCTCAATTTGCCTCGTATTAGCCTCAGAGGAATATGATGAATCAGATTATTTACGAGAGTATAATGATTTTCAACTGTATAAAAAATGATTCATCCACTTTCAGACGTACAATCACAAAATGTAGGTGAAAATACTCAAATTTGGCAATTTGCAATTGTATTGAGTGGTGCAATAATTGGAAATAATTGCAATATCAACTGTCATACATTTATTGAAAATGATGTTGTGTTAGGCGATAATGTAACTATTAAGTCAGGCGTATATTTGTGGGATGGTATTCGAATATATGATAACGTTTTCATTGGCCCTAACGTTACCTTTACTAATGACTTAAGGCCGAAATCAAAAAAATACCCTTCAAGATTTCAAAAAATTATTATTCATGAAAATGCTTCTATTGGTGCTGGTGCAATTATACTAGGTGATTTGATAATTGGAGAAAAATCAATGGTAGGGGCAGGTGCAGTTGTAACCAAAAATGTTCCTAGTCGATCATTGGTTATAGGAAATCCAGCACGCATTGTAGGTTGGCTAAATGAAGATGGCACCAAAATGGAAAAAAAAGAAAATTACTACCTGGATAACAAGGGAGCAAAATGGATATTAGATAATAACTCTTTGTTAAAATATGAATAGTATACCGTTCTTAAATTTCGAACCCATGCACTCCTCAATCCGTGAAGAGATGCGACTATGCTTTGATAAAGTGTATGATAGTTATTGGTACGTTTTGGGAAAAAATGTAACTGATTTTGAAGAATCATATGCTGCCTTTAATCAGACACAGCATTGTGTTGGCGTGAGCAATGGTTTAGATGCTTTACATCTTGCATTAAAGGCCTGCGGAATAGGCGAAGGTGATGAGGTCATTGTACCATCAAATACTTATATTGCCACGGTTCTTGCTGTATCATATGTTGGAGCTACCCCCATTTTTGTAGAACCAAGACTTGATACCTATAATATCAATCCTGAATTAATTGAGAAGGCAATAACTAAACGAACAAAGGCTATTATGCCAGTTCATTTGTACGGCCAGTCTTGCGAGATGACTCAAATCATGAAAATAGCAAATAAACACAAGCTTTTCGTGATTGAGGATAATGCGCAGTCGCAAGGTTCTACTTTCGATGGAAAGTTAACCGGATCTTGGGGGCACGCCAATGGCACGAGCTTTTATCCAGGAAAGAATTTAGGAGCGCTTGGTGATGCTGGCGCAGTTACAACAAACGATGCTATTTTAGCAGAAAAGATTCGAATTTTTCGCAATTATGGTTCTTCAAAAAAATATCATAACGAGGTTATTGGATATAATATGCGTATTGATGAATTGCAAGCAGCTTTCTTATCAGTTAAGCTCAAGCATCTTAACGCTTGGACTAAACAAAGACAAGAAATAGCAAGCTGGTATAATGAAGCTTTAAACGGAATTAACGGACTGATATTGCCACAAACTGCTAAAGGCGCGACGCATGTACATCATCTTTATGTGATTAGAACAGAGAATAGGGATCAATTACAAGCTTATTTAACTAAAAAAGGCATAGGGACTCTAATTCATTATCCAATTCCTCCACACCTTCAGGATGCCTATAAGTCTTTAGATTTTGCACAAGGAGACTTTCCTATTGCTGAAGAGATTGCTAACACTTGTTTGAGTTTGCCTTTGTGGCCAGGCATGACGCAAGAACAGGTAATATATACAGCTAAGATTTTATCGGATTTCAAATAAATGACGGAAGAAAGATCGGCTTATCGTCAAATTATGAAGGCGACTTCAATTTTTGGAGGAGTTCAATTTTTTCAAATTATCATAGGTATCATCCGATCTAAGTTCATTGCCGTATTATTAGGCCCCGCGGGAATGGGAATTTCTGGTATGCTGCAGGCCACTTTAGGGATGATTTCGGCAATCACTAACTTTGGTCTTTCATCGAGTGCAATTAAAAATATTTCTGCTGCCCAAGCTGAAAATAACGAAGAAAAAATAGGCAAGGTAGTTGCTATTTTTAGAAGATTAATTTGGGTAACAGGAATATTAGGTGCATTAATAACCTTAATAAGTTCTTCACTTTTGAGTCAAATAACCTTTGGGAATAATGATTATACCTTTGCATTTGCTTTATTATCAATAACACTTCTTATTAATCAAATTAGTGCTGGTCAAAGTGTTTTTTTAAATGCTATGCGGCAAATAAAATTGATGGCAAAATCATCAATTATTGGCAGTCTTCTTGGGTTAATAACCACTATTCCGATTTTTTATATGTACGGTGTTGATGGAATAGTTCCTTCCCTCATCATAGTATCTCTGTCCTCTTTTTTTCTAAGTTGGTTTTTTGCATCAAAACTCCCATTGCAAAAGGTGAAAGTCAGTATAAAGGACATTTGGTCTGATGGAAAAGAAATGTTAATTATGGGTTTTATGATTAGCCTTAGTGGGATAATTACCCTAATAGTTTCTTATTTAGTACGTGTTTTTATTAGTAATTACGGAAACATAGAGGATATCGGATTATATAATGCTGGCTTCGCAATAGTTAATTCGTATGTCGGATTGATTTTTACAGCTATGGCAACGGATTATTATCCAAAATTGTCAGCCGTTGCTAATGATAATATTAAGGCAAATGAAACCATAAATCAGCAAGCTGAAATAGCAATTTTAATTTTAAGTCCAATTATTTTGATTTTTATATTTTTTATCAAGTGGATTGTTATCATATTATATTCTCATGCATTTATAGCTGTAGATCAAATGATTTTATTTGCAGCAGCGGGTATGATTTTTAAAGCGCTGAGTTGGGCAATAGCTTTTCTATTTTTAGCTCGCGGTGCTGGTCGATTATTCTTTTGGAATGAATTAGTTGCTAACTTTTACATGCTTGGATTTAATATACTAGGATACTATTGGGCGGGTTTAAAAGGTCTTGGAATTGCGTTCTTAACCTCCTACGTATTATATGCATTTCAGACCATTTTGGTGTCAAAACAATTTTTCAAATTCAAAATGTCATCGATACTAAAAAAAATAGTAGCCATAAATATATTAATTACTCTTATGGGGTTAATTTCAGTATTCTCTCTTTATGCTTTTATTTCAAATATTGTAGGTGTTCTGTTGATAGTACTTTCCGTAAGTTTCAACCTGTCTTTCCTGAACAAAATGTTAGGATTGAAATCAAGGTATTTTGGTTCTTAGTGCTATCCATAAAGGATGACTTAAAATCCCCCTTTTATATTTTGAAATTATTAATAAAATGACGTACAACTTTTTATCAGGAGGGAAAAATCACGGAGGGGGAGCTCAAAGCATCCAAGTGTTATTAATCAAGGAATTATCCAAAAGAGGAAAGAAATGTAGGTTGTTCGACACAAAGGACGGTAGCGTATATGCAGAATTATTATTAAATCAAATTTCATTTGATTTTGTTGAAACATCTAATTTTTTTGACAGGAGTTCTATGTTAAATAGCAATGACTTATTAATTGTTTTTGATACTAATTTATTTGGAAACATTGCATTGTTCGGAAATTCAGATTGTAAGGTTTTGGTTTGGGAAATTTTTTTTCCATGGGTTAATCGATTTGTGAGATATAAACACATGCCTATAAGGTATTTTGCTGCGAAATATGAAAAATTAATTTTAAATGAAATTTCACAGAGAGACGCATTTTTCTTTATCGATAATTTGGGAAAAGAGGCTGTGGAAAGACGGCTAGGAGTTACAATTCATGATAAATTTTATTTGCCCATACCGATAAAAATAAATAATAAAACGAGTGTTTTAACTCAAGATAAGAATCAAATTGTTTTGAGTTATGTTGGTCGTTCAGTTGATTGGAAAGTATATCCATTATTGAAAATTTTCACTGACTTAAGTAAAATAAATATTAATAAAAAAATCGTATTCAATGTTATTTGTACAAACCGTGGATATATTGAAAAAATGATTGCGGATTACAATATCCATACAGGACTTGTAGAAATTAGATTTTTTGAAAATCTCAACGGGCATGAATTGGTGAATATTTTGCAAAACAGTGATTTGCATTTTGCAATGGGAACGGCGGCATTAGATGGAGCCAAATTAGGAATTCCTACAGTACTTATGGATTTTAGTTATTCTTTATTTCCAAACAATTACTTTTACTCATGGTTATTCGAATCAAAAAAGTTGAATTTAGGCAATGAACTAATCAAAGAGTCTTTATCACCAGAAAATCACACAATGGAGGAACTAATAATTCAGTGTTTAGACAAAAAATTTGAAATAGGTAATAATTGTTTAGAATATGCAGCTCAAAATTATAGCGTTGACGTAGTAATAGACAAAATTGAATCATATGCAAAAAACAATTCAACATATTTTAATTTCCGAAACATAAGTAAATTGTTGATTACAAAGCATCTAATCCTATTAAAAAGAATCAATTTGATTTCACTTTCTTCTACACTTTTCTCAATTCGAGGACTTCTGCAAATAAAATAATAGTTTGTTATTCTGTTTTTGGAAATTTAAGCAGATATAGTTTATATCTTAATTATGTTTTGGATCTTTTAAAGATATTAAGAAAAAGATTTAGTTTTTTTTTCTAATTTGTAAGAATTCGTCAGATTTTGCAGACAAATTTGATGTCAAAATGGATTCTGAATTGATATTTGAAAGACTTAATTATTACAAATCAACTATGATTATACGCTTTGGGGCAAATGATATTTGTAAATACTCAAATTAATTAAGTTTTTACAAAAAAAAAATCGCTACCTCAATTCATCAAAGGGAACCAATTTGAATGGGAATAGAATCTTGAACAGGCAATTTCATTTCAAACTGGAACGGGTTATTTAATTTTTTAAAATATTGGTTGCTTGAATTATTTTATAACGAAACATATTAAAATTATGGTCATGCACACTAGTAAAATATTTTTACTTAAAGCACTTAAGAAACTTTATAAATCAATTTTTTATAAATCGAAAAACCCTTACAAACTTATCTCGGAATACGATGGTAGTAAGTCGTCAGAATTGATATATAACGCCTTGATTTCCGATAAGCCATGTATGATTGCAAGGTTCGGTGCCACCGAATTACATTGTTTGTATAATTATCTTGGTGTTAAGTCTAAAGAGAGAAATTATATAAAATTCATTCAAGGTAAAATTCCGCCATTTTGGTGGAATGAAAGCATTATACAGCAGATGCAAAATTGGTCCGGATTTTTTCCTCCCACTCATGAAAAAATAGAGGCTTATTGTGAGCTTTTATTAAAGGATATTTTAGAGTTAGATATTTTAGGATCATGGATGAAATTGGAATATGAGTTTACAACACTGATGAACGTTGAAGAGGTTCATTTGTGGCATTTGGAACCTTTTTGGTCCAAATATCCTTGGTCTAGTGCTTTAGAAGGCAAAAATATTTTAGTAATACATCCATTTAAATATTCAATTTTAAATCAATATTCAAGAAGAAAATTATTATTTGAAAACCATAATGTCTTGCCTGAATTTAAATCATTAAAAGTTATTGAAGCAGTTCAGACTTTAGGAAAAAGTGATACAAGATTTAATGATTGGTTTGACGCTCTTGATTTTATGAAAAAACAGATCGATGAGTCTGACTTTGATATCTGCCTTATAGGTGCAGGAGCATATGGATTCTCTTTAGCAGCGCATGTAAAGCGTAAGGGCAAAAAAGCAGTTCATTTAGGTGGGGCACTTCAATTACTTTTTGGGATCCGAGGAAAACGTTGGGAAAATCAAAGTTATAACGTTAAAGAATGGGGACTCCCGGAAGGGAGTTATACTAGGTTAATTAATAATAATTGGGTTAGACCAAATCAAGAGACTAAGCCTAAGATAAAAAAATTAGAAGGTGACGGACATTATTGGTGAATTTTTTACTATCTCGAAGGTTAATGTAATTTATTAGAATTTTTATAACTTTTAATTAAAATGATTTACTTAGAATTATCGTTCAAATTTTTAAGATTCTTGTTTAAGAAAATAATTGAGCCAATTTATTTTCCTTTTGCGAGAACAATATTGTTTCTAAATGGAGCAAATGTTGGACAAAAATTAAAAGCCAAAGGTTTTATTAAGATAAACATAACAAGAAGAGGTGTTTTAATTATAGGAGACAATTTTTCTTTTAACAGCGGAAATAATCATAACATCATAGGAAGACAGCAACGGACTATTTTTTGGATTGAGGGTAAACTCAAAATTGGAAATAATGTCGGTATGAGCGCGACTGCTATAATATGTAATCATGAAATTGAAATAAAAGATTTTGTCACAATCGGGGGAGGAACCGTAATTTATGACACAGATTTTCATTCATTAGATCCAGAGGTTAGGAAAAATAAGCAACTTGACCGCAAGAATGCCAAATTTGGCAAGGTAACCATAGAAGAGAATGCATTTATTGGAGCACATACAACTATTTTAAAAGGTGTAAGAATTGGGAAAAATAGTGTTATCGGTGCTTGCTCTGTGGTGTCGAAAGACGTGCCAGACAACGAAATTTGGTCAGGCAACCCAATCAGATTTATAAGAAAAGTCTAGTGTTTATTAAGCAATTATATTGGAGTCTAAGAAATTCATTTCATTGGTGGAATTATCGAAGAATGAAAATGAAAGAATTTCAACAACCTGATATTTTTGATATAATTGTTTTGGTTGGAGACATCCAAGTAGAATTTTTTAAAGCTAGTTATTCTGATTTTGAATTTTTAGCTTGAGAGGTTAAAATTGGACTTTGCTCAAGATTGTCAACAATTCTTTTAGAAAAGCCTAAAGAAGTTTCCATGTTTATAGGGATAAATGATGTACTTGCAAATAAGTCAATCAAACAAATCAATAATTCATTTACTAAACTGCTTGACGTTTTAAATAATCATGAAGTTTCGTACAAAGTAATTGAGATTATTCAAGTTGGATGTAAAAGAAATAAAATCAATGCTCAAGTAACGGACACCAACAAAATATTGCATTCTTTGATAAGTCCAGATAGAATAATTTCGCTTACTTATATGGGCTTATTTTCAGATGATATGATTCTAGATAGAAAATACTCAGATGATGGATTGCATTTAAATGAGTTAGGGTATGCCTGCGTGAATAAAATCATCCATTCTAATTTGCGATCGAAATGATGCAACAAAGAGGTCTTTTTTGGGTTGTCGTGGGATTAATAGCGGTTGATATTTTGCGATATATAGGAATGGATGGTTCTTTACAAGGATCTAACGCAACTTATTTCTCTGCAATTGTTGTTTACTTGTCATTTTATTGGCTTGTTAATTCACAATTTCAAGCATTTAAATTTTCGAGAGAAAATATCTTAAAGATTTGGTTATTTATTTTAACTTTTGCTATCGGATCAGGAATAATATTATCCAATGATTATTGGGATTATAAACAATTATTCTTGAACGTTCTTGGTTTTTCAATAACCCCGCTCTTCTATTTTGTTGGAAACAATAAGTCTAATTTTTTCTATATAAATAATCTCTTTTTTAAATGGATTTTCACTTTTGGGGTGTTTTTAATTCCATTGGGTATTGTAACTAATTATGAGTTGTACGCGCGTATAATGATACCAGTTACCTTTCTGCTTTTGCTGTTTCCTTACGTTTCTTTGAAATATAAGACTTTGCTATTGGCTGTGTCTTTCTTATCAGTTGTCACCGCACCTGACTTCCGATCAATTCAAATTAAACTATCAATTGCAGTATTATTCGTCCTCGGTTATTATTTTCGAAAATTCATTAATAAGAAAATCTTACTGTTAATACATTCGACAATATTTATTATTCCATTTTTTTTTATCGTTGGCGCAGTCTATTTTGACTATAATTTCTTTAAAGATGGTGTAAGTTCTGAAGAAGAATATATTGTTAATGTTGGCGAGAATGAATCCAACTTACGTGCTGATACTAGAACTTTTCTTTATGTCGAGGTTATAGCAGATTTGGAGGGATATGAATGGTTAATCGGTAAAAGTGCTATCGGAAGTTATCAAAGCTCTTTTTATGGACACGGTGGCGGCGACGATAATGGAAAGAGATTTGGATGTGAGGTAGGTATTTTAAATATATTATTACGTAATGGTATAATTGGTGTTTTTATCTATTTAATATTGCTTTACAGAATAACTAGGAGTGCAATTAAGTGCAGCCAAAATTATTTAATTTCTTCGATTGCGTTATTATTAGCTTTTCGGTGGCCATTAACCTTTATTGAGGAATTCACACAGTACGATTTAAATTTCTTTTTCTTTTGGGTTTTACTTGGTTTAATTTCAAATAGGAGTATGCAACTTCTTAAAGACAAAGAAGTTTCTCTATTTATTGAAAACAAAAGTTATCATATTAATTCATATTATGTTAAATATTGATACAAAGCCATCTATATCAGTTCTTATTACTTGCCATAATCGTAAGAATAAAACACTAGAATGTTTACGATTGCTATTTCTTCAAAATGGATTAGATACGGATTTTTACATTAAAGTTTTTTTAGTAGATGATGCTTCTACTGACGGCACATCATTGGCAGTAGATAAATATTATCCTCTTGTGAAAATTATTCATGGTAATGGAAATTTATTTTGGAATCGAGGAATGCACTTGGCATGGGAAGTCGCAAGAAAAGAGTCAAACCCTAACTTTTATTTGTGGTTGAATGACGATACATTTTTATTTGAAGATGCAATATTAAGCGCCCTAAAAAGTTCACGGCTTGAACTAGATATTGTTTGTGGAAGTACATGTGATGATAAAGGCATATTGACTTATGGTGGTTATACGCAACGGAACAATAAATTAATTCCAAATGGTGCCATCCAAAATTGTGATTACTGTAATGGGAATTTTTTACTAATTCCTGCAGCAGTTGTTGACTCTATCGGGCTCAATGATAGGAGGTTTTCTCACGGTATTGGAGATTTTGATTATACTGTAAGAGCAAAAAAAGCAGGTTGCAATCTCTACATAACACCAAATTTTATAGGTATTTGTTCGTCTAATGATATTATACCCAGTTGGAGAAATCTAGATATAGGATTATTTGAACGAATTAAACATCTATATTCTCCTTTGAGTGGTTGTATTCCACATGAATACTTTATATATTCCAAGAGAAAATCAGGACTATTGAAAGCGCTGATACATTATTTTACAATTCACTTGCGAGTTATTTTTCCAAACTTATGGAAAAGGAGAACTATTTGAATTTGTTTGAATTAAAGAATAAAAATTTACGCTGTTAAAATGAAAAGAATAGAGAGACCATTAGCGCCAATTGTACTTTTTTGCTACAAAAGATTAGATACTTTAATTCAAACAGTTGAAGCACTTCAGAAAAATTATTTGGCTGCTGAATCTGATTTATTTATTTTTTCGGATGCAGCAAAAAATG
>JACCDH010964602.1_pt1 | contig 11305 bp, 11 predicted proteins | sample 7442481 | NCBI WGS metagenome assembly JACCDH01 (sample SAMN15323433, study PRJNA562643) | freshwater metagenome | isolation source: river surface water | place: USA:Blue River Watershed | collected 2017-08-15 | reverse complement strand
TGCGATCATCAACTTCGTCGCCAAGACCCTGGTCGGCGTCATCGACTGGAAGCTGGACGTACAGCAGGCCATCGCCTTGCCGAACATGGGCAGCCGCAACCGGGAAACCGAGATCGAAGAAGGCACATCGCTGGCCGAACGCGTACCGGCGCTCGAAGCGATGGGGCATAAGGTCAGGCAGATGCCTTTCCCCAGCGGCATTCATGCGATCGTGGTCACGCCCAATGGACTTGAAGGTGGTGCTGATCCGAGGCGTGAGGGCGTGGCGCGCGGCAAGTGATGCAATGGCCGTCGACAGCTTCCGACCCTGCTGGCCATGCTGGTGTTGCAGATTTGCGTCTTTGTTCGCAAGCTTGGATGATGCAGACATCAGCTAACGCAGCGGGTGCATCAACTGTCGCAGTGGGATCAAGCAATCTGGTAAAACGTCGGCCATGCTCTTGACTCGCTCGCACTTACCTCATCGCCCGTCGTCACCAGGTTATCGGCTGCTGGCGGCCATGCTGCTGTCGCTCGCATGTTCACCGTTTGCGATGGCTGACACACTGGCGAAGATCAGCCAGTCCGGCGTGGTGACTTTCGGCTATCGCGAATCCTCTGTGCCCTTCAGTTATCTTGATGGTCCGCACAAGCCTATCGGCTTTGGCGTCGACATGTATGCAGCCATACTCGAAGGCTTGCGCAAGGCTACCGGACGCCAGGACATCACTGTTCGCTATCAGGCGCTGACCTCGCAAAACCGTATCCCGCTGGTGGCCAATGGCACGGTGGATCTTGAATGTGGATCCACCTCAAACACCGCATCGCGCGCCAAGACCGTCGCTTTTGCGATCAATTATTTTTATACCGGTCCCCGGTTGCTGGTCAAAAAGGGCGCGGGCGTGAATGATTTCGATGACTTGCGCGGCCGCGCCGTGGCAGTCACGACCGGTACGACCAGCTTCAAGCTGATGCGCCAGATGGACCTCGAGCGCAAGCTCGGCATGACCCTGCTGGCCGGCAAGGATCATGCAGATTCCTTCCTGCTGCTCGATGCCGGTCGTGCAGCAGCTTTCGTGATGGATGACATCCTGCTCTATGGTCAGGTGCTCAATGCGCGCCATCCCGAGCAACTGGCCGTGGTCGGTACGCCGCCGCAGGTCGAACCCTACGCCTGCATGATGCGCAAGGACGATCCCGCCTACAAGCGCGTGGTCGATGAGGCGCTGGCCGGCCTGATGACGTCGGGTGAATCCGAGCGCATCTATCAGAGGTGGTTCATGCAGCCGATACCGCCGCGTGGCCGCAGCCTGAACCTGCCGATGAGCCCGGCGCTGCGCGAGAACCTGCGCCAGCTGTCAGACCGGCCGGCCGGATGATCACGGGATGACGTCATGACGCTCGATTGGACAATTTTCTGCAAGAGTACTACTGGCTCGGCACAGCTGGTTGGCTGCTTTGGTCAGGGTGGTGAGCTCAGCTATCTGCAATGGCTGCTCTCGGCCTGGGGCTGGACCGCGGCAGTCGCTGCCTCGGGCTTCCTGCTGGCGCTGTTGGCCGGTGCGCTGGTAGGTACGTTGCGCACGCTGTCCGGTCATCGGGTATTGCCCGCACTCGCCTTCGGCTGGACCGAACTGTTCCGCAATATACCGCTGCTGGTGCAGATCTTCCTCTGGTATCACGTGCTGCCCTTCTTCATGCCGGCGCTGAAGTCGCTGCCTTCGTGGTTGCTGGCGTCGGTGGCGCTTGGATTGTTCACATCCGCGCGTATTGCCGAGCAGGTGAGGGCAGCGCTGCAGGCGCTACCGCGCGGCCAGTATCAGGCAGCGCTGGCGCTCGGTCTGCGCATGCCGCAAGCCTATCGTCTGGTGATGCTGCCGGTGGCATTCCGGCAGTTGCTGCCGGTGATCACTTCCGAGGCGATGAGCAGCGTGAAGAATTCCTCCGTCGCCTTTGCCGTCGGTATCGCCGAGCTGACGCAATTTGCGCTGCAGGCGCAGGAAGAGACCTCGCGCGGCATCGAGATCTATCTGGCGGTGACGCTGCTGTACGCCGTGACCGCGATTACCGTCAACCGCTTGCTGGCACTGGTCGAGGCCTGGCTGCGGGTACCCGGTGTCGCTGGTGCGGCTGGCAGCGGCACAGCGTCGACAGGCGAGCTGCCGGGCGGGAGCCGGTGATGGAACTGGACACAAGCTTCTACAGCTGGGACCTGATCGGTCGCTATGTGCTGGAGGGCTTTACCTTCAGTGTGCAGTTGACGGTGCTGGCAACACTGGGCGGCGTGCTGCTGGGCAGCTTGTTGGCGGTGATGCGGCGCTCGCAGCACCAGTGGATCTCGCTTCCTGCGGCAGCCTATGTGAACACGATGCGCTCGGTGCCGCTGGTGATGGTGATCCTGTGGTTCTTCCTGCTGATGCCTTTCCTGCTGGGGCGGCCGATCGGCGCGGAGGTATCGGCGATCGTGACCTTCATTGCCTTTGAGGCGGCTTTCTTTTGCGAGATCGTGCGTGCCGGCATACAGGCGATACCGCGTGGCCAGTCGCAGGCGGGGCTTGCGCTTGGCATGAGCGAGGCGCAGAACCTGCGACTGGTGATCTTGCCGCAGGCAATGCGCAACATGCTGCCAGTGCTGCTGACACAAGTGATCGTGTTGTTTCAGGATACCTCGCTGGTGTATGCCATCGGTGCCTATGACCTGCTGAAGGGCTTTGACGTGGCCGGCAAGATTGTCGGTCGACCGATCGAGGCCTATATCGGCGCAGCCGTGGTGTATTTCCTGATCTGCCTGACGCTGTCGCGACTGGCAGCGCACCTGCAGCGCCGGATGGCGATCCTGCGTTGAGCCTGTCCGGCTAGTGCTGGCGACCCCTTGGGAGCGTGAATGATGATGACGATGAAAAATCTGTCGAAATGGTACGGCAGCTTTCAGGTACTGGCAGATTGCACGACCGAGGTCGCCCGTGGCGAGGTAGTCGTGATCTGCGGACCTTCCGGTTCGGGCAAGTCGACGCTGATCAAGACCATCAATGCGCTTGAGCCTTTTCAGCAAGGGCAGCTGTGGGTGGATGGCATTGCTGTACATGACCCGGCCACTCGCCTGCCGGTGCTGCGCGCACGGGTCGGTATGGTGTTCCAGCATTTCGAGCTGTTCCCGCACCTGACGGTGATGGACAACCTGACATTGGCGCAGGTTCGGGTGCTGAAGCGCAAGCAGGCCGATGCGATCAGGCGCGGCGCAGCCCTGCTGGAGCGGGTAGGGCTTGCCGCGCATCGCGACAAGTTTCCGGCGCAGCTGTCCGGCGGTCAGCAGCAGCGGGTGGCGATTGCGCGTGCGCTGGCAATGGACCCGGCGGTGATGCTGTTCGATGAGCCGACCTCGGCGCTGGATCCGGAGATGGTCGGCGAGGTGCTGGAAGTGATGGTGCAACTGGCCAATGAGGGCATGACCATGATGTGCGTAACCCATGAGATGGGCTTTGCGCGCCGTGTAGCCGACCGCGTGATCTTCATGGATCAGGGACGCATTATTGAGGATTGCCACAGCGAGGAATTTTTCGGCAATGTGCCGGCCCGCGCACCCCGCGCGCAGGAATTTCTGTCGCGGGTTCTCGCACATTGAATTGGTCGATTCTCTAAAAACAAATGCCCGGATCGCTCCGGGCTTATTTATTCAGGCATAGGCGCGATCAGATCTCGATCTTGGTGCCCAGCTCCACCACGCGGTTGGGCGGGATACGGAAGAAATCCGAGGGCTTGGCCGCGTTCTGCATCATCCATGCGAACAGACGCTCGCGCCAGAGAGCCATGCCGGGCAGATTGCTCGGTACGATGGTGTCGCGCGCGAGGAAGAACGAGGTATCGGCCAGCTCCAGCCTGATGCCATGCTGCTGCTCAAGCAGTGCCAGCACATGGTTGATGTCCGGCGTTTCCTTGAAGCCGTGCACCGCTCGCACCACGAATACATTCGACCCCAGCTCGCTGACGGTCAAGCGCTCATCGTCCCGCACATAGGGCACGTCCCAGGTCGACAGTTTCAGGAACAGCACGCGCTCATGCAGCACCCGGTTGTGCTTGAGGTTGTGCAGAAGCGCGACCGGCACGAAGTCGATATGTGCGGTCAGGAACACCGCGGTCCCTTCGACACGGTGCGGCGGATGGGCGAGTAATGATTCGACAAAATCGGGCAGGCGCACCGATTCATTGACCACGCGCTCGCGCAACAGACGCCGACCCTTGTACCAGGTGGTCAGCATCACAAAGCAGAACGCACCCAGCATCAGCGGATACCAGCCGCCATCCTTTACTTTGATCAGGTTCGCGGTCCAGAACGAGAAATCCACCACCAGAAACACCAGCACCATCATCAGCACCATCAGCGGGTTGATCTTCCATTCATTGGACATCACCACGGCCAGCAGGCAGGTGGTGATTAGCATCGTGGTCGTGACCGAGATGCCGTAGGCAGCGGCCAGATTGCCGGATTCGCGGAACTGGAACACGGTGAACACGACCAGTATCAGCAGCAACCAGTTCACCATCGGCATGTAGATCTGACCGCGCTCGGTATCCGAGGTATGCAGGATCTGCATGCGCGGCAGAAAACCAAGCAGGATGCCCTGATTGGCCAGAGAGAAGGCGCCGGAAATGACCGCCTGAGATGCGATTACCGTTGCGACCGTTGCCAAGCCGATCATGGGCCACAGTGCCCATTCGGGGAGCATCATGAAGAAGGGGTTGGCGGCCGCCTCCGGGCGCGACAACATCATCGCGCCTTGACCGAAGTAATTCATCATCAGCGCCGGCAGCGCGACCAGCAGCCAGGCCAGCCTGACCGGGCGACGACCGAAATGCCCCATATCGAGATAGAGTGCCTCGACGCCAGTGACCACCAGTACTACCGAGCCCATCACGATGTAGGCCTGAAGCGTATGCTCGGCGATGAAGTCGGCGGCATGCATGGGATTGACCGCTTGCAGTATCTGCGGGTTCTGCACCACGCTGGCGATACCGAATCCGGCCAACGCCATGAACCAGATCACCATGATCGGGCCGAAAAAGCGGCCGACCGCAGCGGTGCCGTAGCGCTGGATCATGAACAGCGCAATCACGATGATCAGCGTAATCGGTATGACGAAGCGCTTGAGCTCGGGCTGGATCACCTCCAGGCCCTCTACTGCCGACAGCACAGAGATGGCCGGTGTGATCACAGATTCACCTAGAAGCATGCAGGCACCCAGCGCACCTAGCATCAGTAGCACCACATAATGTCTTTTGTCCGAGCGCGCCGAGCGCAGCGCCAGCGCCATCAGCGACAGCACGCCGCCTTCGCCATTGTTATCTGCGCGCAGAACGAAGGCCACGTACTTCAGCGTCACCACCAGCAGCAATGCCCAGAAGATCATCGACAGAATGCCGAATACCGCGCCGTGCGAGTAGGGTATCCCATGCTCAGGGCTGAAGCATTCCTTCAATGCGTACAGCGGACTGGTACCGATGTCACCGAAGACAATGCCGACCGCTGCCAGCACCAGTGCGCCGGTGGAGGCATGCGCATGTCCATCGCCGGTCACGCTGACCGGACGCATCACTGAGGATTGTGAAAACTCGGGATTGCTGATCGCCACGTTAGGCTTCCTGAAAGCAGTAGGTGAGTGTCGCTAGACGGGTAGGTGCCGATGGGTCGGTGTGGGACCGTTTTGGTTCACTGCGAAGGCAGCGGCCGGGTCACGACCACTGCACCGCGCAACTTGCCGACGCTGTAGCCGGTGGCCTGGTCGTCCGGATAATCGGTGCGGATCTTGTCGGCCAGCGGTGCAGGAATGTCTTCCTTGCTGCCGTGGCAGCTGACGCACATGGGCTGTACCGCAATCGCTTTCGCATATCGCAGCTCACGCCGACCGCCGTCAACCTCGGCCACGCTCCAGTGCTCGATCTCGGCCGGCTTCTCGCCATTTGCCATTCGGGTCTCGAAATCTGTCAGCGCAGCTTTCTGCCAGACGTTCGGCGTACCCATTTTCGGATTGCGCACGCGGGTGCCGACGCGAGTGACCATTGCTCCATGCATTGCCGACAATTCTTTCGCAATCGCCGGTGCCACTTCCTTGCAGACGCTGACGGCGGCGATCGGCCCATCGGTTGACATCGCGCCCTTGAGCTTGCCGCCCAGCTGGTTCAGCAAATCCGTGGCGATGCCGCGTGTGGACTGCACCAAGGCCGGGTCGATGCCATCAGGCGCGGACTGCGCTGCCGCCGGATGATGAATGATGGACGCAATCAGAGCGAGCGCGAAAATCATGGCGAGTTCTTGGCATCGGTTGACAAGGGAGGGGAGCGGCTGGGGGTGGCGGTGGTTCAGATCAGCCATGGCATGCCTTCATCAGATTAGTCGTGCGCTCGGTTCGTGCCTGTCGTGTGTCAGGGGCAGGCCAGCGAGCTGCGCTCGACACGGATAAGTGCGAAGCCTGCATTAGTCGCTACGATGCTCGCCCTCGCGATTAAAGGCTCGGTATCCTTCCGTCCGACGATCACCCAGGTTGTGGCACGCTCGCAAAGCGCTTCCTTGAGGTTCGCGATAGGTCGTAACGCGCGCCGGCCAGCATCCGGATCGAACTGGCCAGCGTCGAACAGCTCACGTGGCCAACTATCAGTCGCTACCAGCGATGGGTCGTCCCAGTCATGATAGACCGGCAGCGGTTCGCGCAGCTGAGCATAGATGGGGAAATCGAAACGATACAGGCGTAGCGAGACCAGTCCGTCCCCCGGCCGCGCCTGCGCTCGCCAGGCTTCTGCCAGCGGTTTGGATGAGACATCGTTCGATTTGCTGATCAGTACAACAGCCACTACGCATAGCAGGCCAGCGCTGGTAGCGAGGCCGATCCGAACCCAACGCCGCTGCCAGTTGGCGACGGCTTCGCCCGTCAGAGCAGCCAAGGCTGGCACGACCGGCAATGCATAGCCGACCAGTTTGGAACTCGGCACCGAAAAGAAGCCGATGATGACGGCGACCCACGTCCATAGCAGGATGCGCACCGATCGGTGGGCAGGATTGCTCGCTTCGCCGAGCCGAGTGCGGGCAATGATGGCGGGTGTCCATGGCAGGCACAGCACGGTCAGCATCGCTGGATAGAACCAGAATGGTTGCTGATTGTTGAAGCCAGTCTTCGAGAAGCGTTCAAAGTGCTGGTGAATGAAGAAGTAGTCGAAGAACTGTGGAAATTTTAGTTGCAACAACACGAACCACGGTGCGGCGATTACCAGGAACAGCAGGGGTGCTGGCCACCATAACAGGCGCAGTAGCCACAGTGGACGGCGGGCAAGTAGCAGCCAGAAGAACATGACAGCAGCCGGCAGCACGACGCCAATCAGCCCCTTGGAGAGCAGGCCGAGCGCCATACAGGCCCAGGCCAATAGCAAGCTGGTTCGCCAGCGCAGGCCAGCATCACGAGAGAGAAGGGCATCGGCTGCGAATGCGATCGCGCCGGTGATGAAACCTGCCACCAGCATGTCATGATTTGCATACTGCGCACCGCCGAAATAGAGCGGCAGCGTAGCGAGTATCAGCAGCGTCCACAGCGCGGCAGACGATGATATCCAGCGCTTGACCAGATGCCAAATGGCGCCGGCGGCGACCAGCGCGCCGATCATCGAGGCCAGCCGCACCGACCACTCGGCGAAGCCGAACAACTGCATCGAGAGGGCGGTCAGCCAGTAGAACATTGGCGGCTTGTGGAAATACGGCAGACCGTTCAGCGTGGGCGTGAGCCATTGCCCGGAGCGCACCATTTCCCAGGCCACGCCCGCGTAGCGCCCCTCATCCGGCAGCGCTAGCGTGCGTGCCCAGATGGTGCTCATCAACCAGACCAGCAAGGTGATACCGATCCAGATGACCTTGTTTGGGCCGGTCAGACGTTGCGCTAAGCCAGGAATTCCGCTGGCGTTGAGATTGAGCTTTGCGCCGGGGGGCAGAGGCTGCATGGATGACAGAATGATCGTTGGCGAAAAAGCAAAAACCGCTGGCTTCGACGCTGTGTTTGAAAAGCGTGCGCGATTATAGCCCTGCGCGTGCTTGTTGCGCCGGTAATAGCACCGCCGGTGCGATCCAGCGGGAAACAGTAGAATTCGAGGCGTCGCCGATCAGGAGGCACCCAGCAGGAGGAAGCGTGTTTGCCCCATCGTTGATCCAGAAAGCCGTAACGGCTGCCATGTCCACCGCCAGCCGAGCTTACGGCAGTCGCGCGGTGATCGCTTGTCTCGGTCTGTGCCTTTGGGCTGCGCCTCCGGTCGCCAGCGCGGGCGGCACCATCGTCGGCGGCGGCAATAATGCCTGCGAGTCCTATTTGGATTCGGATGACGACGCCAAGCTCGCCAGCGAGAGCTGGGTGCTGGGTTTCCTCAGCTCGGCCAATATGCGCTCACGCAATCTCGACCTGCTGTCCAATTTGTCGAATGGCACCATCATCGACGCCTTGGAGAGCCATTGCACGGCCAATCCCGGTGACTCGATTGCGGCCGCCGCGATCGCCTTGCTGAAGTCGCTGGTCGCCAGCGCCGATGGCCAGTGCAGCAATGATGCCGCCGCCTCGCTGAAGGCAGGAACCCTGAGCATCTGCCACACCGCAGGTTCGCTGGAGAGCAATCCCGAGCCGACTGGCTTCAATCTGACGGTTCCTGGCGTGGAATAAAAATTCTGCCGAGCAATTAAATGATTGCCGGCACCGGGCACTCATTCAAGGTTTGCAGACCTGCGACAAACCTGTTCCAAAAATCAAGATCAGTGGCCGACGATCGGATGGGTCACATGGGATAATCCGTTAACCTCAGGCCTACTGCATTCGAGTTCATCAATGAAAGCGACTTCCCGGACGGCATCCGACGGCTATGATCCCGGCCGACTCTTCAGTGCGCTGCGCATGCAGTTGAAGCTGCGCAGCGACACCAGTCTTGCACGGGCACTGGAAGTGCCGGGAGCGCTGGTGCGTCTGGTCCGCATGGGCGAGATTCCGGTCACGCCCGAGTTGCTGATCCGGATGGAAGAGGTCAGCGGCTGGAGTGGCCGGCAGCTGCGCGACCTGATGGGCGACCGCCGCCACAAATTCCGCTTCGACGAGGTGCGGGATCCGGCCTTCGGCGACATCATTTCCGAGATTTACGCGTCCGCAGACGCGAAAAAATCCTGGTAAGCGCGCGGCCAGCGCTCCAAATCCCACTTCATCAATTCAAAATTGCCCGGCATTCGGCGCTGCCCGACAATGCCGGCTGGGTGCTGGTTGAGCATGGTCAGCAGCCATCCTCTCAGTCATTCACCGCCAGAACCCACCCATGAGCCAGATCGACATCGACCACTTGAAGCAATGGATAGGCCGCAGCGAGTCTGCCAGCGAGTTGTTGGCCACGGGTCCTGCGCGTGCACTGGCGGCCACGCTGGGGTCCGAGCGCCGAATTACCTGTGGCGGGCTGACCGACAAGGGGCTGACCGACAAGGGACTGACCGATAAGGGTCTGACCGGCGCTGGACTGGCTGAGCGTGGGTTGGATGGCGGTGCGGTGTCCGATGCCGTTCTTGCCGATGGTGATGCACTGCCGCCGCTGTGGCACTGGATCTATTTCTGGACGCCGACCTTGGCCTCGGCTTTGGGTCCGGACGGTCATGCGCGCAAGGGCGGCTTCCTGCCGCCGGTGCCGCTGCCGCGCCGCATGTGGGCCGGAGGCCGCCTGCGTTTTGACGCGCCACTGAGGCTGGGCGAACTGGCCGACAAGACCTCGACCATCGGTGAAGTCAGCGTCAAGCAGGGCAGTGCCGGCCCGCTGGCCTTCGTGACCGTCGCGCACACGATCTCGCAACACGGCCGCATCTGCGTGCATGAAGAGCACGATATCGTCTACCGCGATCCCGCGCGCGCTGGGGGAGCCTCAGGTACATCTGGTGCATCCGGTGCATCCGGTGCATCCGGAGCGGCCGGCAAGCCGGCGCCGACCGGTGCACACTGGAGCCAGATCGTCGAGCCCGACCCGGTGCTACTGTTCCGTTATTCTGCGCTGACCTTCAATGGGCATCGCATCCATTACGATCGATCTTATGCGACCGAGGTCGAGGGCTATCCCGGCCTGATCGTGCACGGGCCGCTGGTGGCGACCTTGCTGGTCGAGCTGCTGCAGCGCGAGCTGCCGGACAGGACGCTGCAGGCTTTCAGCTTCCGTGCATTAAGCCCGCTGTTCGATACCGAAGGCTTCAGCCTGCATGGCAAGCTGTCGGACGATGGGCATGTAGCCCACTTGTGGGCAGCAAATGCGCGCGGCGAGCTGGCGATGCAGGCTGAGGCGAGACTGGGCTGAGTCGCGTACAAGAACAACAGGCAATCAAACAAGGAATCCATCATGCGTCCATTGGACGGCATCACCGTCATCACGCTGGAGCACGCGATCGCGGCACCATTCTGCACGCGCCAGCTGGCCGACCTCGGCGCACGTGTGATCAAGGTCGAGCGACCGGGCGTCGGCGACTTTGCGCGTGCCTATGACAAGCGAGTCGACGGACTGGCTTCGCATTTCGTCTGGACCAACCGCTCGAAAGAAAGCCTGACGCTCGATGTCAAGCATGACGAGGCCAAGGTCGTGCTTGAGCGCCTGCTCGCCAAGGCAGATGTGCTGGTGCAGAATCTCGCGCCTGGCGCGGCGGCGCGGCTGGGACTGTCTTACGAGGCATTGAAAGATCGCTTTCCGCAATTGATCGTCTGCGACATCTCCGGCTATGGCGCCGACGGCCCGTATCGCGACAAGAAAGCCTATGACTTGCTGATCCAGAGCGAGTCCGGCTTTTTGTCCGTCACTGGCACCCAAGATGAACCGGCCAAGGCCGGCGCATCGATTGCCGATATCGCCGCCGGCATGTATGCGTACACCAATATCCTCGCTGCGCTGATACAGCGCGGACGTAGCGGCAAGGGCTGTGGCATCGATATCTCGATGCTGGAAGCCATGGCCGAGTGGATGAGCTTCCCGCTGTACTACGCCTTCAAGGGTGCGACGCCGCCGGTGCGGGCGGGCGCGGCGCACGCCACGATCTATCCCTACGGACCTTTCCCGGCCGGCGATGGCAAGACCGTGATGCTGGGCCTGCAGAACGAGCGCGAGTGGGTCGTCTTTTGCGACAAGGTGCTGCAACAGCCGGCACTGGCCAGTGATCCAAGATTTGCATCGGCCGACAAGCGCAGCGATGCGCGCAAGGTGTTGTACGGCATCATCGCCGAGGCCTTCGCGTCGCTCAGCGCCGAGCAGGTGATCGCGCGGCTGGATGATGCACAGATCGCCAATGCGCGGCTGAACG
>JACCDH010442468.1_pt1 | contig 11305 bp, 10 predicted proteins | sample 7442481 | NCBI WGS metagenome assembly JACCDH01 (sample SAMN15323433, study PRJNA562643) | freshwater metagenome | isolation source: river surface water | place: USA:Blue River Watershed | collected 2017-08-15 | reverse complement strand
GTTGCAAGACAGGACAGCAAAGGATTTCCTGCAGGTGGTTTTCAAATGGAGAATGCATTAACACGTGAACAAACCATTCGTGGAATGACCATTTGGGCAGCCAAAGCAAATCGTATGGAAAAGAATGTGGGTTCATTGGAAGTAGGCAAAAAAGCCGACTTTATTATCTTGGATAAGGACTTAATGAAAGTGGCAACAGATAGCATATTGCATGTTAAAGTGTTGAAGACTTACCTTAATGGCGAAAGAGTTCACTAATAAAAAAGAGAAGAAAATAGTAAATAAAAAAAAGAAAGAATACTAATTCGAGTGAGCTTTAGAGCATTGCGCAGGGCGAGCCGAGAGTTAGTATTCTTTCTTTTTACTAATATATTTAGAGAATGTTATTCTATTCATTCTCAGCTGTTCTCTTTACGCTAAAAAGTGTAAATAGTATCTAAAAGTCTGAACTCGCACTTCGTGCTCAAACATGCAGACTTTTTTAACGATATTATTTACACTTTTTTTAACGCTAAGAACAGATGTTCACTCATAGAGCAACATTCTCTTTAAATATAAATTTTTAAAGATCAAATGTTATTCAGGCCAAAACTATTTCTTCACTTGAATGATAAACTTTTCCTTAAAATAGTCCTCTTGAAATATATCATAAATGGACATCATTTTTGGACGTACGCCACTTTCAAAAATTTCCTGATGTAAATCCCCGCCCTTTAAGCAGATAAGGCCATTGGGTTGGTTGGGCTTTTTGTTGATGATGGGTCCAGCCCATTTCCATAAATCCTTTAATGGGGCAACAGCACGACTTATTGCATAGTCAAATTTTTTATTCTTAATATCTTCTACTCGGGTATGTCTAGTAGTAATGTTTTTGATGCCCACCATTTCACATACAGCATCCACCACTTTCAATTTTTTAGCAATACTGTCCACTGCTAAAAATTGCACTTCAGGGAAAAAGATGGCCATAGGCACACAGGGAAATCCCCCTCCACAACCAATATCAATCACCTGGGTTCCTTTTTCCCATTCAGCAATGGCAGCGATACTTAATGAATGTAAAACATGGTGCAAATAAAGTTGATCAATGTCTTTTCTTGATATCACATTAATTTGACTATTCCATTCCTTATAAGCCGCTTCTAGCCCTGATAATTGGGCCATCTGAATACTAGTAAAGTCGGCAAAATATTTGGTAATTAATTCCAGTTTTTGTTCGGTGCTTTCCATACGCTAGGTAAAGTAAATAGGTAATAAAATACAGACCATAAGTCAAATAAAAAGAACCAAGGCCATAAATCTAATTCATTTAATTTTTTCATAGTGGACCTAAGGATTGTTCCTTGAATAAGAAACCTCGCGCCCCATAGACTTGATAGTAAAATATATTCTTTTGTAAAAATGAGTGCGGTGATTAAAATAGGGTACACTAAAAATTGACTAATTGCATAAAGACCTAATAAAAAAGCATGATGACTTTTATAGTATTTACTTGTCGTGTAGTGTCTATATTTTTGAGTCATCCAATCATTAAAAGTTGTTTTGGGTTCGCTTAATGTGTGTGCATCTTTGTCAATTACAATAGCTGTATTTTTTCTTTTAGCAACCTGATTAATAAACAAGTCATCGTCACCACTTGGCATTTGATTGATGGAAGAGAACCCCTTATTTCTGAAAAAAACATCTTTCTTGTAGGACAAATTTCGTCCAACACCCATATAGGGTTGACCTGCTAAGGCATAAGAGAAATATTGTAAAGCCGTATGAAAAGTTTCAAAACGAATTAATTTATTCAATAAACCAGGCTTCTTTTTATAAGCGCCATATCCCAATACAATTTCAATATGGTCATCGTATCCATCCTGCATTAGCTGCATCCAGTTTTCACTTGCAGGCACACAATCGGCATCGGTAAGCAATAAGGTTTCATATTTTGCTGATTTAATACCCATAGATAAAGGAAATTTTTTTCCATTAATCATTTTAGCGTCCTGCGTTAAGGTTACAATATTTAAGTTTTTAAATGATTTTTTAAATTCATCTAATAAATACCTTGATTCGTCTTCCGAATTATCATTCACTAAAACAATTTCATGCGTGGTACTATATTCTTGGACCAATACACCTGGTAAATTATTGGCTAAATTTTCAGCCTCATCTCTTGCACAAATAACCACCGAAATAGGGTGCTCAACATGCACTGTTTTTTTGGGCTTTTTGTAAAGGGCTAATCGAATAAAGAAAAACAGATAGTAAAATAGCTGTATTGCTATAATGCAGGCAAATACACCTATTAAAATAGTGGATACGGTTAGGTTAGTAATCATAGTACAAAAGTAATACTATTTGACCTTACCTTTGCGCTATGGCTGCATTAGCATTTGATTTAGAATATAAAAATCCCACGGGGGCTGCGCGCGCGGGAACCATCACAACGGATCATGGCAAAATCCAGACCCCTATTTTTATGCCGGTGGGTACCATTGGTTCTGTAAAAGCGGTAACTCAGCAGCAATTGATGGCCGATGTGAAAGCCCAAATTATTCTTGGGAATACCTATCATTTGTATTTAAGACCCGGAACCGAAATTTTAGAAGCTGCAGGGGGTTTGCACCAATTTATGGGATGGAATCAACCCATCCTTACGGATAGTGGGGGATACCAGGTGTTTTCATTGGCCAATAACCGTAAAATAAAACCAGAAGGGGTCGTTTTTCAATCGCATATTGACGGAAGCAAACATTTATTTACTCCCGAAAAAGTAATGGATATTCAACGCAGTATTGGGGCTGATATTATTATGGCTTTTGACGAGTGCCCGCCCATTCCAAGTACCTATGAATACGTAAAAAAAAGTATGGACCTTACCCATATTTGGCTGGACAAATGTTTTAATCGTTTAGCGGAGACGCCTGATTTGTATGGTTATACACAAAATTTATTTCCCATTGTACAAGGGGGATTAAATAAGGATTTAAGAAAAGCTTCCTGTGATTATATCAGCGCAAAAAACGCAGTGGGGAATGCTATTGGTGGCTTAAGTGTGGGGGAGACGGAAGAAGAAATGTATGAATTCACTGCAGTTTGTTGTGAAAATTTACCTGAACAAAAGCCGCGCTATTTAATGGGGGTAGGCACTCCATGGAATATTTTAGAAGCCATTGATTTGGGGGTGGACATGTTTGATTGTGTAATGCCCACCCGTAATGGTCGCAATGGGATGATTTTTACTTCACAGGGGGTTATTAATATAAAAAACAAGAAATGGGAAAAAGATTTTACTCCCTTGGATCCAGGTATTCCAAATGAATTAAGTCAATATTATACAAAGGCTTATATGCGCCATTTATTTGTAGCGGATGAAATTTTAGGATTACAATTGGCTAGCATTCAAAATTTATCCTTTTATTTATGGTTGGTGGGGGAAGCAAGAAAACATATTATTGCAGGGGATTATAGTAGTTGGAAAACATTAATGGTAGAACAAGTTAAAACTCGTTTGTAAATTATATTGAGTGAAAAAACTAGATTGGTACATATTAAAAAAGTTTTTGAGAGTATTTTTCTTCTCCATTTTTTTATTTGCTGTTATTTCAGTGGTAGTAGATGTGAGTGAAAAAACCGATGACTTTGTAAAATCTGGCCTTTCAGCGGGGGAGATTTTCACGCATTATTATATTGGATTCATACCGCATATTATTGCCCTTCTATTTCCATTATTTGTATTTATTGCAGTTATATTTTTTACTTCAAAAATGGCTGGTCAAACTGAAATTGTTGCCATTTTAGCGAGTGGAACCACTTATAATAGATGGTTGCGTCCATATTGGATTGGAGGTGCCTTATTGGGTTTATTATTATGGGTATCGAATCAGTGGATTGTACCAAAAGCAAACAATATCCGAGGGAGTTTTGAAGCAGCATTTGTAGATAAGCACTCCACTTACAACGCACTATTGACTACTTCGACCGATATTTATTTTAGGATAGACTCTTTTACTTATGCGGGTATTTATGGTTTTGACACGGCCAATAATAGAGGGAGTGGTTTTTTTTCCTATAAAGTTGCCAAGGGCAAAGTGGTTCATAATTTAAGGGCAGAAAATATTATTTGGGATACCGCTACTAAAGCATGGCGATTAACCGAAGTAATTGAACGTAAGGTAATGGACAATAAGGAACTGGTAACATATACGACCGAATTGAAAAAAAAGTATCCATTTAAGCCAGTAGATATTAAAAAAGACAAATACACAAAAGATAAACTCACCACCCTTCAACTCATCAATCAAATTAAGTTAGAAGAATTAAGGGGGTCTGAGGGGTTAAATGAATTAAAAATTGAACGTTATCGGAGGGATGCAACCCCCATTACAGTGTTATTATTAACCTTAATTGGGGCCATCATTGCAGGCAGAAAATTAAGGGGCGGAAGTGGTGCTCATTTGGCCCTTGGATTTGTTATTGCGGCTTTGTTTATTATTACCGATCGTTTTTCAACTATCTTTTCAACTAAGGGAAATTTACCCCCATTATTGGCCGCTTGGATACCCAATTTAATATTTATATGGGTAGTGTATTATTTGTATAAAAAAGCACCTAAATAAGAGTTTTTAACTAACTTTACGCGTCATTTTAAAAAGGGCAAAAAATCATTAAATTAAAGCCGTATTTATGGAAGCGATTAAAGATCTGTTTAGTGTAAAAGCAACAGCTGCAGCTGCTGAGATTAAAGAAATTATTAAAACACACGGTGAAAAGAAAATTGGTGATGTAACACTAGCGCAAGTGTATCAGGGTATGAGAGGTATTACTGGCTTGGTTACAGAAACAAGTTTGTTAGATGCGCAAGAAGGAATTCGTTTTCGCGGATTTTCCATTCCAGAATTACAAGACAAATTACCAAAAGCACCAGGTGGTGATGAACCATTGCCAGAAGCTTTATTTTATTTAATGATGGTAGGAGAAATTCCAACCGAGGAGGATGTAAAACAAATAACCAATAATTGGCAAAGAAGAAGTCATGTGCCTTCACATGTTTTTGATGTAATTGATGCTTTTCCGTTAAATGCTCACCCAATGACAATGTATGTAGCTGCGGTGATGGCATTACAAACGGAAAGTAAATTTTCTGCAGAGTACGCGAAGGGAATGAATAAAAAAGATTATTGGCAATATACCTATGATGATTCAATGGATCTAATTGCACGTTTGCCAAGAGTTGCAGCATACATTTACAGAAGAAAATATAAGAACAACGAACATATTCATCCAAATGGATTATTAGATTGGGCAGGTAACCTTGCTTATATGATGGGCTTTGAGGATGAAAGCACCAAAGAATTAATGCGTTTATACATGACTATCCATGCCGATCATGAGGGTGGAAACGTATCAGCGCACACAACACACTTAGTAGGTTCTGCTTTAAGTGATCCATATTTAAGTTATGCTGCCGGTATGAATGGATTAGCAGGCCCATTGCATGGATTAGCAAATCAAGAAGTAATCAAATGGATTTTTGAAATGCAAGAAGCCATTGGTTCAGATAGTCCTACCAAGGAGCAAATTGTAGATTACGTTCAAAAAACCCTGTCTTCTGGTAAAGTAGTACCTGGTTATGGGCATGCGGTTTTGAGAAAAACTGATCCTCGTTTTACAGCACAAATGGCATTTGGTAAAAAACATTTACCAGACGATAAATTGGTTAATACCGTTTGGAATATTTATGAAACAGTTCCTCCAATTTTGGAGTCATTAGGTAAGGTAAAAAATCCATGGCCCAATGTGGATGCACATAGTGGCGCTTTGTTAGTACACTATGGAATTGTTGAATACGAATTCTACACAGTATTATTTGCAGTAAGCCGTGCGCTTGGGGTATTGGCAAGCTTAACATGGGATAGAGCTTTAGGATTCCCATTAGAGCGTCCAAAATCAGTTACTACCGAAGCGGTTAAGTTATGGTTGGATGGCAAAGGAGAAATTTAATCAAACAATAAATTTGTAAAATAGCATCCACTAGGATGCTATTTTTTTTGCAACAATATTGCTATACTATTGATAATAAATGAGTTACTATTAATTTACTTTCTAATGACCTTTGCTTGACCATCCTTAATATTAGAAAAAATCGTTAACTTTATACACTTCTAATTGGAAGTAGGATTACTATAATCATTCATATTTTATAATTGCTTTTATGATACAATTAACCATTTTAGGTGTTTTTATTGCCTCTCTTTTTTTCTCTGGATTAATTACAGTTAACCAGGGTACGATTGCAGTGATTACCATGTTTGGTAAATACCGCCGTATTTTAACCCCAGGCCTTAGATTCAAAATCCCGTTTATTGAATCAGTTTATAAAAGGGTAAGTATTCAAAATCAAAGTTTGGAAATGGAGTTTCAGGCAGTGACCATTGACCAGGCGAATGTGTATTTTAAAAGTATGTTATTGTATTCGGTACAAAATGCCAACGAGGACACGCTGATCAAAGTTGCTTTTAAATTTATAAGTAACAAGGATTTGATGCAAGCTTTGGTAAGAACAGTCGAAGGAAGTATTAGAGCCTTTGTGGCCACTAAAAAACAAGCGGAAGTACTTACAGCCCGAAGAGAAATTGTTGATTATGTAAAGGATCAAATTGACCATAGTTTAGAGGAGTGGGGGTATCATTTACAGGATTTACAAATAAATGACATCACTTTTGACCAACAAGTGATGGAAAGTATGAGTAAGGTGGTAGCAAGTAATAATTTAAAAGCGGCTGCAGAAAATGAAGGGCAGGCTTTGTTAATCACTAAAACCAAAGCAGCTGAAGCGGAAGGAAATGCCATAAAAATATCTGCACAAGCCGAGAAAGAAGCAGCTCAATTAAGAGGACAGGGAGTTGCCTTATTTAGACAAGAAGTGGCAAAGGGAATGAGTGAGGCTGCCGAGGAAATGAAACAAGCTAATTTAGATACTAATGTAATTTTATTTAGTATGTGGACAGAAGCCATTAAGAATTTTGCGGAATATGGAAAAGGCAATGTAATATTTTTAGATGGTAGTGCCGATGGAATGGATAAAACATTAAAGCAAATGATGGCTTTAATTTCCAGTAAGGAAGAGAAGAAAAATTAAGTAATTATTTAAAATGTACCTTATGAGATATTTATTGTGCTTAATCCTTTTTGTGTTTTGCAGCTTTAAGCCTGCAACACTTACAGAAAATGAAGTGTACTGCTATATTGTGAAAGTGGGGATTAAAAACCCTGAAATAGTGTTAAAGCAAGCTATTTATGAAACTGGGCACTTTAAGTCATATAATAGCAGGGTAAAGAACAATATTTTTGGATTTAGAAGAACGGCAACCTATATCACATATAGTAGCTGGCAGGCTTGTGTGGATTATTATAAAAAATGGCAGGATAAACATTATAAGGATTCATCACAGGACTATTATACTTTTTTACAAAAAATAAATTACGTTGGTAATAGTAGATTCAATTATGCCGGTGAATTAAAAAAGATTAAAATTAGAGATTCTTTAAAATGTAACTAGTTTATTTATTCCGATCATTACTTCTAAAGAGGTCTAATTAATGAAAGATAAAGCATTTGCCCCCGTTACCATATTAAGCTCGGTTATTGTTTTATTGTACTTATTATCTTTTACTGATTTAACTGTCTTTAAATGGTTACCCTTAAATCAAGTTGATATCCTTTCGGATGTTAGAGCAAACAAAATAAAGGAAATAAAGCAACCTTTGATTGCAGTGGATACTGTAAAAAAGATTGGAACCCATTTATTACCATCCGATAATACATTAATTGCAGATTATGGGATAGATTCTAATAACGCGCTACTTTATTTTTTCGATAAATTAGATAAATTGAAACAAGGCAATGGCAAAATACGTCTAGCCTATTTCGGTGACTCATTTATTGAGGGCGATTATGTTACAGACGAACTCAGGGTAAAATTGCAAGAAACCTATGGAGGGAATGGCTTAGGATTTATTCCAGTTCAGTCTATTGTAGAAGGGGAATACAAATATTTAAATTTTAAGTCTAATCATTCTTGGAAAGATGACAATTTTGTAAATAGTAGTAACTCTAAGTTTTTGGGATTAACAGGCCATGTGTTCTATGCAAATGGAACTGCTTCTACTAGCTATTCCCTTAAAAAAGATAAAGCTATTGGGTTAGTTAAGTTTTATTCTGGGAAGTCGAATGCCAAAGTGCCGGTTCTTTCCGTTACCACGGATAAAGTAAGTAAAAATATCTCGCTCAATAATAATGCCCTAATTAATGAAACAATCATTAATCAAATACCAATTCATAGTTTAAAAATAGCCACAGCCGAGTCCGGATTGCCTGTATATGGCATTAGTATGGAAGATAGTACAGGTATTTATGTTGATAATTATGGATTTAGGGGGAATACGGGTGTGCTGACAAATAAGATATCAGCTGAAGTAATGAAATCATTTAATACATATTTTAAATATGATTTAATAATTGTGCATTATGGGTTAAATGCGATTGTACATGGTCAGCATAAATTTACATGGTTTTCCAATAGTCAAAATATACTAATTCAAAAATTAAAACAATCATTTCCCAATGTGCCTATTTTGGTTATTAGTTCAAGTGATTTAGGATATAAACAAGGAGGGGAATGGATTACAGAGCCAGCTGTGCCTTATATGGTGAACACACAAAGAGTCATTGCACAAACCAATAAGGTTGCATTCTGGGATCTATATACTTCAATGGGGGGAGAAAATACCATAGTAAGCTGGGCTGAACAAACACCTAAATTAGCGGATATGGATTATATGCACTTAAACATATTGGGTGCAAAAAAAGTATCCGAAGTGTTTTATAATAAATTGATCGCTTCAAAAAATTATTATCAGTCAAATAGCTTAAAATAAATGGGAGATATAGATTACCATAAATTATTTGATTCTTTTGTATACAGTGAAAAAAATCCACTATTATTTAACAGCGGGTTCTTTCTTTTCTTTTTTTGCTTCTTTTTAGTTGCGTATCTCTTTTTTTTGAAAACCAGTAAGGCGAGAGTATATTTTTTGACTTTATTTTCCCTTTACTTTTTTTACAAAGCATGTAATTGGTATGTTGGATTTATTGTCTTGGCTGCCATTATCGACTTTAAATTAAGTAATATTATTTATTTACTCCCTACAGGTAATCGAAAAAAGTGGTTATTGTGGACGAGTATATTCTTAAATTTACTTTTACTATTTACATTTAAGTATACTGACTTCTTTATTGGAATTGTCAATGATGTTACAAATTCAAAAATTAACTTATTGAAACTAGCACTCCCAGTTGGTATTTCATTTTATACATTTGAAAATCTGAGTTATACATTAGATGTATATGACGGAAAAGTTAAGCCTTTAAATAAATTTATAGACTATTTGTTTTTCCTTTCATTTTTTCCAAAATTAATGATGGGGCCAATTGTTAGGGCAAAGGATTTTCTACCTCAAATTGAAAAAAAGCCTTCTGTGACAAAGGAGCAAGTAGGGGAAGGGTTGTATTTAATAACTGCGGGGATATTAAAAAAAGTAGTTATCAGTGATTATATCAATGCTAATTTTGTACGTATTGTTTTTGACAATCCTAGTGCACATTTTGGTGCTGAATGTTTAATTGCATTGTATGGTTATGCAATGGTGATATATTGTGATTTTTCAGGCTATTCAGATATGGCTATTGGTATGGCTAAATGGATTGGGTTTGAAATAAATATTAATTTTTTGTCACCCTATCAATCAAGCTCCATTACCGAGTTTTGGAAGAGATGGCATATTTCATTATCAACTTGGCTAAAGGATTATTTATACATTCGATGGTTGGGTGGAAATAGAAAAGGAAAGCTAAGGACTCAACTAAATTTGATTATAACCATGTTATTAGGAGGATTTTGGCATGGGGCAAGTTGGAATTTTTTATTTTGGGGGGTATTACATGGTACGGCCTTGGTGATTGATAAATTATATCAAAAGTTAGTAGGAAGGTTTATTCCTAAATCAAATTTCACTAAAGTTATTGGTGTAATCATCACATTTCACTTTGTGTGTTTTTGCTGGATATTTTTTAGATCAAATACCTTTGACGATAGTTGGGTGTTTATAGAAAAAATCATATTTCAGTTCAACCCTAATTCATACATTGCGTTTGTAGAAAACTATAGGAACGTATTTATAGTAATCGCCATCGGGTTTGTATTGCATTTCATTCCTTTACACTTAGAAAATGGGTATAAGCGTCTATTGGTAAATACACCAATGGTATTAAAAGTGCTTTATCTTTTCATTTGCCTATTAATAGCCATTCAGTTTAAACAAGCAGAAGCAATCAAGCCTATTTATTTACAGTTTTAAACTAAGGATAAGGATTTTGCTATTAATAGTAATTTAATTAATCCTCATGATTGGCAGCTGCCATTATTCCTCCAACCACAACGCCAGCAATTTTGGCCCCAATGGGTAGTTTCTTTAACCAACTAGCCACTTTCAAGAAAAATATTTCTACCTCTAGTAATAGGGAACTTGCATTTGAGTCATCTCCACTATACTCAGCAATGGTTTTTAAATAATTTTTGGCAATCCATTCCGAACTTACAAAAAAACCAGCTACACTCAATAGGCAAATGATGACGCCAAGCCAAAACAAAAAAAGTCTTGACATATCTTTAAATACTTCTTCGTTTTCGCTAAGGTGATTGTTTTTCATAATTCATTATTTTGATAGATAATTCCTATTTAATTTCTAATGTCATAAATTTATAAAAAAACATTAATGTTTAATTCATTTCAATAAATTTTGTCTTTAATATTGATGATTTGCCCTTAGCTTTGCATCCAACCCAGGGGAATTAGCTCAGTTGGTAGAGCGCTTGCATGGCATGCAAGAGGTCAGCCCTGTAGAACACATTTACTATATTAGCTTTAATGTTTCATATCAACTGGCCTCTGACCTAAACGTATTAAATTATATTTTTTTTGAGGGGGGGGTACTATACTATCATAAATTGTTAAAATGGGGAGTTCTGATCGTGAACTAGGGGCACATCAGATTAAATGTGCTGTATTTCAATTAATTACATCTTAATTTGGACTGTTTCAAATTTCTGATGCTCAAATTGAGGCCTGTTATGAATAAAAAACAATAAAATGAATAAAAAATTTAAATAGCTTTCTTATCTTAGTATAATTAAAATTAAACACAATGAAAAGTAAAATCTTAGTATCAATCTTATTGATCATTGCAGCGGCTAGT
>JACCDH010210948.1_pt1 | contig 11306 bp, 7 predicted proteins | sample 7442481 | NCBI WGS metagenome assembly JACCDH01 (sample SAMN15323433, study PRJNA562643) | freshwater metagenome | isolation source: river surface water | place: USA:Blue River Watershed | collected 2017-08-15 | reverse complement strand
ATTGGCCGCTCTCTGACACGGACGATCTGACGGCGGCGCTTGATCCGACGCAGATGCAAGTTGCTGTCAAGCAAGCCGCAAAAGCTGCTGGCAAGCCGATGGCACAAGCTGATGTGGCGGCCGCCGCCGCTGACTCCATCCGGGCGATGATGCTGATCCGCACCTATCGTGTGCGCGGTCATTTGGCGGCCAATCTTGATCCGCTGGGCCTAACCAAGCAGGATCTTCCGCCGGATTTAACGCCCGAATATCATGGCTTTACCGGCGCTGATCTGGATCGCCCTGTCTATGTCGGCGGGACGATGGGGCTGGAATGGACCACAGTGCGCGAATTGGTGGGCATTTTGCGCGCCAATTACTGTGGCAATGTTGGCCTAGAATATATGCACATTTCCGATGTGGAAGAACGCCGTTTCTTCCAAGAACGGATGGAAGGTGCAGATAAGTCGATTGGCTTCACGCCGGAAGGCAAAAAGGCCATTCTCGCCAAGGTAATTGAGGCTGAGCAGTACGAGAAATTCTTGGGCCGCAAATATGTCGGTACCAAGCGTTTTGGTCTGGATGGCGGCGAGGCGATGATCCCGGCGCTTGAAAGCTTCATCAAACATGGTGGCGCACAGGGCGTGCGCGAAATCGTGATTGGCATGCCGCACCGCGGCCGCTTGAACGTGCTCGCGAATGTGATGGGCAAGCCCTATCGCGTGATTTTCCATGAATTTTCGGGCGGCTCGGCGCATCCCGATGACGTGGGCGGCTCCGGCGATGTGAAATATCACTTAGGTACGTCAACTGACCGCGAATTTGACGGCATTAACGTGCATATGAGCCTTGTGCCCAATCCATCGCACTTGGAAGCGGTGGACCCAGTGGTGCTGGGTAAGGTGCGCGCCAACCAGACCTTCCGTGATGATATTGGTAAGGGCAAGCATACACAGGTTCTGCCGGTGTTGCTGCATGGCGATGCGGCCTTTGCAGGGCAGGGCATTGTTTGGGAATGCCTCGGCTTTTCGGGCATTCGTGGCTATAATACCGGTGGCTGCATTCACTTTATCGTGAACAACCAAGTCGGCTTTACGACCAGCCCGCAATTTGCGCGCTCGTCGCCCTATCCGTCAGACGTCGCGAAAGGTGTGCAAGCGCCGATCTTGCACGTGAATGGCGATGATCCCGAAGCCGTGACTTTCGCGTGCAAGATGGCGGTGGAATTCCGCCAGACCTTCCACCGCGACATTGTGATCGACATGTGGTGCTATCGCCGCTTCGGCCATAATGAAGGCGATGAGCCGGGCTTTACCCAGCCGTTGATGTATCAGACGATTAAGAAGCATCCCGGTGTTTCGGAAATCTATGCCAAGCGCTTGATTGAGCAGGGCGTGATTGATGCCAATTGGGCGTCAGAACATGCGATGCGCTTTACTCAAGTGCTGGAACAGGAATTCCAAGCCGCGCCCGATTACAAGCCCAATGATGCGGATTGGTTTGGTGGTCGCTGGGCTGGTCTTAACAAGCCAGCGGACCCTGAAACTGCGCGCCGCAATGTGGAAACGGGCATTTCTAAGAAGCTGCTCGACAGCCTTGGTCGCACGCTGACGACGGTGCCGGATGACGTAAAGGTTCACCCGACGCTCAATCGCGTGCTGGACGCCAAGAAGGCGATGTTCGCGAGTGGTGAGGGCTTTGACTGGGCGACGGCGGAAGCCTTGGCGTTCGGTTCGCTCTTGTCCGAAGGTTATGGCGTGCGCTTGTCAGGCCAAGATTCGGGCCGTGGCACATTCAGCCAGCGTCATGCTGTGTGGGTCGATCAGGCGAGCGAGCAGAAATATATTCCGCTTTCCACTGTGCCGCATGGCCGCTTTGAGGTACTGGACAGCCCCTTGTCCGAATTTGGTGTGCTGGGCTTTGAATATGGCTTTGCCAGCGCCGATCCGAAGAGCCTTGTTCTTTGGGAAGGCCAGTTCGGCGATTTCGCCAATGGCGCTCAGGTGATGATTGACCAGTTCATTGCCGCAGGTGAGTCCAAATGGCTCCGCGCCAATGGTCTCGTGATGCTGTTGCCGCACGGCTATGAGGGGCAGGGGCCTGAGCATAGCTCAGCGCGCCTCGAACGCTATCTGCAGCTCTGTGCGGAAGAGAATATCCAAGTCGCCAACTGCACTACGCCAGCCAATTATTTCCACATCTTGCGCCGCCAGATGCATCGGCAGTTCCGTAAGCCGCTGATCATTATGACGCCCAAGTCATTGCTGCGTCACAAGATGGCGGTGTCAAAGGTGGAGGATCTGCTGGATCAGAGCCACTTTATGCGGATTTTGTCCGATCCTTGGGCGCCTGCTGATAAGGATGTGAAGCGGCTGGTGCTGTGTTCGGGCAAAGTCGCGTATGACTTGATGGAAGCGCGCAACACAGCGGGTGATAAGAACACGGCGATTGTGCGCATTGAACAGCTTTATCCTTTCCCATCCGAACCGCTGGTTGCACGGTTGAAGCGGATGGTGAACTTGGAAGAAGTTGTTTGGGCACAGGAAGAGCCCAAGAACAACGGCTCTTGGTTCTTTGTTGAGCCCTATATCGAAGAATGCCTGGCAGACGCTGGTGTCGGCCCAGATCGTGCGCGTTATGCAGGTCGCAAGGCCAGTGCAGCAACCGCCACGGGCCTTATGAAGCGCCACCAAGCCGAACAGGCTGCCCTTATCTCTCACGCGCTCGGTCACAGCGTGCGCGATGAAATTAGACGCCAGCGGAAAGGCTGATCATGTCGACAGAAGTTATCGTCCCCACTCTTGGTGAATCCATTTCGGAAGCCACGCTTGGCCAATGGCTGAAGCAGCCCGGTGAAGCCGTGGCTGCAGATGAGCCGATTGCGAGCCTTGAAACGGATAAGGTGGCCGTGGAAGTGACGGCGCCTGTTGCAGGTGTCATGGGCGCGCATGTTGTGTCGGAAGGTGCAACGGTGAACGTCGGGGCCGTGATTGGCTCGATTGAGGGCGGCTCTGGGGCTGCGGCCGCGCCTGCAGCGCCTGTCGCCGCCGCTTCCGCCCCTGTAGCTCCTGCCGTGGCAGCCGAGGATGCCGGCGATTTGACGCTGTCGCCATCTGTGCGCCGTCTCGTGTTGGAGCATGGCCTTGATCCAACAAAGATCAAAGGCACCGGCAAAGATGGTCGCCTGACCAAGGATGATGTGATGGCCGCCGTTTCGGCGGGCACGGCAACGGCCAAGGCCGAAGCTGCGCCTGTAGTTGCAGCGTCTGCGCCTGTCGTCGCCTCGGCCGCATCTGCCCGTGCGGAAGAGCGGGTGCGGATGACGCGCCTGCGTCAGACAGTCGCCAAGCGTCTGAAGGAAGCGCAGAATACGGCTGCCATGCTGACGACATTTAACGATGTCGACATGACGGCAGTTATGGAAGCGCGCACCAAGTATAAGGACCTGTTTGAGAAGAAGCATGGCGTCCGCTTGGGCTTTATGGGCTTCTTCACCAAGGCCGTGTGCATGGCGCTGAAAGACATTCCTGCCGTCAATGCCTCCATTGAGGGCGATGAGATTGTCTATCGCAATTATGCGGACGTCTCGGTGGCTGTTTCAGCCCCCAATGGCCTTGTCGTTCCCGTTATTCGTGATGCGCAGGACATGTCAGTTGCGGATATTGAGCGCACCATTGGTGACTTTGGCAAGCGCGCCAAGGATGGCACGCTGACGATGGACGATATGAAGGGAGGCACCTTCACCATTTCCAACGGTGGTGTGTTCGGCTCGCTGATGTCGACGCCGATTATCAACCCGCCGCAGTCGGCCGTGCTGGGCCTGCACCGCATTGAAGACCGTCCAGTTGTTCGTGATGGCCAGATTGTGGTCCGCCCAATGATGTATTTGGCGCTCAGCTATGACCATCGCCTGATTGATGGCCGCGAAGCGGTGACTTTCCTCGTCGCAGTTAAGAACGCGATTGAGGACCCAACCCGTTTGCTGATTGATCTTTAATATCCGAGTAAGGCTCTGGTGATCTTCCAGGGCGGATGGAGCAAACTATGAGCGAGACCAATTTCGACCTGATCGTTATCGGCGCAGGGCCGGGTGGCTATGTCGCGGCGATCCGTGCGGCACAACTGGGCCTGAAAACGGCCTGTGTCGAAAGCCGGGCGACTTTGGGCGGCACCTGCTTAAATGTGGGCTGCATCCCGTCTAAGGCATTGCTCCATGCGTCCGAGCTGTATGAAGAAGCTCATGGCGGTTCGCTGACCAAATTTGGCATTAGCTTTAAAGATGTGAAGCTCGATCTTGACGCGATGCACGCAGAAAAAGCGAAGGCTGTAGGTGAGTTGACGGGCGGCATCGAATTCTTGTTCAAGAAGAACAAGGTGGAATGGCTGAAGGGCCACGCCCGGTTCACGTCAGCGAACACGATTGACGTAAATGGCACCAGCTATTCCGCTAAGAAGATCATGATTGCGACAGGCTCGTCCGTCACCCCACTGCCGGGCGTCGAGATTGATCAGAAGGTCGTGGTGGATTCTACGGGTGCGCTCACATTGCCCAAAGTTCCCAAGCATCTTGTTGTCATTGGGGGGGGCGTGATTGGCCTTGAGCTCGGCAGCGTCTGGCGTCGTCTGGGTGCCGAAGTAACAGTGGTGGAGTATCTCGACCAGCTTCTGCCCGGTATGGATGGCGATGTCCGCAAGGAAGCTGCCAAGATCTTCAAGAAACAGGGTTTTGCACTCAAACTGTCAACCAAGGTAACTGGCGTGACAGTGAAGGGTGGCAAAGCGAGCGTGACGGTGGAGCCCGCTGCAGGTGGGGCTGCTGAAACGCTTGAGGCAGATTGCGTTTTGGTCGCCATTGGTCGCCGCCCGAATACGGACGGCCTCGACCTTGCAAAGGCGGGTCTTGAGACCAATGCGCGCGGCCAGATTGACGTCGGCCATGATTTTCAGACCAAGGTTCCCGGCATTTACGCGATTGGAGATGTGACGCCAGGCCCCATGCTGGCACACAAGGCGGAAGATGAAGGTATCGCTGCGGCAGAATTCTGCGCGGGGCAAATTGGCCTTGTGAACCATGATGTTATTCCAGGTGTTGTCTACACCTTGCCAGAATTTGCGAGCGTCGGCCTGACTGAAGAGCAGGCAAAGGAGCGCGGCGAGGTGAAAGTTGGCAAGTTCCCAATGATGGCGAACAGCCGAGCCAAGACCAACCGCGATACGGACGGGTTTGTGAAGGTCATTGCTGATGCCAAGACCGATAAGGTGCTGGGCGTCCACATCGTTGCCTCATTGGCCGGCACGATGATCGCCCAGGCCGCCCAAGCGATGGAGTTTGGCGCGACCAGCGAGGATATTGCCTATACTTGCCACGCGCACCCAACTCACGCCGAGGCGCTGAAGGAAGCGGCCATGGCCGTTATGGGCAAGCCAATCCATATGTAATTGGCAGTCAGGCCAGGCGGCCGACCCCTGATCTTCTGTCGGGGGTTGGCCTCTGGCTGGTTTTCGCGCAGATTGTTCTCATGCGCCCGACCATTGATCACATTGCCGCCCGTGTTCGCTCTCAAAAAGAGCGGCTGCCTGCCATTTATGGGCAGCTGAATTTCGACGCACCGCCCGAACGCTTTGCGACTGAGCTCGGCGCTGAGACGGAGATGCGCTTTGGGGCATCGATGTCTCGCGAAGCCTTGCTCGCGGATGCTGACCTTGTTGCGCGCTTCCGCGAATATACAATGTTGGGAGATGTCACGGGGGATGCTTATGCTGCCCTGATGCCGAGCCAAGGCTTTCGCCGCTTAGTTGATATGTTGGTGACGGCCTGTGACAAAGGATTGGGGGCCGTACCGGATGCCCCGCCTGAACTTGTCGCGCTAATTCAAGAAATGGAGCGTGTGCCCGACTGGCTCGATATGGGACTGGTAGAGGAGGGCGCCCGCGAAGAGAGAAACAGTGCCGCCAACCTCGCGCCCTTTGCGATACGCGGGGCGTTTATCGCGACCTTCCTCAACAAATATTCGGCCTTGCCAATGGCGCTGACCGGCACATTGAGTCATGCGACTGCCGCACGGCGCGTGAAGGAAACGGCCACTTTTTTCACCACCACTATTTTGCCGGGTGCGCTGGAGCGGTTCGGGCCGGGCTTTCGCGCGGCGGCCATGGTGCGGCTGATGCATTCTATGGTGCGCGTCAATGTGCTCACGCGTCCGGGTTTATGGGATGCCAAAACCTATGGCATGCCCATACCCCAGTTGGACCAAATGCCAGCGGGGCTGATCCCCATTTACTTCCTGTCCAACGATGTGCTGAAGGCCGGGCGGACGCATTTCACGCGTGCTGAACGCGCGCGCGTCGAATTGGCGCGCTATCGCTGTTATCTGCTCGGTTTGCCGGAAGATTTGCTGGCCGATACACCCGAAGACATTGTGCGCATCTGGTGCACGCGCAGTGCCACGCTCCGCTATGACTATGATGACAAAATTTGCGGGGGCCTGTTGCGCGCGACGATGGAAGCTGAGCTTTCAACGGATCAAAGTATTTCCGCCCGCGCTTTTCGCCGGTTAGAGAAATCTTTCTCTCGCGTCTTTTTTGCAAAGGCATTTTTGCAGGGGAATTTTGCCCGTGCGCGCGACCTGGGTGTGCCGATCTCTCTGGCAGATCGCTTGCTTTATGCCGCCACCATTTTTGTCATCTTGTTCCGTATGATGGCCTATCGATTGGCAGGCCATGTGCCGGGCCTAGCAGGCCTTGCAGATGCGCGGCTTGTAAAGCGGCTGCGTCAGCAATTGGCCAGTTATGGCCATGCTGAGTTTACCACAGATGCCGCCAGCTATCGTCCTGCTGTTGCGACTGATTGAGAGCTTTAGCGCAGCTTGGCGAGCAACCTGTCGATCAGTCCTGTGTCCGCCCGCATCTTGGGTGTAGCTGGGCACGACAGGCAGCGGACCTGAACAGCGGGACCTTTGGCCACGTTGCTGGCTTCGATCATCGCTGCAGCAAGCTTCACCTGCTGGCGCTGCACCAGCTGACTATAGGCGTCGCGCGGCAGGCTGCTTTCCTCATTGGCGCCTGTAAAGCGCTCTGCATACAGCTCAAACCAACTCGGCATCCGATCTAAATAGACGGGGCGAACAGATTTGGGGTCGAGCTTGGCGCGTTTCGCAGCTTCGGCAATGGCATCATCCAGCGATCCAAAGCTATCGACAAGGCCAATTTGACGCGCCGTTCCGCCATCCCAGACGCGGCCCTGCGCAATTTCTTCAACGCGCGCCATCGGTATACGCCGCTGCTCGGATACCAATCGTGTAAAGCGCCGATAAATCTCATTCACGCCCGATTGAATGAGCTGATCTGCAACTGCATTCGTGCCCCGCAACACATCAGGTTGGCCTGAAAGTGGGGTGGTGGTGACGCCATCGGCCGTTACGCCCCATTTGGCGAGTGTCTTTTCAAAAGTTGGCACAATGCCAAAAACGCCAATGGAGCCCGTGATAGTGGCCGGCTCAGCGAAAATTCGATCACCAGCACTGGCAATCCAATATCCGCCAGATGCGGCCACATTCCCCATTGAGACAATGACTGGCAAATCCGCTTTTTTTGCAACCAGCAAGGATTGGCGGATTTTCTCTGAGGCAATGGCCGAGCCACCTGGCGAATCCACGCGAACTACCAAAGCTTTTAAATTCTTCTGGGCAACGGCATCTAAGATAATGCGGGAAATGGTGTCTCCGCCCGAAGTTCCTGCCGGGGCTTCCCCATCGACAATCTCGCCCGCTACGGTGACGACGCCAATTTCGCTGCCACCCGGCACCGGATGGGCAGCAAGATAATCGGCATAATCCGTGCCCTTGAAGCCATCGACGGCGTCAGAGCTATCTCGTCCTGCAATGGCGGCTATTCGGTTGGCCCACGCGATCCGATCGCCTAATTTATCGACTAAGTCGCTGCGCAGCGCCGCTTGCGCACTGGATTGATTGGCAATGGTACCAAGGGGATTTTGCACATAATTGGCCAATTGGGCTTTGGGCCGCGCGGCTTTGACGTTCGCCATCCATGCAGAAAACAGAGAGTCGACAAGTGCTTGATCCGCCTGTTTTGCTTCGGGGGATTGGTCTGCCCGGGTATAGGGCTCTACAAAGCTTTTGAATTTGCCAACTCGGTAGACGCGAATGGTAACACCCAGCTTATCAATCAACCCTTTAAAATAAGGGCGGCTGCCGCCGGGGCCCGCAATGAAAGTAATACCCATTGGATCAAGCCAGATTTCGCTGGCATGGGCGGCAAGAAGATAGCTGTCATCCGCATAGCCTGTTGCATAGGCAATGACTGGCTTTCCGGACTTGCGCACTTTGTCCAATGCTGCGCCCACACGCTGAAGGCTAACTTGGCCGCCGCCCATAAACCCATCCAAATCCAGCGCGACGGCTTTGATCCGGGTGTCGGTTGCAGCTGTTTCAATGACATGAACCACATCGCGCAGACGATGTTCGCGGAGTTGGGATGACGAATTAAACAAAAGATCTTGTGGTCTTGCCCGCTCCGGCTGTTCCGCAATTGTGCCGTCCAGCGCCACATAAAGGGCACCATCTTCAATCGCTGCCGCATTCGGCGTGGCAGAGAGGATGCTATAGAGAAGCGCAAAGAAGAGCAGCATTGTCGCTAGGACAAGTGCATCCTTAATGCCGACGAGCAAGCGCCAGACTTTTGCCAGAAACGACATGCAACCTCCGATAATCCCAATCGCTATGGCTAGCCGTTGGCGCGGCCGCTGTAAATGCGGCTTTGCGAAAGCTTAACACCTCTTTGTTAAGCAGTCCTCATGTCACTTAGCTACAGACCATCCGCCAGTGTGGCGCCGGGGCGGCCGATGTCATGCGTGTCGCATGGTGCGGGCGCTGCGGGGCTTGCAGGGTTGGTCTTGTGGCTTTTCTTTGCACGACATCATGGGTTGTCGGCTCCGACCTACTCAATTTTTGCTGCAATTGCGTGTGCCGCGCCCACCATTTTATGGTCAGTCTGGATGGACAAGGTTCATCAGCGCCCGTCTACCGGATTGTCCTGGCGCACTCCAAATAATGGGCAAAGTCTCTGGTCTATTTCTGCCGTAAAGCTTATCGGCTTTTGGGCGGTCTGGGCCTTAATAGCCTTATTCTACTGCGTTTTTCGTTGGTATTGGCGCGGTTCCTACATCTTCGCGATGGATGTTTTAGCGGATGTGCTCCCTGTTCTTCTGCTTCTGTCCATTTCCTATATAAGCTGGATAGATCGCTATCTAATTCAGCCAAAAGATGGCGCTTGGCATTTGGGAGCTTACATCTGCCGTTTGCCGGGCTGGTAAGGTGCAGCCATTGCTGAGTTTGCACGCGCATGGGCCGTTAAGGCCTTCTTCCTAGCATTCATGCTGTCCATTTTACCCGGTAGCTATGGCGTGGTTGTGGCGCGTCCATGGGACGAGGTTCTAGCGTCGCCTTTTGCACTTGCCACATGGTTGATTGCCTTGATGTTCGTGATTGACATCATGTTTGGAGCAATTGGCTATGTGCTGACGCTGCGTCCCTTAGACGCGCATATTCGCTCGGCTGAGCCCCGTTTGGCCGGATGGGTGGCCGCGCTGATATGCTATCCGCCCTTTGTTCTGATGGGCGAGGGCAGAGTTTTTGACGCCCGGTTTGCAACCTTTGGCGAAGAGAATTGGATCCATTGGTTGCCCAATTCGTCAATCGTCCAGGTAATTTGGGGCGCCATGTTGGTGCTGTTGACGGGGATTTATGCTTGGTCGACAGTTGCCTTTGGGCCGCGCTTTTCGAACCTTACGCATCGCGGCATCATCACGCACGGGCCCTATGCGCTCAGCAAGCACCCAGCCTATATTTCCAAGGTGATGTTCTGGTGGCTGTCCGTCACGCCCTTTTGGGTCACGAGCGGGAAACTGACCGACGTGATCCGCAATTGCGTTGCCATGGCCTGTATCAGCGCGATTTATTATTGGCGCGCCAAGACCGAGGAAACTCACCTGTCCAGCGACCCGATATATCGGGACTACGCGGATTGGATTGCCCAAAATGGTTTGTTGGCACGGCTAGCGCGCTGGGGAAGGGGATGGCGCAAGGCCATCCCGATCCTCTCTAGAGCTTAATCAAGCGAGAGCTTGCCATGGTCCAATTGCGGCAAGACGTAGCGGGCGAACATGTCGCACTCTGTCATATGGGGATAGCCTGACAGAATGAACGCATCGATGCCAAGGGCTTGATAGGCGCGGATTTTGGCAACGACTTGATCGGGATCACCCACAATCGCAGCCCCGCAGCCAGAACGTGCCCGGCCAATTCCTGTCCACAAATTATCTTCAATATAGCCGTCTTCACCGGCCGCCGCCCGAAGTTCGGCTTGGCGAGCAACGCCAAATGTTTGGGCATCCAGCGATTTGCCGCGGATTTCAGCGCCTTTATCAGCATCCAATTTTGAAAGCAGCCGGCTGGCATAATCGCGCGCCTCAGCTTCAGTCTCGCGGACGATGACATGCGCGCGGAACCCATATTTCAAGGTGCGGCCGCGCTTGGCTGCACGCTCGGTCATGTCCGCAATCAGGGCTTTGGCGCCATCCAGCGTTTCGGGCCACATCAGATAAACGTCACAGCCTTCTGCTGCTGCCTCGCGCGCGGCAGGTGAAAGGCCGCCAAAATAAAGCGGTGGGCATTTGCCAGACAATGTTGTGATGCGCGGCGGCGCGAGATCAAAATTATAAAACTCGCCCTTGTGCGACAGATGTTCGCCATTGAGCAGAGTCTTAAGGATTTTCATAGCTTCTACCGTGCGAGCATAGCGCGGTTCGCTATCCATTTTTTCGCCCGGCATGTCGGAAGAAATGATGTTCACAGCCAGACGCGCGGCACCACAGGGGGCGGCACCCAGAATGCGATCCAGCGTTGCAATTTGGCGGGCCAATTGCGGCGGCCATGTTTCGCCAATTCGCACTGCCATCAGCAAGCGGATCTGGCGCGTGAGCGCCGCAATTGCGCCCGCAAACATCTGGGTATCAATGCCGAGCTGATAGCCTGACGGCAGCAAGATGTTGTCAAACCCGCCTTCTTCGGCGCGCATCACAATATTGCGGCAATGTTCCCAGCTCGAGGCGAGCGATGCATCGGGCACGCCCAGAAATTCATAATCATCATCACAAAGAGCGGAAAACCAAGCGATTTCTAGCGGCTTGCTCATGGCAATTTCTCCCCACGGCTGGCGACCAGCACATCATACCAATCTTGACGGGTCCAACGAACCTTCAATGCCTCAGCGGCTTCATGGATGCGCGCAACTTGCTGCGATCCGATAAT
>JACCDH011325899.1_pt1 | contig 11307 bp, 12 predicted proteins | sample 7442481 | NCBI WGS metagenome assembly JACCDH01 (sample SAMN15323433, study PRJNA562643) | freshwater metagenome | isolation source: river surface water | place: USA:Blue River Watershed | collected 2017-08-15 | reverse complement strand
CCGCCAGCGTTCAATCTGAGCCAGGATCAAACTCTTCAGTTCAATCTCTGTTGTGCCATTTCTGGCAGGTTCCGAAGAACCGTCGCTCACTCAAAATACTGACAGGTCAGTTCTTGCGAACTTACCTATATTTCTCTGTGAGCACTTGATTTTTAAAGTATTGCGATGTCGCCAAAGCTTCATCGCCGCACGCCACCAAGCGCCCACACTTATCGGCTGTTAATTTTTAAAGAACTTCAGAATTCGCTGGCTTTCGCCTTGCTTTTTGTCGCCTGCAAATCGTTATGTTTGCAGCAGCAAAGAAGCGGAATTATGTGCTGTTTTTCGATTTTCGTCAAGCATCTCTGCCTAACTTTTTTCGCTTTGCCTTACCTCAGAATCGCTAGATTCGTCAGCAACAAAGAAGCGGGATTATGCGGCGTTTGGTGGATTCGGTCAAGCCTTCGCTCGACTTTATTTCCATTTTGCGCCGCTGACGAATCGTTTTGTCCGTCATCCACAGAGCCAAAGATTATGGAACACTTCCATCTTCTCGTCAACTACTCGCGCCAAGAATATTGGCAACTTTCATCTCGGCCAACCGGGAAAATCCCACGTGTTTCCGCCGCTTTTACTCAAGAGCGATAGCTTTTTGAGAACGGTTTCGCGACGGGAGGCGAACTATATCAAAGACCTCGGAAGTTTGGCAAGCGTTTCTCAAGAAAAGCTTTCATACCCTCTTTCTGGTCCTCGGTGGCGAAGGTGCTGTGGAACAGCCTACGCTCATATTGGACTCCATCCGTCAATGAAGATTCATAAGCACGGTTGACCGATTCCTTGATCATCATGACCGAAGGCAGTGACATTGAGGCGATCACCGCCGCGGCCTCAAGTGCCTCCTCCATCAGCTTATCGGCGGGCACAGTTCGCGACACCAGACCTGCACGCTCAGCTTCGGCCGCGTCCATCATGCGGGCTGTCAGGCACATGTCCATGGCTTTTGCCTTGGATACCGCACGTGGCAGCCGCTGGGTGCCACCGGCGCCGGGCATGGTGCCCAGCTTGATTTCGGGCTGACCGAACTTGGCCGTCTCCGCTGCAATAATGAAGTCGCACATCATCGCCAGTTCGCAGCCACCTCCCAGTGCATAACCCGCTACCGCAGCGATGATCGGCTTTCGGACGCGGCGAATCTGCTCCCAGTTACGGGTGATGTATTCGCCTTTATAGACATCCATAAAAGTGTAGGAAGACATCGCAGCAATATCGGCACCTGCAGCAAAGGCTTTCTCGTTACCGGTCACCACGATGCACCCAATCTGCTCATCAGCATCGAACGTCAGTAAGGCCTCGCCCAGTTCGTTCATCAGCTGATCGTTTAGTGCATTAAGCGCCTTGGGCCGGTTAAGCCTGATCAGACCGACTTTGCCATGGGTCTCGACCAGAATGTTTTCGTAAGTCATGCTTAGATCCTCTTTTCTCTGATATGGGGATTCCGAAACGACCATTTTAGCTGGACGTCTGCTGCCAAATCAGAACCTGATTGACCGAATGCGCTTGACACGCGCAATCGGGGCACTAAGGTAAAAGACAAGTATCTCTGATCGAAGTGTGCCCGGCGCTGGCAGTGGCGCTGTTACTTGTTGTGGCCTCATCATGTTTTCCGATATCACTCAGCTCAACGAATCTCATCAGCGCCTGAGACAACTTGCACGACAACTCAGAGTTTGCCGTGATCATGAAGTAGGTACGACTTATGCGCGGCTGCTGGCCTGGATAGAAAAGATGTTCGGGACAGAGCAGCAACTGATGGAGAAGCACGAATTCCCCGCGGCACGTTGCCATCTGGAGCAGCATGCCCGAGTACTTTGCGCGATGCACCAGGTACACTGCGCGGTGATGCGCGGCGACCATGCACTGGGACGCCATACAGGCGCCACTCTGCTATGCGGCTGGTTCGATGTTCACAACGCAACGCTGGACGCTGCGGTGACGCTTTGGACGTGCTACCGAATAAGCCACGTATCGCATGACTCCGATCATGCGCACTCTTGGGTCGAACCAGAAATGAATGCTCGTCCACCACGGAGCAGTCCTGTACTCTGGCACGGGCCTGAGCGGCGATCACGACCGAGGCAGCCCATGCAGCCTGGGCATTAATTCAGTTTAAATAAAAGAGGCTCAGTCAGACTGAAGGGCCAGGGTACGAGGTAGCAGTACCCACATTTGCCCGGACTGCTTCATCCTGCCAGCGAGTTCGCCGGCCTCGGCTCCGAAGCCCCAAAAAAGATCTGCCCGCACCGGGTTGCGAATCGCGCCGCCGGTATCCTGTGCCAGCATCAGACGGCGCAGTGGCTGCGCAGCGTTGGGGTAAGTGGTTGATATGAATACCGGAGCGCCGAGGCTGATGAATTGCGGGTCGATGGCGATCGAGCGCTGAGGGGTCAGCGGCACACCCAGCGAACCCTTCGGCCCCCTGGAAGGGTCGGTAATTTTTTCTTCGCGGAAAAAAACAAAGCTGGGGTTCGCATTCAGCAACTCCTGGCGTCGACTGGGGTTGGCGGCCACCCAGGCCTTGATGCCTTGCATGGATGCCTGGTCGAGCGTCAGCTCGCCTTTATCAACCAGGTAGCGGCCTATCGAGCGATAGGGATGGCCGTTCTGATCTGCATAGGCGACCCGCACCGTTTCGCTCGTGCTCTCAATAAATACACGCCCCGACCCCTGCACCTGCAGAAAAAAGGCCTCAACCGGATCATCTACCCAGAGCAGCTCCCTGCCGGTCAGCAAATTTTGCTGCATCAGCTCAGCCCGGCTGGGATACGGCACGACCTTATTGCCGAACAGGCGACCGCGGAGCCGCATATTCTTAAGTTCTGGATAAAGTCCTCCGAGATCGATTGTCAGAAGATCGTCCGGGGCGCGGTACAGCGCTGTCTGAAATGGGCCTGTGCGTGTGCGCGATCCTTTGAGCAAGGGTTCGTAATAACCCGTCACGGTTCCCTGAAGGCTTCCGTCCAGATTGCGCAGCTGATGCGGAATGAACTGTGACTCATAAAATGCGCGTACCGATCGTTCGTCGCCAGGGTTGACCGCCGACGTAGCGGCGCATACCGAGGTCCATTCAGGGCGCTTGCTCAGAGCATCACAACTGGCAAGCAACGCGGGCCAGGTTTGGCGCAGGTCGTCCTCTGCCCATCCTGGCAGGTCACCGAAGCCCGCAATCCGAAGGAAATCAGAACGTTTTGCAGTCAATACGGTTGTCGACGCACCTGGCGCTGCGGGCGCAGTCGCTGCCGCCTGCCCGGCTGGAGGTGGTAGCACCGGCACTGTGGCACCCGGTTTACCCTTTGGCGAGCTTACGCAGCCCGCCAGAATGAGCAGCACACTGGAGAGCGCAAGCGTTACAGTTACACTGGAGCGTTTTGAAAATTGGAACACGAGATATGTGGTTGCTGTTTCTAGAGGCTGGCCTTGCGCTGGGCCTGCTGGTGTTTATTGTCTGGTGGACGATGTTCTCGGACAAAGACGACGATGACTAAGAACCGGTCTCGTTAGGTTGCTGGCATGGCGGCGCTGGTGCAGACAGTACAGACGTACGGCAGATAAGGGCCAACGCGGCTAGCAGCCTAACGAGATAGGTTCTACCTACCCATAAGTAAATCAAGCAGCCCCGGAATGATAAGTCAGTGCAGCGTCCGGGGCAGCGAGAGGATGAATTCAGGGATGGGCGCTCCGAACTGCTCACCATCCTCGGCCACGCAAAAATATTCCCCACGCATCGTTCCCTGAGGCGTTGCCAGCGAGGTGCCACTGGTGTACTCGAACTGCTCGCCCGGCTGCAGCAGAGGCTGGTGACCAACTACACCAAGTCCCCTGACTTCCTGCACCTGATTATTTGCGTCGGTAATAACCCAGTGGCGGGAAATCAGCTGGGCCGCCACGCTACCGGTGTTCTTGATCGTAACCGCATAGGCAAACACATAGCGCGAGCGATCCGGATCGGACTGTTCTTCAAGATACCTGGCCTGCACATTCACGGTCATTTGATAACTGGACATAAAGGATTGAGCTTTCTTTTGTGTCTTTACACGTCATACGATCGCCGCTGCTTTCGCAGAACGCCTCGCGCGCAGCCCGCGATTGCACACGAATTCGAAGCGCTCTGCAAGCGTCACCTGGCACCGGGAGGTAAAATTCCCGCTTCGCCTGAAGGGAATATTCATGTCCACCTATCGCATCGCACCCAGCATTCTGTCCGCCGACTTTGCCCGTCTGGGGGAAGAAGTACGCAACGTTGTCGCGGCGGGAGCCGACATCATTCATTTCGATGTGATGGACAATCACTATGTTCCCAATCTGACAATTGGTCCGCTGGTCTGCGAGGCGATACGTCCTCATGTACAGGTGCCGATTGATGTGCATCTGATGGTCAAACCAGTCGATCGCATCATCCCGGATTTCGCCAAAGCCGGCGCCAACATCATCAGCTTCCACCCGGAGGCCTCAGAGCACATCGACCGCACCCTGCAACTGATCCGCGATCAGGGATGCAAGGCCGGGCTGGTGTTCAACCCAGCGACACCGCTTCATCATCTCGATCATGTGATGGACAAGGTCGACCTTATCCTGATCATGTCGGTCAATCCCGGATTCGGCGGACAGTCCTTCATCTCAGAGGCACTGAAAAAAGTACGCGCGGTGCGCAAGATGATCGATGCCAGCGGGCGCGACATCCTGCTGGAGGTCGATGGCGGCATCAAGGTAGAGAACATCGCCGAAGTCGCCCGGGCCGGTGCAGATACCTTTGTCGCCGGCTCCGCCATTTTTGGCAAGCCTGACTACAAGGCCATCATCGACGCGATGCGCGGCCAGCTGGCCACGGTATGAGCGCGCAGGAATACAAACCACTGACTGGAATACGTGCTGCAATCATCGACCTTGACGGTACGATGGTCGATACCGCGCCAGATTTTCAGGTGGCGATCAACCGCCTGCGCGAAGAGCTTGATCTCACGCCGCTGGACATAGAGACCGTAAAAGAATTTGTCGGCAAGGGTTCAGAGAACCTGATGCGTCGCGTGCTCGGCGTGGATTTCGAGACCAGCGAGGTCGAACGGCGTTTCGAGCATGCGCTCCAGCGCTACCAGCATCATTATTTGCAGATCAACGGCCTGCACAGCCAGGTCTATCCGGAAGTGCATGAGGGGCTGGCCGCGATGAGAGAAAGCGGCCTGCGTCTGGCCTGCGTGACCAACAAGCCGATCGCTTTTGCGCGCCCTTTGCTGGACAAAACTGGTCTTCTGTCCTACTTCGAAGTGATTTACGGCGGCGATTCGCTGCCCAGAAAAAAACCCGATCCGCTTCCGATGCTCACCGTTTGTCGCGACTTTAGCATCGCCCCTCACCAGGCCGTCGCTATTGGCGATTCTTCCAATGATGCCGAAGCCGCACGCGCTGCTGGCTGTCGCAGCCTGATCGTTCCTTATGGTTATAACCATGGTCAGCCTGTCCAGAGCATAGCCTCGGATGGTATAGTCGAATCTCTTCGCATTGCGGCTGATCTGATCGCCGCTTGATAACCACCATCATGTTTCTTGTCAAAAAAACTAAGCTGATCCCGCCGGGTGCCTTCGAGGCTTGGCTATGGCGACGCTGGCAAACACATATCGGCTGATATCGCTGCTTGCCGCTGGCCCCTACTGGGCCGGCAGTTTTTTGGACACACCGCCACTCACTTACAATGGCGGCCCGGAGAGAAACATGACTGAACTCGAATTCAAATCGCTTGCCGCGCAAGGCTACAACCGCATTCCCCTGCTCGCCGAAGCTTTCGCAGATCTAGAAACCCCGCTCACGCTGTACCTCAAGCTCGCGCAGACGCAGCAGCTCGGCAAGAACACCTTTCTTCTGGAGTCCGTCGTCGGCGGAGAGCGTTTTGGCCGCTACTCGTTCATCGGCCTGCCAGCCAGCACGCTGCTGCGCACCTCTGGCAAGCGCACGGAGATCTTGCGCCATGGCGAAGTGGTTGAAACCTCCGACAACAACCCGCTCGATTTCATTGCTGAATTCCAGTCGCGGTACAAAGTAGCGATCAGCCCCGGCATGCCACGCTTTTGTGGCGGACTGGCCGGCTACTTCGGGTATGACGCTGTTCGCTATATTGAGCGCCGGCTAGAGAATACAGCGCCGCCCGACGAGCTCAAGCTGCCCGACATCCAGCTGCTGCTGACTGAAGAACTGGCTGTCATCGATAACCTGTCCGGCAAGCTGTATCTGATTGTGTACGCCGACACCACCCAGCCCGAGGCCTTCAGCAAAGCTAAACAGCGTCTGAAAGACTTGCGCTCCATGCTGCGCCGTGCGGTCGATGTGCCGGTGACTTCTGCCTCTGTACGCACCGAAGCGATACGAGACTTCGACAAAAAAGACTATCTCGCTGCAGTGGCCAAAGCCAAGGAATACATCATGGCTGGCGATCTGATGCAGGTACAGGTGGGCCAGCGCATACGCAAACCTTATGTTGATTCACCGCTGTCGCTTTATCGCGCACTGCGCTCGCTGAATCCGTCGCCGTATATGTACTTCTATAACTTCGGCGATATGCAAATTGTCGGTAGCTCGCCAGAGATCCTGGTGCGCAATGAAGGCACGCCTGAAGGTAAGAAAAAAATCACTATCCGGCCACTGGCTGGCACGCGCCCGCGCGGCGCGACGCCGGAAAAAGATGTGCAACTGGCCGAAGAACTGCTCGCTGACCCCAAAGAAATAGCCGAGCATGTGATGCTGATTGACCTCGCGCGCAACGACATAGGGCGTATCGCCGAGATCGGCAGCGTCAAAGTCACTGATCAGTTCGTGATAGAAAAATATTCGCATGTACAGCATATCGTTTCGAATGTGGAAGGCACGCTCAAATCTGACATGACCAATCTGGATGTACTGCGTGCCACCTTCCCGGCCGGCACCCTGTCCGGCGCACCTAAAGTTCGCGCAATGGAACTGATCGACGAACTTGAACCCGTCAAGCGCGGCATTTATGGTGGTGCCTGCGGCTATCTGTCATTCGGTGGCGAAATGGATCTGGCGATCGCGATCCGCACTGGCGTGATTAAAGACGGCATGCTGTATGCACAGGCAGCGGCAGGCATCGTTGCCGACTCGGTGCCTGAGATGGAGTGGCTGGAGACAGAGAACAAAGCGAGGGCGGTGCTCCGCGCTGCCGAGCAGGTGCAAGACGGACTGGACGGGGAGATCTGAGATGCTGCTAATGATCGACAACTATGACTCGTTCACCTTCAATCTCGTCCAGTATTTCGGCGAGCTGGGCGAGGATGTTCGCACTTACCGAAATGACGAGATCACGCTGGAGCAGATAGAAAAGCTCAACCCTGCACGCATTTGTATTTCACCCGGCCCCTGCACACCACATGAGGCGGGCGTATCGGTCCCTGTGCTGAAGCATTTCGCGGGCAAGCTGCCGATACTCGGCGTCTGCCTTGGGCATCAGAGCATAGGTGCAGCATTCGGTGGCAAAGTCATCCGCGCGAAAGAAGTCATGCATGGCAAGACCTCACCGATTCAGCATACCGGTGTTGGCGTATTCAAAAACCTGCCCTCTCCCTACACCATCATCCGCTACCACTCGCTCGCCATCGAGCGCGACTCACTGCCGGAGTGCCTTGAGGTGACTGCATGGACCGACGATGGCGAGATCATGGGCGTACGCCACAAGCAGTATGCGATCGAGGGTGTGCAGTTTCATCCGGAATCCATACTTTCAGAGCATGGCCACGCACTGCTGAAAAACTTTCTGACGACCTGATTCCCAAGACCCCATGACGCTGACACCGCAACAGGCGCTGCTGCGCTGCATTGAACACCGCGAGATCTTTCACGACGAAATGCTGGCTCTGTTTCGCCAGATCATGGGCGGAGAGATGTCGCCGGTCATGATCGCCGCACTGACCATGGGCCTGCGCGTGAAGAAGGAAACGATAGGCGAAATCGCCGCTGCTGCCCAGGTCATGCGCGAATTCGCGACCAAAGTCGATGTACCCGATGCCGATCACCTGGTCGATATCGTTGGTACCGGAGGCGATGGTGCGAATACCTTCAATATCTCGACCGCGTCAATGTTCGTAGTGGCCGCGGCAGGCGCACGTGTGGCCAAGCATGGAGGACGCAGTGTGTCGTCCTCATCCGGTAGTGCGGATGCGCTCGAAGCTCTGGGCGTCAACATCAACCTCAAGTCCGAGCAGGTCGCGCAATCCATTCAGGAAACGGGTGTCGGCTTCATGTTCGCGCCCAACCATCATGCCGCGATGAAACATGCTGCACCGGTTCGCAAAGAACTGGGCGTACGCACCATTTTCAATATTCTGGGCCCGCTGACCAACCCTGCCGGCGCGCCAAACATCATGATGGGCGTATTCCATCCCGATCTGGTCGGCATACAGGCCCGCGTACTGCAACGACTGGGCGCAAAGCATGCGGTAGTCGTATGGGCGCGCGACAATATGGATGAGGTCTCACTGGGTGCTGCGACCATGGTCGGTGAGCTGGTGAACGGTGAAATCCGCGAATACGACATCCATCCGGAAGATTTCGGCTTGCAGATGACCTCCAGCCGAAATCTCAAGGTCGATGGTGCTGCAGAGTCCGTATCGCGCATTCGCGAAGCGCTGGATAACAAGGCCGGTCCGGCGCGAGATATCGTGATACTCAACGCAGGCACCGCGCTGTATGCGTCCGGCGTGGCCGGCAACATCAAGGATGGTGTGGAACGCGCCAGAGAGATGATCGCTTCCGGCAAAGCCCGCGAAAAACTCGATCAGTTTGCCCGTTTCACCCAGCAATTCAACTGACGAAGTACATCACCAGCAAGCCATCATGTCCGATATCCTGAAAAAAATTCTCGACGTTAAAGCCAACGAAGTTAGCGCTGCGAAAAAACATCAAGATCTCGCCAGTCTGCGCCGGGATGTCGAATCCGATAGCGAAGCACATCAACAGCTGCGCGGCTTTGAAGCCAGCCTGCGCGACAAAATCGCCGCCGGGAAAGCAGGCGTGATCGCAGAAATCAAGAAAGCCTCACCCTCCAAAGGTGTGCTGCGCGAAGATTTTCATCCGGCAGATATTGCCAGCAGCTACGCTGCTCATGGCGCAGCTTGCCTGTCCGTGCTGACCGATGTGAATTTTTTTCAGGGCGCTCCCGACTACCTGAAGCAGGCGCGTGCTGCCTGCGCGATTCCGGTACTGCGCAAAGATTTCATCATCGATCCGTACCAGATCTATCAGGCCCGCCACTGGGGCGCAGATTGCGTGCTACTGATTGTCGCTGCGCTCGATCACGGATTAATGCGCGAACTCGAAGCGTGCGCGCATGAGCTGGGCATGGGGGTATTGGTCGAGGTGCACGACGCTGACGAGCTGGATGCTGCGCTGAAATTGAAAACCGCCATGCTCGGCATTAACAATCGCAACCTGCGCACCTTCGAAACGACGCTCGACACGACCATCAATCTTTTGCCGAAGATACCGCCTGACAAAATGGTAATTACCGAGTCCGGCATTCTTGGCACCGATGACGTCAAACGCATGCGCGATGCGAATGTACATGCCTTTCTGGTGGGTGAAGCCTTCATGCGCGCGCCCGAGCCCGGCGTTGAGCTGGCTCGTCTGTTCGACTGACTTTCTCGCGCGACTACGCCATCAGCGAAAGCGTAACGGATCCAGTCTCGCCACCCATTCGCGACCTGCAGGTAGCGGTTCGTCCAGCATCAGCGATGCCAGAAACTCTGCGCACAGCGGTGCGCAAGTAATGCCACGCGAGCCATGTCCCAGACTGGCATACAAGCCTTCAGCAATTTTTCCGACCAGCGGCAGGCGATCCTGTGTTGTCGATCGCCATGACACGCGGCTGCTCTGAAGCTGTTGCGACCCGCTCACAAATCCTGGCAGCAGTCGCTCCAGACGCTGAAAATTTTCTTCATCATCAGATGGGCGCGCCAACGCATCCTCATCCTCATATTGAATCGTCGCGCCTATCGTGTGCATGCCATTTACGGCTGGCGTAATGTAACCGTCGCGACAGACAATCATGTGAAGCTCATGTCCTTCGCGTGAGGACAGTGCGGACAGTTGTCCTCGCGCCTTGTCCACCGCGAGCAATACAGGGCTGAGTGCGCCGAAAGCATCGGCAAGCACGACATGATCGGCATCGATCTGACTGCCATCGGATAGCTGAAGCCGCCATCCCTCTTCGGCTTCGGACAAATGCTCTGCCTTGATGCCCGTTTTTAGCATGATCCGTGGATGATCCAGCATTGCCGCCACGAGTGCGGCAGGAACGATCCAGCCTGATTGGGGCAGCACAAAAGCATCGGCAGAAATTCGCTGCCCACATAATTCACTCGCTTGCGCAATATCGATTTCCCACAGCCAGTCGTCCGGTACGGTTTGCGCATAAGCGCTGAGCTTGTCATGCCGGCGCTGATCCCGGGTGATGCGTAGAGCACCACAGAACGCATGCGGCACCTGCTGACCATGAAGTCTCAGCCACTGCATCAGCCAGATCACGCCTGCAGCAGAGAACGCAGCAATAGGATTGTCATCGCCTCCGGGCTCAGGACGCACGACAGCGACAGGATTGCCCGAACCACCACTTGCCGGCTGATGTTGCTCTATCACCGTCACCTGCAAACCGCGCGCTGCCAGCTGACGCGCAATGCTCGCGCCGGCAATGCCAGCGCCAATCACCAGTACCGTTGATGGGACCCGATGGTCTGACGATGCTTGAGGAGTCTCTCCCGGCCAGCGGGCAACCAGGCGATCCCGCTTTCCACCGAATCCCTCGCGCTTACTGACGTCGAATCCAGCTTCCGCCAGCGCGCGGCGCACTGCTCCGGCGACGCACCAGCTTGCGAGACAGGCACCCGGCGCGGCGAGACTGGAGATAGTTTTCAAGATTTTTTCAGACCACATTGCTGGATTGCGGTCTGGCGCGAAGCCGTCCAGATAAAACGCATCGAAACTTCCGTGTACCGATGCCAGCATCGCTTCAACATCACCAAAAGCCAGTGTCAGCGTGACCTGGTCATCCAGTTCTATCGTATGAAATCCCGGAATCAGCGGCGGCCATGCGGCGATAAGACGCTGTGCCAGTCGCTCAAGTTCAGATATCTGCTCGGCGGGTGCCGACTGAATGCATGAGGCTAGTGCGGCCCGCAAATCTGCCACAGTGAAAGGATGTTTTTCTATGGCGACGTAGCGCAATCGTGTGGCGTAAGCACTCTCTCTGAGCCAGGCCCATGTCGCCAGAAAATT
>JACCDH010408657.1_pt1 | contig 11308 bp, 7 predicted proteins | sample 7442481 | NCBI WGS metagenome assembly JACCDH01 (sample SAMN15323433, study PRJNA562643) | freshwater metagenome | isolation source: river surface water | place: USA:Blue River Watershed | collected 2017-08-15 | reverse complement strand
ATCTCAGCGCCAGCAGATGATGCAGCGATTCCTGCAATAAAGAGGAGTGAATCTCCAGGAAAAGCGAGACCAATAAGCAGACCAGTCTCTGAGAAGACAATTGCCAAGATTCCAATAAGACCTAAATCTCCAACAATTGAGTGAGCATCAAAGAGATTGGCTGCAATATTCATAGTTATAAGGATAAGGTACACGCCATGCAATCGCAGGAGAGTAAGAGCATATTCACAGAAGAGTTTCGGCCGAAGCTCCACTTCACCCCTGCCGCCAACTGGATTAACGATCCCAATGGACTCCTTTTCTACAAAGGCAAATATCACCTCTTCTATCAACATAACCCTTCTGGAATTCTCTGGGGAAATATGTCATGGGGCCACTCTGTCAGCAGCGATTTACAGCACTGGGAGCATTTACCGGTAGCGATTGATTGCACTGAAACGACAGGAATTTTTAGTGGAAGTGCAGTTGTAGATTTCAATAACACCAGTGGTTTTGGTTCGATTGATAACCCGCCACTTGTTGCGATTTATACAGTGCATCAGAATGATGAAAGTAACCAATCACAACATATCGCCTTTAGCGTTGATGAAGGACTCACCTGGACAAAGTACGCGAACAACCCTGTTCTTGATTTAGGAATGAAAGATTTCCGTGATCCAAAAGTTTCTTGGAATACAGCCACTAATTCATGGCTGATGACAGTGGCAAAACCACAAGAATATAAAATTGCATTCTTCTCATCACCAGATCTCAAGAATTGGGAACATCTCTCAGATTTTGGTCCACTCGGTGCAACCGGCGGAATTTGGGAGTGCCCAGATTTGTTTTCACTCACCGCTCCCAGCGGGGAAGTTAAATGGGTATTACTAGTCTCACTTAACCCCGGTGGTATTGCTGGTGGATCGGGCACTCAATACTTTATCGGTGATTGGGATGGGAAAACTTTTTCAACTAATCAAGCAACGACAAAGTGGATTGATTACGGACGCGATAACTATGCGGGCGTTACTTTTCACAACGCTCCAGATAACCGGAAAATATTTCTTGCATGGATGAGCAATTGGGATTACGCCGCAAAGTTGCCATCACCCATCTGGCGCGGATCTATGACAGCACCACGCGAGCTCACCCTTGTCTCTTGCAATGATGAACTTTTTCTTTCAGCGCTTCCAATCAATAACCTCTCTGGATCAACTGAGCACACTTTCTCAATTAACTCTGAAGAAGATTCTGAAATCACAATCAGCTACGAGAATCAAAAAGTTCTCATCACCTTTGACTCTGTTACAAAGAAGATTTCCGTAGATCGCAGTAACGCCTGGTTCTCTGAATTTAAGGAGTCGCCACAGGTGACCCCACCGGTTGAGCTACCCCACTTCACCCTTCGGATTCTGATTGACCATGGCAGCCTCGAACTCTTCGCGGTTGAGGCTGGTATCGCCCTGACCACCTTGACCACCCTGCCTGCAACAAGCGCATTTCTGCAAAAAACCGCAAAAAGGTGACCATAGAGTTACGGCGGCTGACTTTCCTTACCTCTATATAAAGCCGTACCTTTTACCCACAATCAACACTCCTAGGCGTTGGTTAAACCCGTGAAAGGAAATACTTCATGAAGAAGTTCACAAAGCTTGGTGCTCTCGCACTTGCTGCGGCGCTTTCTGCATCAGTTGTTGTTGCAACAACTCCTGCATCAGCTGCAACATGTACAAAGGCAACAAAGGTAGTAATGCTCGGAACCATCAAGATTGAAATCCAGGATGAGTTCCTCGCAGCAGTTAAGGAATACAACGCAAGCCAGAATTGCTACACAGTTGAGTCAATCCCTGGTGATCGCAAGCTCACATTCCTCCAGAACGTAACACCTATGTACGCTGCGAAGAATGCTCCAACAATCATGTACACACTCCAGGAGATTCCTGACATGGCTGACAAGGTCATGGACTGGAAGGGTTCAAAGCTTGCAAAGCTTGTAGCACCTTCACTCCTTGAGGCTGCAACAGTTGGCGGCAAGCTCGTTGGTGTTCCATCAACAGCAGAAGCATTTGGTCTTCTCTACAACAAGAGCGCTCTTGCAAAGGCTGGCATCGATCCTGCAAAGATCACAACACGTCAGGCTCTTGAAGTTGCACTTCGTAAGGCTAAGAAGTCAGGTGCAGGCGGAGTTCGCTTCTCAAGCATCTGGTGGTCACTTGGTGCTCACTTCTCAAACATCTACTTCGCTAACTCAGGAACAACACACGAGGCACGCCTCTCAGTTCTTGATGATCTAGCAGATGGCAAGAAGGACCTTGCAAAGGATCCAATTTTCCAGGATTACCTCGCAACATTTAACCTTCTTAACAAGTACAACCAGGCAAAGCCAAACACAACAGATACTGAGTACTCACTTGCACTCGCTGATCTCGCATCAGGTAAGGCTGCATTCTGGTTCATGGGTAACTGGGCAGAGCCAGACTTGATCAAGGCTGCAGCTAAGACAGACTTTGGCATCATGCCATTGCCTATCAACAACAACGCTAAGTTCGCTGGAAACAAGGCGATCTCAGTAGGCGTACCTGGCTACTTCATGATCGACAAGGAGCAGTCAACAGCTGCTGAGCGCGCTGGTGCAGTGGACTTCCTTGAGTGGTTGTACACAACTCCAGCAGGCCAGAAGCGCATTGCTGGTCCAGTTGAAGATGGTGGAATGAACTTCATCCCTGTCTACAAGGGCTTCACAATCTCACCAAAGACATTCATGGCTAAGGAAATCGCTAAGTATGTCAATGCTGATAAGACTCTCGAGTGGATCAACACCTACTACCCAGCAGGTGGACAGGATCTCTACGGAGCATCAGGTCAGAAGCTCATGGCTGGCAAGATCACAGGCGCTCAATACGCTGATGAACTTGAGAAGGCATGGAAGGGCTCAGTAAAGACATGGCGCGGAGTTAAGAAGTAATTTCTTAACTTTGACTTCACGTCAATACTAAAAGATATAAAAGCGAGGTCGCTTCGGGGTTTTAACTCCGGGGCGGCCTCGCTACTATTTACTCACTGAATTCGGATTTACCTTCTAAAGAGTTATAGCAAAGGTGACGATATGCATCACGGCAGTCAATTAAAGAGGTTCGCGCTATTCGCGTTACTACCTCTTTCCATCTTTCTTGTAGTGCTTGCTTACCCATTCATTCAGGGTCTCTATCTCACCTTCACCGACTGGGATGGCTTTAAGCATGAGAACTATGTCGGCTTTACTAATTACTCAGAATCACTTGCCGATCCTGAATTCTGGACCACACTTCGATTTACTTTGAAGTATGTAGCCGTCTCTCTCGTTGCAATTAACGCAGTTGCCTTCGGACTTGCTCTCCTTGTTACCGCAAAGTTGAAGAGCTCCAATATTTTCCGCACATTCTTCTTCGTTCCAAACCTCATCGGTGGCGTTGTTCTCGGTGTGATTTGGCAGTTCATCTTCAATACAGCCCTTGTCTCTATCTCCAGCAAGATGGGTTGGTCGCTCTTTGAGTCATCATGGCTCGGTGAGACCAACACCGCATTCTGGGCTTTGATTATTGTGACCGTCTGGCAATCATCTGGTTACATGATGATTATCTATATCACCGGACTTGTATCGATCGAACAAGATGTTCTCGAAGCAGCGCGCGTTGATGGCGCATCAGCTGCTCGCACTTTGTGGTCAATCAAGATGCCTTTGATGGCGCAAGCATTCACCATCTCACTCTTCCTCACCCTCCGTGGTGGATTTATGGCCTACGACGTCAACGTTGCTCTCACTGGTGGCGGCCCATTCCGTACCACCGAGTTGATCTCAATGCATATCTTCCAAGATGCATTTGCCTTCGGTAACTTCGGAACCGGCCAATCAAAGGCAGTTCTGATGTTCATCATGGTGGCGGTTGCAGCTCTGATCCAAGTAACAGTCTCTAAGAGAGTGGAGGCACGCTCATGAAAGAGAAGATGCGCCTTGCCAAGAAATCAATCTTCCTCTCTGGCCTTGTACTTTCTGTGGCCTATGTATTGCCATTTGTTCTCGTACTCGTCAATGCCTTCAAGCCAAAGATTGACATCTTGGTCAATCCGCTTGCCTGGCCAAAGACCTTTACGATGGATAACTTCACCCAAGCACTTGAGAAGATGGATTTCTTCCGTTCATTGACCAACTCAGTCATCATTACCGTATTCAGCGTTGGTGGACTAATTATCTTCTCTTCAATGCTCGCTTACTATCTCGCTCGCAATAAGAATAAGTTCACCAAGACCACATTCCTTATTCTTGTCGCATCAATGATTGTGCCCTTCCAGGCGCTGATGATTCCATTCATGTCGATCTTCGCTCAGTTCGTTGCCGTCAACAACCGTGCAGCGCTGATCTTCTTCTACCAAGGATTTGGTATTGCACTCTCAACATTCTTGTATCACGGCTTCATCTCAAAGATTCCAACAGATCTTGACGAAGCAGCAGCAATGGATGGCGCAAGCGATATGACAATCTTCTGGAAAATCGTCTTCCCAATGTTGCGGCCAATCACTTCAACAGTTGCAATCATTAATGCGCTATGGATTTGGAACGACTTCCTCTTACCACGTCTTGTTCTTACCCAAGAGACACAAACTCTTCCGCTCTCGACCTATCTCTTCTATGGTCAGTATGCGGTGGAGTATGGACAGGCAATGGCAGGCCTATTGCTTGCGGTATTGCCAATCATTGTCTTCTACTTGATGTTACAGAAGCACTTCATCTCAGGCATTAGTCAGGGAGCAGTTAAGTAACTGCGACCGCATAGGCGGAGCAGTTAAGTAACTGCGACCATGTGGGTGGAGCTGTTAAGTAAGCTGCGCTACTGATTCACGAACAACCAATGAGATCGGCACCTTCATCTGAGCTGTATTGGTATCAGGCTTCTCAATCTTTGCCATGATCTGTGATGCAGCAAGCTGTCCTAAGAACTGCACTGGTTGCGAAACAGTTGTTAAACCGATTGTCGTTGCAAACTCATGATCGTCATATCCCACAACTGAGATATCTTCTGGCACGCGCAGACCTTTCTTACGAATCGCCTTAATTGCTCCAAATGCCATCTCGTCAGATTCACAGAACAACGCAGTAGGTAACTTCTTGCGACTCAAGAATTCTGTCATCGCAAGTTCTGAGGTATGGCTATCAAAGTCAGCCACGATTTCAAAGGCTGGATTAAATTGCAGACCATTTGCCTCCAAAGTGGTGATAAATCCTTTTCTACGCTGGTCTGCGACCTCAAAGTTAAAGTTAAAGGAGTTCTGCCCCACCATAATTGCAATATCGGTATGGCCCATATCAATCAAATGTTGTGTTGCTAGTTCGCCACCCTTTACATCGTCAATTGAGACGCTGGAGCATCGTGTATCGGCGATACCAAGGAGTGAAACTGGAATTCCAAGGCCAAGAATCTGTTCAAACTCTCGCTCGGTAGGAGGGAGTGAGATAACAATCAAGCCATCGACCTTTCCCACCAATTTCTTCTGTTGGAAAACTCGTTGGCGCGCATCTACCTGAGCAAAGTTATAGAGAAGTAAATCCAGACCTGCTTCACGGAGAGCTTGTTCAACTCCAGCAAGTGCTTGAGAGAAATACCAACGAGAGATAAAGGGAGCAATTACACCGATGGTGTTGGTGCGAGTAGTGGCGCTTGGCGGCAGTAAATCCGGGCGGATTGGGTAGTCGAGTTCTTGCGCAGCAGCGATGATCTTCTTGCGAGTGCGCTCGTTGACATGGTGTAGCCCGCGGAGCGCGCGCGATACCGTGGCCGGAGATACTCCGGCCTTCTGTGCGATTTCTACTATTCCTGACACAATATGCAAAGGATATGTAAAAAACTGCAAATTACAAGAGGGGCAGGATCCACCGATGGCGCTGACAGTTGATGAGAATTGGTGGCGACAAGCTGCGATCTATCAAATCTATCCACGCAGCTTTAAGGATTCCAACGGTGATGGCCTCGGTGATATCAAAGGCATCACATCAAAGATTGATTATTTGAAATCACTCAACATAGATGCAATCTGGTTATCACCTTTCTATCCTTCGGCGCTAGCAGATGGTGGTTATGACGTTGATGATTATCGCGATGTTGATCCAAAACTTGGAACACTTGCTGATTTTGATGAGATGCTCAGTAAATTACATGAAGTTGGTATTCGAGTATTTGTAGATATCGTTCCCAACCATTCTTCCAATCGCCATCGTTGGTTTCAAGAAGCGATTACCTCAGAGCCAGGCTCGGCTGCACGCAACCGTTATATCTTCCGCGATGGCAAAGGCGCCAATGGCGAGCTACCGCCCACTAATTGGCCTTCACACTTTGCTCCTAGTGCGTGGAGCCATGAATCAACTCAAGGTGGAAAATATAACCAGTGGTATTGCCACCTCTTCGCTCCAGAACAACCTGATTTCAACTGGGATAACCGCGAAGTACACGATGAGTTCCTTCTAACGCTGAAATTTTGGGCAGATCGTGGCGTTGATGGTTTCCGCATCGATGTCGCACATATGTTGAAGAAGGATTTATCCGAACCACTTAAAGATCAAGAACATTTTCCAGGACTTACCAATCGTGCGCCAGGTCAAGATGTTCTCTTTGATCGTGATGATGTACATGAAATTTACAAAGAATGGCGCTTGTTATTTAACCAATATAACCCACCACGCGTTGCAGTTGCAGAGGCATATGCACCTGCGGAACGTCTTGCGCGTTATGCAAGTCCAGATGAGTTAGGTCAAGCATTTAACTTTGAATTATTAGAGGCGAACTTTAACGCTGCTGAATACCGCACCGTCATTGATCGTGGATTAGCTGCCGCTAAGGCGCAGGGTTCTTCTTCTACTTGGACCATCAATAATCACGATCAGATGCGACCTGCAACAAAGTACGGTTTACATCCAACAGTAGATCGAATCCGATGGAAGAACTCAGGTGGCACAACCCACCCACTCGATGAAGTTGCTGGACTTAATAGTGCACTCGCTGCATCAATGTTAATTATGGCTCTACCTGGTTGTACCTACATCTATCAAGGTGAGGAGCTCGGCCTCTTTGAAGTACTTGATATTCCAGAAGACCAGATTCAAGATCCGCAGTACCTACGTAATCACAAAGCCGATCGCGGTCGCGACGGTTGCCGTGTTCCACTGCCCTGGACATCTACCGGGACATCATTCGGTTTTGGCGATAAAGGTTCTCACTTACCACAACCGAAATGGTTTGCAGAGAAATCAGTGGAGCTCGAATCAAGTGACCCAAAATCACCTCTTTCCATTTTTCGAAGGGCGTTGGCGCTTCGTGCAGAATTGATCGCACCAGAAGAGTTAACGTGGCACGAGACCGGCAATAAGCATGTCCTTCACTTCTCACGTCCAAACGGATGGCACTGCATCACCAACTTCGGCAATAGCCATTACGACTTTTTAAGTGGACTTCCTGCAAAAGCTGAGATTCTCCACTCCTCTCAACCGCTGACAGAGGCCGGTCTCTATCTAATCCACGGTCAGCTCTCCCGTGGAAATGACCTGCCACCAGCAGCGACCGTCTGGGTCAGGGTTTAATATTGAAATAGTCTGAATTAGACTCTTCATATGTATTCACGCCGTCATAAATCTAATGTTATTCGCTCTCTATTGGCGGCGCTGATTTTGACTTTAATCGCACCATTTGCTCCAACAGCTCATGCGGATTTTTATAACCCTGCGCCACTGAATATGGCGTCAGGTCCAAATTACAACTACTTTGACTTTTCGGCCTCAGGATCTGTAATTGCAGTAGCTGACGGATGTTATGGCTGCTACTCCTATTACGACCCAGGCGCCGCATATCTTTCGACAAATAGCGGAGCATCTTTCCAAAAGATTACATCTATACCTGAACAATATTGGGTCGAGGCCCAGATCTCCTCAGATGCTTCTACAATCGCATATATCTCCCGCAACAATTTCTACGCATCCACCAATTCGGGAGCAAGTTTTTCTCGGGTAGATGCACTCCCGCTCAGCTATCAATCTGCCGGAGATTACATTTTTAGCGCTGCTTTAAGTAACGATGGCCAAAAGCTATTTCTCTATATTGAGAATGGAATGATTTTAAAATATCTTTACAACAGCTCCCAACGGCGCTGGAATCTAGATTTTCAAATAGAGGTTATCAATGGCGGTGAATGCCGCATTGCAACAAATGCAAATGGAAGTAAGACATATGTAGTGTGCGGTCGCGACAGTATCAAAGTGCTCTCCGGAACTTCTCTCTCAGTGTTACCAAATACTCGAAGAGATGGTAATAACGACGATTATTTCTGGGATGACATTAGGACGAGCGATTCAGGTAATGAGGTGATGGCACTGGGCGGGACCGCCTATATGGTAAAAACTGTCTTTAAATCTTTTAACGCCGGTGCATCATTTACTCCCATTACCTCAATAAACAACGTAAATCTCAACTCTGTCACAGCCATGGATATTAGCGCCGATGGAAATGCCTCATTTATTGCAACAGAAGAGCCAACGATTGGTGTATCTGCCACAACTTTCTATACGCAACATGGAAAAACCTCACCTTGGTATCAAAGAGAGGAGAGTTATAACTGGATCCATAGAGTTCTGCGATCAAACGCTGATGGATCAATTATTGGTACTTATACAGATGGGCTAGCAATAAGAATCTATCGTGGCGCTCCAGATGCACCATCAATTACCTCACTTACAGTGGCATCCACATCATCCATCTCATTAAATTGGGCTTATGGTTATACAAACGCCACCGATGAGGGTGCAGCGATTACCGATGTCATTATCGAATATGCAACTTCACAGTCGGGTCCATGGTCAGTATTTAATGATGGTGTGGCAGGTGGCAATCTTGGTTCAACTACTGTCACGGGCTTAAGCGGACGAAATACTTACTATTTCCGAACCAAGGCCAAGAATTCATATGGAACAAGCGACCCCTCTTCCAGTACATCTATATTTCTTCCGGCTACGCCATCTGCGCCTCCGGCACCTACTTACTACGATGCGCAGAAGTCAGTTATCAACCTCGGCTTTGGTACACCTAGTGATTTGGGAGGCGCCTCTTCGGTTACCGACGAAGAATGGCAGTACTCCATCGATTCAGGGACAACCTGGAATTCTTCATCTAATCCACCATTTAGAGTGACAAACGGGTATCTCACTGAAAATGGGGTTTACCGCGGATACGTATATATATTTAGTGAACATACAGCAGGCGTGCCGCTCACAATTCGCACACGATCTTCAAATGGCACCTTCTGGAGCCCGTGGTCAGCTGGAACAACCGCAACTATCTATCAGACTCCAAGCGCACCAACCAATTTTCAATTGAACAATGTCTTCACATCTACAACACTGACTTGGAATCCACCAAGTTATTTAGGTGGACAAACGATTGTTGATTATGAATTTTCGTACAAGCCATCAAATCAATCAACATGGTTTGCCGCGTATACATCCTCTACCACAGCAACAATTACTGGATTAACTGGTGGTGCAAATTATGATTATCGCGTTGCCGCTCGAACTAATTTAGGTCAGAAATCCCAAACTGCGGAGAGATATCAAAATCTCACAGCGAATCCTCCAACAAAACTCTCCATCAATCGCGGTTCACAGGCCATCCGTTCAGGCGCAGCATTTGGTACCCAACCAAAAATCTCATTCTTCGATCAAACAAACTCTCTCGTCACTGGCGTTAATGGATTGATTGTCACAGCAGAGGTAAATAAAGGTGGAATTCTCATTGGTGCAGAGAGTGCCACTTCAACCTCAGGTATTGCCACCTTCACCAATCTCGGTTTGAGAGGTGTTGCAGGTACTCAATACACAATCACCTACCGTTCAGGCGATCTCACACCTGTGAGCGAGACGCTCACGCTCACTGCAGGAACTAAGTCAGCTATGAGGTTCGTCAGAAAGACAGTTGGTGGAGTTAATGGGGTGGTCTTCCCGACCCAAGCTCAGATTGAGGTTGTGGATGGGGATGGAAATAGAGTCACCTCTGACGATACGACAACCGTCGTTTTGAATACCAACACCGGCTTTCTCTGGGATGGCCTTAATTCATCACCAGAAACGCGAACCGTCTCTGGTCTGGCAACTTTTGCAAATGTCCATATAAAAGGACCAAACGGATACGCCGCAGCGCTTACCTATTCTTCAACAGGACTTCCATCTATACAAGAAACAATCACAGTCTCCACAGGAGCTGCTGCTACCTTTACACGAACTACCAGAGCTATGGATGCATACATCGGAGGTAAGTTCGGAACCCAACCCGTTTATCAAGTGCTTGATTCATTTGGCAACATAGTTTCAAGCGGTGAATACTTCATCACCATCACACCATCCCAAGGAACACTTACAGGTCGAACGACTGTAACCACTGTCAATGGTGTTGCTACTTTTACCGATTTAGGTCTCACGGGGGTCAATGCATCTCAACTAGTTATTCTCTCGGTCTCATCGCCCGGATTTACTACCTACACCGGTGATTCAGTTGTAACCGTGGCGGGATATCCACGGTTAGCGTGGAACGATCTATATATTCCACGAGGTACCGCCCCATTCCAAATTCCAGTACCAGAGTCAAATACTTCGGGAACATTTACATACTCATCCTCTAATCCAAGCGTTATTTCAATCTCTGGTTCAACTGTCACCGTTGGTAACGCCGGCACCGCAACAATCACCGCGACTTTCACGCCAAGCAATACAAACAATTACCGCACAGGTGAGACTGTTACCGCACTCTTCACAGTTAACCCTAGCGCCGGAACCCTCATTGTTTCTGCTGCAAGCGGTTCATTGCAGAAGGGAATTCGGAACAACATCACAGCTACAGCATCTGACGCTGGCACAATTACCTTCTATGCCAACGGTAAGAAGATAGCTGGCTGCATCCAGCTGAAAACCGTGAACTCCGTAGCGACCTGTTCATGGAAACCATCTATTCAAGGCGGTGTTTCACTCACGGCGCTCTTAGTCCCGACCAACGAGGCTCTCTCTGTTGTTCGCGCCACATCTGTCAGTTACACCGTGGTTCGCCGGAGCGGAAGGCGCTAATTCAAAATTTGGGAAAATAGGCGCTGATTTCCTGCTGGAAATAGACCCTAATAGATATGTATATGTAGACTCGCCCCAGCCGTGGCCACGCTTCAGGTGGCCGCACTGAGATCTCCAACGGAGGAGACACATGCGCGCATCTGCCGCTAATTCACTGGTGCAGGTCACCGGGTCTAACTTAAACATCACATTCGTGGTTCT
>JACCDH010227318.1_pt1 | contig 11312 bp, 8 predicted proteins | sample 7442481 | NCBI WGS metagenome assembly JACCDH01 (sample SAMN15323433, study PRJNA562643) | freshwater metagenome | isolation source: river surface water | place: USA:Blue River Watershed | collected 2017-08-15 | reverse complement strand
CGTGTGCGTGGTCCGCTTGAGGACGCTCGATCAAGGCCTTCATGGACAACTTGACACGACCTTTTTCGTCGGTCTCGAGCACTTTGACGCGCACGATTTGACCTTCGCTGAGGTAGTCCGTGACCTTCTCGACACGCTCGTGTGCGATCTGGCTGATATGCAACAAACCATCTTTGCCTGGCAACAAGTTGACCAAAGCACCGAAGTCCAAAATCTTGGTGATCGGGCCTTCGTAGACCTTGCCGATTTCAACTTCAGCCGTGATCTCTTCGATGCGACGCTTGGCTTCTTCAGCTTTGGCGCCGTCGGTAGCAGCAATAGTGATGGTGCCGTCTTCTTCGATGTTGATTTGAGTGCCAGTTTCTTCGGTCAACGCACGGATGGTGGCGCCGCCCTTACCGATCACGTCACGGATCTTCTCGGGGTTGATCTTCATGGTGAACAACTTAGGTGCGAAGGTCGACACTTCAGTCTTGGCTTCACCCATCGCGGCTTGCATCTTGTCCAAGATGTGCATGCGCGCTTCTTTGGCTTGCGCCAACGCGACTTGCATGATTTCTTTGGTGATACCTTGGATCTTGATGTCCATCTGCAAAGCAGTAATACCGTTGGTGGTACCCGCCACTTTGAAGTCCATATCGCCCAAGTGATCTTCGTCACCCAAGATGTCGGTCAACACCGCAAAACGGTTGCCGTCTTTGATCAAGCCCATGGCGATACCGGCCACGTGTGCTTTCATCGGCACGCCAGCGTCCATCATGGACAAGCAGCCACCGCACACAGAAGCCATGGAAGAAGAACCGTTGGACTCTGTGATTTCAGAGACCACACGCATGGTGTATGGGAACTCTTCTTTGGTTGGCAACACAGCCACCAACGCACGTTTGGCCAAACGACCGTGACCGATTTCGCGGCGTTTTGTAGAACCCATGCGGCCCACTTCGCCCGTGGCAAAGGGAGGCATGTTGTAGTGGAACATGAAGCGGTCTTCAAACTCGCCAGCCAAGGCGTCAATGCGTTGTGCATCGCGCTCGGTACCCAAAGTCGACACCACCAAGGCTTGTGTTTCACCGCGAGTGAACAAAGCAGAACCGTGGGTGCGTGGTAACACGCTGTTGCGGATTTCGATGGGGCGCACAGTGCGTGTGTCGCGACCGTCGATGCGTGGCTCGCCTGCCAAGATTTGGCTACGAACGATGTGCGCTTCGATGTCGAACAACATGTTTTCAACTTTGACCGCGTCAAACTCAACGCCATCAGCCTTGAGAGCTTCCATCACGGCGGCGTAGGCTTGGCGGCAAGCGAGCGTACGGGCTTGCTTGTTGCGGTTTTGGTAAGCGGCGCGGAGTTTTTCTTCGCCGTGCGCTTGCACTTTGGCAATCAGTGGCTCGTCCTTGGCAGGGGCAACCCAGTCCCAAGCGGGTTTGCCAGCATCGCGCACCAATTCGTGGATGGCGTTGATGGCAATGTTGCCTTGCTCATGGCCGAACACCACAGCACCCAACATGATGTCTTCTGACAACTGCTGCGCTTCAGACTCCACCATCAACACAGCGGCTTCAGTACCTGCAACCACGAGGTCCATCTGGCTGTCTTTGCGTTGTGTTTGGCCAGGGTTCAAGACGTATTCGCCGTTGATGTAACCCACACGAGCGGCACCGATGGGGCCGTTGAAAGGAATACCAGAGATGCTCAAGGCTGCAGACACAGCGATCAAGGCGGCGATGTCAGCATCAACTTCTGGGTTCAAAGACACGGTGTGCACCACCACGTGCACGTCGTTGTAGAAACCTTCTGGAAACAATGGGCGGATAGGACGGTCGATCAGACGGCTGGTCAATGTCTCGTGTTCGCTAGGCTTGGCTTCGCGCTTGAAGAAGCTACCAGGAATCTTGCCTGCGGCGTAGGTTTTCTCGATGTAGTCCACGGTCAAGGGGAAGAAGTCTTGGCCAGCTTTGGCGATCTTCGAACCCACAACCGTAGCCAGCACCACGGTGTCGTCCATGTTGACGAGCACAGCGCCGCCAGCTTGGCGAGCCACTTCGCCAGTTTCCATGGTGACCGTGTGTTGGCCCCATTGGAATGTTTTGGTCACTTTATTGAAAATAGACATGTGTTTTCCTAATGAAATTTGGCAAGTCGCTGGTGCAGTCAACGATGCCATTCCAGAAAAGTTGGTGCTTTTTTGGAATGACACAGCTTTCGAGTCTGCGCCTTGTTGCTTTGCCGTTGGTTAAAAAGAGTGTTTAAAAGTGCAAAACGCCTGAGCTTGTTGAAAACTCAGGCGTCTGTCGTGAGAAGCTCGAACAATTACTTGCGCAGGCCCAACTTGGCGATCAGCGCGGTGTAACGGTCAGCATCTTTGGACTTGAGGTAGTCGAGCAATTTGCGACGACGGCTCACCATGCGCAACAAACCGCGACGACCGTGGTGGTCTTTGGCGTGTTGTTTGAAGTGAGGTGTGAGTTCGTTGATACGAGCGGTCAACAAAGCCACTTGGACTTCGGGACTACCTGTATCGCCGGCTGAGCGTGCGTTGTCTTTAACGACTTCTGCAATTTTTGCTGTCAACATGGTTTTTCCTTAAATATTTGACTTGCGTTGCACCGTGGAAGTTGGTGCAACGTGCTTTGCTTCCCCCAAAAGGTAAAGCCCGCAGAGTATAGCAGGCGCAGCCACCTTAAGCCTAAGCTTTGATTTTTAGACCAATTCAGCCAACGGCCATCGGGGTTTCACATCAAAGCTATAACGCGGCTGGGCTTGTGCCATACCGCCCTCACCGTTTTGCAAGCGCATGGCTGCGGCCATGGCAATCATGGCCCCGTTGTCGGTGCACAAATGCAGTTCGGGGTAATGCACGCGCACGCCTTGGCGCTTACAGGCGGCATTGAGCTGCTCACGCAAATGGCGATTGGCGCCCACCCCCCCTGCCACCACCAAACGCTTGAGCCCTGTTTCGCGCAGGGCCGTGAGCGATTTCTTCAAGAGCACCTCAACGATTGCCGCCTCGGTCGACGCAGCCAAGTCGGCTTTACGCGCTTCAAAGTCGTCCCCCAGCTTTTTGGCTTGGGTCATCACCGCAGTTTTAAGGCCGGCAAACGAAAAATCTAAATTACCACTGTGCAACAAAGGCCGCGGGAGCTTGAACGCAGCAGGATCCCCCTGCTCAGCCAGCTTGGACAGTGCAGGCCCACCGGGATAGCCCAAGCCCATGAGCTTGGCTGATTTGTCAAAGGCTTCGCCTGCGGCGTCATCAATTGTTTCACCCAGCAATTCGTAACGCCCCACACCATCCACGCGCATGAGCTGCGTGTGCCCGCCCGACACCAGCAACGCAACAAACGGGAATTCGGGTGGGTCTTCGCTCAAAAACGGTGACAACAAATGCCCTTCGAGGTGGTGCACACCCAGCACAGGCTTATTCAAAGCGGCCCCCAAAGCACAAGCCACCCCAGCCCCCACGAGCAATGCACCTGCCAAACCTGGACCACGGGTGTACGCCACCACATCCACCGCTTGCAAGGTTTGCCCCGCCTCGGCCATCACCTCACGCGCCAAGGGAATCACACGACGGATGTGGTCACGGCTTGCCAATTCGGGCACGACACCGCCGTAAGCCACATGCATGGCTACTTGGCTGTAGAGCGCGTGAGACAGCAGAGTGGGCACCTCTTGGCCATCTGAGCGGACCAATGCCACACCTGTTTCGTCGCAAGAGGATTCAATACCGAGGATCAACATAAACGCTAAGTTTATGCGCAGCCCCTACTCGCCCAATAACTCGCTAGCGCACGCTGGGTACTGGCAGCAACTGATTGTCAAGTTCATGTTCAGAATTTGACACCGCTGGCATCAGCGTTGGTGAAACGAACAAAGGGCCAACGATCTCCCGACGGATCAACTTTTGCGTATCAATCGGCGAAGCAAAAGCCAATGTCATGCTGGCCACGACCAGCTGCACATAGACAAAACCGCGCCCACGCCATAGCCACCCACGCCGTTGAGATTCAGACCGATGCTGCAGATCGCTCACATGGACATGCTCTAAAACTTGCACCGTGGGGGTGGTTTCCAACGGGTTGACCTCAGTTGAATCAAGGCCCATCTGAGATTCAGACCGCACCCCCTCAACCCCCTCTTCTGTCACTTGCATCTCATCTACCGGTGCAAACTGAACACCCATCCGAACATAAGACGCATCAACCAGCTGGCGATTGACATCTGACTCTTCCTCGTCCATCAAAGCAAATGAATCAGAGGATTTAAAAGCACGCCCAACCTGCAAAAAACGGAAATGATCAGTTTCAAATCGATCCAATCGATCGCTCACCAACTCCACCACCTGATGAATGTTTTGCAAACGCTCCTCGGCAGAGAGTGATTCTCGGTGAACGGCTGCGCCATCTAGGTCTATCGTCTGTCGATTAGAGGGGGATGCATCGATATCCAACGTTTGCCGATTCGCCTCATCTACAGAGGTGGGTATACCTTGTAAATTTTTCGCAGGATGCGCGAGGTCAATGGCTTGCCGATTTTCAGAGGCCGTGTCGGCACCTATTTTTTGAAGATTCAAGTCATCCGTTGCATTCAACCCAATCTTGACCACATTGCTTTGCTCGCCAAAACCATCTGACACGCTTTGGATGTTGTCATTCATGGTGCGCTCAATGAATTGCCCCATCGCAGCATCACCCACCTGACCCAACCACTCACCTTGATTGGACGCATCAGACAAATCATTCGTGAAGGTGATGCCTTCTTCCTCCTCCGCACCCGTCACACGCTCATGCGAAACGCGATTCTTAAAACCACGCGTGTCAAATGGCTTGATGTTTTTGGTTTCCAACACCTGCCAATACCGGGCAAAGGTTTTTTCGGTAAATCCAAACGCCGTGAGCATGCTCAGAAACAACTTATCTTCTAGACGGGCCACTTCACCATCTGACAGCATGCAATCGCACACATTGGTCAAGATGTAAATTTTTTGCTCAGGCCTCAACAAAACCGATGATTCATCTAAGAATTGCTTGAGCTTGACCGAGCGCACATACTTCAACGCTACGCTCTGCAAACCATCAAACTCACCAATCACCGCCTCAAGCTGCCCCACTTCTTGAGCCCCGATGGATCCGTCGGCAGTCAACATATAGAGCAACGCAATAGCCAACGCAAAATGCGGCGTCATCGGCTGGCGTTCATCTCGCACGCCGGTGTATTTACCTAAAACAGATTTGTCATTTTTCAGGGCCAGTATTTTGAAATACGCCTCGAATTGAGATTCGCGAATCTCGAAGGCTTTGGCCATTTGAGAAAAGAGCGCCAACTCCACTTTGTCAGCATGACCATCAGAAAGCAGTGCATCACACACATTGGCCAAAATGCACCACTTGTCTTTGACGCTTAAGACCTCTTTCGCAGAAATGAAAAATTGCTCAACGGGGACGGATTGCACATATTTCAAAGCGTAAGCAAGCACCGCCTGATCACCACCCAGCACAGCCTGCAGCTGGCTACTCTCTTCAGCCTCTAGCTCACCGTCTGAGGCCATCATGTAGAGCAAGCCACACGCCAGAACCAAATAAGGCGTCAAAGCAATCCGTTCGCCATCGGCCAAATCAACCCCCACTCCCACATCGTTTTCGAGTGCGGAAAGCAGACTAGATTTGAGATTTGTGGCGGCCATGCGCCACGATAATTAACGTAGGAAAAAGATGGGTGACAAGTCTGTCATTGATGACTTAAATGACGCCATCGTCATTCACTGAGGATTTTGCAAAGGGACAACCAGCTGAGCAACGACCGTGTTGCGTTCAGAACTTTGCAGTGTCAATGTCGCACCATGCAACTTGGCAATCTCAGCGCAAATACTTAATCCCAAGCCAAGTCCATCCACTTGGCGCGTATGCGATGCATCCCCACGATAAAAACGATCGAACGCACGCTCACTGAGATCCTTCGGAATGTTGGCTGCAGGATTTTCAACAACCAACTCAATACCGCCACTCGTCCGCGTCAAAACCACATGAATCCACCCTTGTGCCACGTTGTAGTTCACAGCATTGGCATACAAGTTTTGGATGAGTTGATGCACCAAGGTTCTGTCACAACGCCACACCACATCGGGGGTAATCGCACTGGTGATTTTCAAACCTGACTGAAATGTTCGACCATCTTTGATCAACTGATTGAGCATTTGACTGAGGTTCACATCGGTCAACTCTTGCAACAGACTGTTGGCATCTGCGCGAGACAAAAGCAGCAATTTTTCCGTGATTTCAATCAATCGCTCGACCTCATCTCCCATGTTGCGCATGCGAATTTGAGCATCAGAACCCGTCGGCAGATCGTGAATTAATCGTTCAACATTCCCTCTCAAAATTGTGAGCGGCGTTCGCAGTTCGTGCGAAGCATCTGATGCAAATCGTCGCGCTTTATTGAAACTGTCATTCAAGCGAACTCGTAAATCTTCAAAAACTTGAACAAATTTTTCAAACTCTCGGTAAGGAGAGTTCAAGATGATTGTTTGATCAAGATTTGTCGCTGTTAGTCTGGAAATATTACTTTCGATAGATCGAATGGGTTTCAACATGACATACATCAAATACAACGTCAACCCAAGCAACATTGTCAAAATCGTAGGCAACACATAGAGCGTATTGCGATCACGCAAAGCCCATACACGTTTCATGAGCAGATCAATTTGCTGACCGTCTAGCCACACCTCCGGCCCTTGCAGACGCCCCGCTAAACGAACGGCATACCAAGACTCTTGATCGATAGAGCCTTGAGAAAAATCAATCCCCTCACGACTCACCACATGAGCGCCTTGCCAAAAACTTGAAACAGAGAGCAAGCGAGAACAGGGCCCACTCGGTTCTTCTGCTGTCGATGGCTTAGCTCTGTCGCACAACACATAAAAATCTGAAATACCACTGAACAAGCTCCCTTTCTCAATCACCTTGAAGCAACTCAAAAAGTTCTCTGCCTGATCAAAGCGATCCTCACATGTTTTCAAAGCCACGCCCATTTCTTCATGGACACGTGTTTGCAGTTGATCCGTCAACAAATACTGAGCGATGAGTCGATTGGCACCGATCACGACACTGGTGATCAAAATCACATGCACAAACAAACGGACTTTGAAGGACTTCTTCATCTTCAAGGCTCCAAACGCAAACGATAACCAACGCCACGCACTGACTCTATCGGGGACGCATGGCCACCACCGCCACGCTCCAACTTTCGCTTGATGCGGCGCACACACACATCAACCACGTTTGTTTCCGGATCAAAGTTAATTTCCCACACGTGTTTGAGAATTTGTTGACGTGAAAAAATATGTCCTGGCGAGCGCATCAAAAAAGCCAGCAAACTGAACTCTCGTTGACTCAGAACTGCAGTGACATCAAACCATTGGACTTTGTGATTGACCACATCCAAGGTGAGGTGATGAAGTGAAATGTGCTGAACTTGCTCAGGCATTTTTCGCTGCATCACCGCTTTGATGCGGGCCACTAACTCTTCTACAAAAAAGGGTTTGGGCAAGTAGTCGTCTGCCCCCATTTCAAACCCCATCAAACGATCCGGCAAATCCACTTTGGCACTCAGAATCACTACTGGGGTGATCACCCCCTCGGTTCTCGCTTGGTGCAACAAATCAAAACCACTGAGCTTAGGCAGCATCACATCGAGTACTACCAAATCATGCACCCCCGCTCGCACGGCTGCCAACCCTTGCTCCCCATCAACGATGTGGGTCACCTCGTAGCCTGCAGCAGATAAACCTTTGATGACGAACTCGGCAATCTTCGCTTCATCTTCGATCAGCAAAATTTTCAAAACCACTGTCCTTTGTTGTTGCTTTGATTTCATTTTGAATCGATAAGTTCAAATCGCCACCTTTTAAAAATGACATCTTTGTCATCCAGCTGCACATGACAGTCATGTCACTAATTTAGCGTGAATGGATGTCGATACTGACCGTGTTAACGCCAATTCAAGAGCTTTTGCATGCCCCATCTACCTCCTATCACATCCTTACTCACGCCGTTAGACGACGTGCGGACGATGGGCGCACGCAAAACGACTCAACATGCTCTTGCGCCAACGCCTCCCATCACACCACCCATTGAGCTTGGTCAGGTAGCCGTTTCCTTTGCTTTTGACAGCATCAATCAAACGCTTCAAGTCGTCATCACCGACGAGCAATCTGGACAAGTTGTGCGGCAATTTCAATACACCCGGCTCACCCCCGATGTACATCGAAGTCAGATGCTGAATGGCTTGTTGCTGAATCAATTCGCTTGAAATTAGCCTTATAGCCATAAGTTATCTAGGCTGCGAGACAATCGCAGTATGAGCATCAGTCACTACATCAAAGACATCGGCCGCGGTCGCGATGGCGCACGTGCGCTCGACCGCGCACATGCCGCGGATTTGATGGGCCAAATTCTGGATGGCCACGTGAGTGACTTAGAGCTGGGCGCCTTTTGCATTGCCATGCGCATCAAAGGTGAAACCGACCAAGAAATGGCTGGTTTTTTAGATGCCACACATACGCGTCTGCAACACCTCCACGCCACCAGCCCTACGGTGGTACTTCCCAGCTACAACGGTGCTCGCAAGCTCCCAGTACTCACCCCCTTATTGGCACATCTGCTCGCACGCGAAGGCTTAGCGGTGGTCATCCATGGCACCCCCACCGAATCGGCACGTGTCACCAGCCAAGACGTTTTAGCCGAGATAGGCATCCAAGCGTTGAGTCACCCCCGAGCCGTCAATGCTGGCGACGTGGTGTTCGCCCCCACCGAGGTGCTCTGCCCTGGCCTCAAGCGTTTGCTAGACGTGCGCCGTGTGGTTGGTCTGCGCAACCCTGCACACAGTCTCGTGAAATTGATGAACCCCACCTCGGCGCCTGACGCCTTGCTGGTCAGCAGCTACACCCACCCCGAATATGCCATCTCGATGGCAGCCACGTTGGAGCTCACTGGCGCACGCGCTTTGCTGCTGCGAGGCACCGAGGGCGAAGTGGTCGCCGATGCGCGTCGTACACCACAGATGAACGCCTTTGTGCGCGGCGCTCGTACGCCATTGGTCGAGGCACAAACTGGCTCGCTGGTGCACCTGCCAGAGTTGCCTACACAAATCGACGCCGTCACCACTGCCCGCTACACACAGGCGGTGCTCAAAGGTGAGTTACCCGTCCCTGCACCGCTCGCCATCCAAGTGCAAGCCGTGCTGAAAGCCATGAGCCTTTGATGACCATGACGCACGCATTTGAACCCCATGTCACGCTAGTGGGCGCCGGTCCTGGCGACCCTGATTTATTGACACTCAAAGCCGTCAAAGCCATTGCCTCTGCCACCGTGCTGCTGGTCGACGATTTAGTGAGCGACGCCATCACCGCCCACGCCTCGCCCCAAGCTCGCATCATCCATGTGGGCAAGCGCGGCGGTTGTAAATCAACGCCACAAGCCTTCATTGAAAAACTCATGGCGCAAGAAGCGCTGGCCGGTGAAACCGTGGTGCGACTCAAAGGCGGTGATCCGTTCATCTTTGGTCGTGGCGGCGAAGAAGTTGAGCACTTGCAGGCAGAAGGCATTTCCGTCACGGTCATCAACGGCATCACATCTGGTTTAGCGGGCGTCACATCACTAGGGGTCCCCCTCACCCACCGAGAACATGCGCATGGCGTGGTGTTCATCACCGGCCACGCCAAACAAGGCGCAGCTGACAGCGTAGACTGGGTAGCACTGGGGCATACCGCACAGCAAGCCAAACTCACGTTGGTCATTTACATGGGCGTGAGTGGTGCCGCGCAGTTGCAGGATTCACTTTTGCAAAGCATGCGCGCCGACACGCCCGTGGCCGTGATTCACCAAATCAGCCTCCCCACACAGCGCCATGTGGTGTGCGAGTTGCAACACTTGCATGACACCATCGTTCACGAACAATTAGCCAGCCCATCGGTCATCGTGATTGGTGAGGTGTTCAAGGGCTTGCTAGCCATGCAAAACGCCCCTGAATTGCAAGCCTCTGCAGGCTAAGTTCAGAGCGCTCAAGCGCAGCACCACTAAACTCTGCGCATGAAAATCTTTGATGTTGTGATCGTGGGCGCTGGTGCTGCCGGTTTGTTTTGTGCAGGCGTGGCCGCACAACAAGGCTTGCAAGTGCTGGTGCTGGACCACAGCGACAAAGTGGCCGAAAAAATTCGCATCTCAGGCGGTGGCCGCAGCAACTTCACCAACCGAGAGTTGGATGTGCGCGCACCACACAAACATTTTTTGGGTGACAACCCACAGTTTTGTCGCAGTGCGCTGTCACGCTTCACGCCGCAAGACTTTGTGGCGCTCATGCAAAAGCACGAGATCCCGTTTCATGAAAAGCACAAGGGACAGTTGTTTTGCGACCGCTCGGCTGAAGACCTGATTCAGATGCTTTTGGCCGAATGCAACGGTTCGGCCAATGGCGGCAACGTGACCCGCTGGCAACCCTGCAGCCTCAAAGCTGTTCGCTACTCAGACGCAGCCCCCGAAGCGCAGCGCTACGAAATTGACACCAGCCAAGGCACGGTCCACGCTGCGGCGTTGGTGGTGGCCACCGGCGGCTTGTCCATCCCAAAAATTGGCGCCACCGACATTGGCTACCGACTGGCCAAGCAATTCAACTTGCGCGTGGTCGAGCCCCGCCCGGGCCTTGTACCGCTGACCTTTGACGACGCAGCTTGGGCGCCCTACGCCCAACTGTCGGGTCTATCGCTGCCCGTGCGCATCGAAACGGGTACGAAGAAAAGCCTGCAAAGTTTTGACGAAGATTTGCTGTTCACCCACCGCGGCTTGTCAGGCCCAGGTGTGCTACAAATTTCCAGCTATTGGCAAGTAGGCACTGACATACGCATCAACCTCGCCCCTGAGGTCGACTTGCAGGCAGCCTTGATGACAGCCAAACAGCAATCCAAAAAACTCATTGCCAACGAACTGAGCGCATGGGTGCCCTCGCGCTTGGCCGACACTTGGGCCAGCCAAGACCCCGCGTGGCAACGCCCCGTGATTGAAGCCAGCGACAAAGCCCTCCACCTTTTAGCCCAGCGTCTGAGCGCATGGCCCCTCACCCCCACAGGCACCGAAGGCTATAAAAAGGCCGAAGTCACCGTGGGCGGCGTAGACACGCGCGATTTGTCGCAACAAACCATGGAATCCAAGCAGCCAGGCCTGTATTTCATTGGTGAAGTGGTCGACATCACCGGCTGGCTGGGCGGCTACAACTTCCAATGGGCATGGTCTAGCGCCCACGCCTGCGCAAAAGCCTTGGGG
>JACCDH011270521.1_pt1 | contig 11314 bp, 10 predicted proteins | sample 7442481 | NCBI WGS metagenome assembly JACCDH01 (sample SAMN15323433, study PRJNA562643) | freshwater metagenome | isolation source: river surface water | place: USA:Blue River Watershed | collected 2017-08-15 | reverse complement strand
TGATGATGATGGAGCACAAGGTAGACAGTGTGAAGCAGGCGTTGGGCAGAGCGATGTATGGGGTGGCATCGGAGGTAGATGGCAACCAATTCTTGGTGCGAGGCGTGGCCAAAGTACCACAAGCAAAGAAGCAATTGGAGATTCAGGTGCTTTCTACGATGTATGGAGAATTGTTGAAGAACTTGGAATTGAGCAGAACCTTGATGGCCAAGGAACAACCCTTGATTCAATTGATTGACCAACCCCGATTTCCATTGGAAAAAAAGAAATCATCAAAACTACTAACGGCAGTTGGGGGTGCATTTATTATGGGCTTTCTTGGAATCATCACATTGCTGTTGCGACGTTGGTGGAAGACACAATTTGATTAGTATGGTCCAGAGCAACGATTGTTATTTATAAATTAATGAAAATATTTAAAGTATTGGTTTTTACATATTTTAAGTTTATCTAGTTTCTTGAAAATCCTCAAAAAACCATCAAAGCATAGTGTGTTCGTGCGCAATTTGGTGCGCTTTTATACAAATAAAGCAAAGTACTAAAACGTAAAAAATGATAAGCATTGTAAAAAACATTTATTTTCACCCATTAAATAAAGGCAGAAGATTCAATGCGCTTGCTAGGTTTTTTTGGTGGCAGATCGTCTCCCGAACTTTCAAATATCCTGTCTTGCTGCCATTCACAGAGAAGACGCAGTATTTATGTTGGAACGGATTAACAGGACTAACAGGAAATTATTATTATGGCTTAATGGAAATGGAGGAGATGGCTTTCGTACTTCATTATTTGGACAAGGATGATACGTTTTACGATATTGGTGCAAATGTGGGTGCTTACACAATTTTAACTGGACTTCATATTGGGTGCCAAACGTTTTCCTTTGAGCCCCATCCAAAGACATTTTCATATTTGGAAAGAAATATTTCTTTGGGCGTAATAACAGAGAATATTACTTTATTAAACATTGGATTAAGTTGTAAAGAGGGGAAGATTAAATTCACTAGCGACCAAGATACTGTCAATCATGTTGCTCTGAATGGTGCTGAAAATGTAATTGATGTGCATCTGTCCGTATTGGATGCGTTAACGCTCCCCACCCCCAAAGTTATAAAAATAGATGTTGAAGGATTTGAGTTGGAAGTATTAAATGGAGGGAAGTTAACTCTAGAAAATGAAAAATTGCAAGCGGTTATAATTGAATTAAATGGATCTGGTCAGCGTTATGGTTATAAAGATGATGATATTGACGCTTTACTAAGGAGTTTTGGCTTTAAACCATGTACTTATAATCCATTTAAAAGGAAACTAATTAGCCTGGATAAATACACTAGTCACAATACAATTTATCTCAGGGATACCCATAAAGTTTCGGAAAAATTAAAAAAGGGGAGTTCAGTACGTTTATCGAACGGATTCATTATATAATGAAACGGTTTGATTTCTTATTGAAGTAATTTAAATCAATTGGTATATTGATCAAAATAGACAAATAGTGTTGGTAAACAAGTGCATTTCCTTAAAGTGCTGTTAATCAACATAGGATTTCATCTACACACCTACGATAAATACTCAAAATCAATCATAAATCAGGTCGTTTTGCTCAATTTGGCGCTGAATTATATAAAAATACTCATATGAACTTATTCGAGAAGAAAATAGCAATAATTGGTTTAGGCTATGTAGGGTTGCCATTAGCAATAGAATTTGGTAAAAAGTATAAAGTTCTAGGGTTTGATATAAATCAAGCCAGAATTAATGAGCTGAATTCTCTAACTGACCGCACCAATGAAGCAGACCTTGGTGAAATGAAAATGGCTATGGATTTGGCCAATACAAGTTCAGGGTTGGGTTTGACTTTTTCTGCTATTGTTGAGGACTTAAAAATGTACAATCTATTTATCGTAACGGTTCCAACACCAATAGACCAATTCAAGGCACCTGACTTATCCCCTCTGTTGCGGGCCTCAGAGATGTTGGGTAAAATTATTAAAAGAGGTGATATTGTAGTGTATGAATCTACTGTATACCCAGGGTGTACGGAAGAAGATTGTGTTCCGGTATTGGAAAAATTTTCTGGTTTAAAATTTAATCAAGATTTTTTCTGTGGATATTCCCCAGAGCGGATCAATCCTGGCGATAAGATCAATACTTTGACCAGAATAAAAAAAGTTACGTCGGGATCAACTCAGGAAATTGCAGATGTAGTTGATGAGCTTTATAAATCCATTATCACTGCTGGAACACACAAGGCACCAAGTCTTAAAGTGGCTGAAGCTTCAAAAGCAATAGAAAATGCGCAACGTGATGTAAATATCTCATTTGTTAATGAATTGGCATTAATTTTTGACAGAATGGGTATTGATACCAATGATGTTTTGGATGCAGCGGGAACTAAATGGAATTTTTTAAAATACAAACCAGGCTTAGTTGGAGGACATTGTATTGGTGTAGATCCATATTACCTGGCACACAAAGCAGAAAGTTTAGGTTATCACCCACAAGTGATTTTATCAGGAAGAAGAGTAAATGACCAGATTGGAATTTTTGTAGCTCACAAATTAGTAAAACTATTGATTTCCAATAATCATTTGATTTCAAATTCTAATGTATTAGTTCTAGGAATTACGTTTAAAGAGAACTGCCCAGATATCCGAAATTCAAAAGTCATAGATATTATTAGAGAATTACAACAGCACAAAATTAACGTTGATGTATTTGACCCATATGCAGATGAGAAAGAAGTAAAAGAAGAATATGGTTTGAGTTTAATCAGGAATTTGACCAAAACTTATGAGGGTATAGTTCTTGCTGTTGCACATAGTGAGTTTTTAAAACTCAATTTGGATATTTTGAAATCATCTTCTCGTTCAGTGGTTTACGACACAAAGTCCTTTTTAAGTCGCGGTGAAGTTGATTCAAGGTTGTAACAGTATGAAGAGCCTTACTCTAAGAAGACTGAAATTTAATGGGGGTTTTAGGGAAGTGCACATAGATGGGAAAGTTGCATAGAGTGAATTAATTGTAAAAGGTTTTTAGTTTTTTTGGATGTATAGAGTAATTTTAAAATTCGTGGATTTAGGAATAATCCTATTTCACAAAATAAGACTCAGAAGTTTAAACTTATCAGAGCTTGGTGAGAATGTTCAGATTTTCCCTGGATTCCAGTTCGGACATACTGAGAACTTAAAAATTGAGAGTAATGTGGTAATTGGAGAGAAGGCATTCATTAATGCTCATGGCGGTGTGAAAATAAAATCTGGTACTATAACAGGGCCTGAAATTATGATTTTTTCAGTCAATCATATTTATGAGCGTAGTGAAACAATCCCTTTTAGCAATGACCTTGTATTGAAGGCTGTAACAATTGGTCATAATTGTTGGATAGGGGGAAGAGTTTTCATTACACCCGGGGTTGAGATTGGTGATGGTTGTGTTGTTGCGGGAGGAAGTGTATTAACCAAATCTTTCCCCCCACTAAGTGTAATTGGAGGAAACCCAGCAAGGCTTATCAAGGGAAGAAATCCAAGTGATTACAAGTCTATGTTAGAAAAAAATGAGTATTGTGAATTTATAAAAGGAAATGTTTATATTCAGTAGAGTCTCGCGACTATTACGGAATTTCCGTGAGTTAGTGTATCGTGTCAATAACCTAGAGACAATTGTGAGGGATCAATTACGAATAATTGAACACGAAAATTTAGTTTATAAAAACAAGTATGTATCTGACGACAATGTTTGTTCAAATCATGTCATCGTTTCTCTTACTAGTTATGGAAATAGATTGAATGAAGTTCATCTCGCCATAGAGAGCATATTCCAGCAGACAGTAAGACCGAATAAGCTTATTTTATGGTTAGATAAATCTTATTCGACTGTTAGGTTACCTTCTATACTTGAACAGCAAAAAGAACGTGGTTTGGAAATAAATTATTGTAATGACTTGGGTCCGCACACAAAACTTGTTCCTGCTCTAGTCAGATTTCCAGATTCTGTAATAATTACAGTTGATGATGACATCATATATCCAAAGTACTTAGTTGAAAAACTAATTAATTCTTATGAAACAGCAAAATCTAATATTCATTTTTTTCGGGGTCACAAGATGATTTTTAGTAGAAATGGAGATTTAGAGCCCTATAGTAAGTGGATTGGAAGGATAGATACACCGTCATCTATATTAAATTTCCCTACAGGAGTCTATGGTGTTCTCTATCCACCTAAGTGCTTTCATGAAGATGTCACTGATGTAGAACTTATCAGGAAATATTGTCCAACAGCTGACGATGTGTGGTTTAAATTTATGTCATTGTTGGTAAAGACAGAGTGCACGAAAGTTGAATTTTGTGATATGATTGATAGTAAATTCACTTATGTGAATACTTTTGTTGATTCGTCATTGTCTAAAATAAATAATGATAAAGGCGAGAATGATAAGCAAATCAAGAATTTATGGAAATTATATAAATTAAGTAACATCTTGTCCTCTTGAGCGGTTGATCAAGCTGAATCCTCATTAGGTTAATTAGTGCTTCTAAGACGAAATTATTGACTTGTTTTATTTGGTCTTAAAAGTAGCTTAGAAGAGTATTCAAACTTGCATGTTTATAACACTATATTGGATAGGTGAATTTATTTAGATTTAATTTGAAAAACACACCTGTTAAACTACTTGTATATTGAATTAATTTGAAATAGTAAAGATGTTTTATAATACAAATGAATAAGATAAAGTTATTAACGAACATCTTTACGGCGAAAATATTTTCAACTATAATTAGTTTTTTTTGGCAAGTTTCAATCACAAGAAACTTAGATATTTATCAAGTGGCAAAGCTTTCTCGCATTTTGTCCTTACAAAATATTATAGTGACATTTTTCTCCCTTGGGTTATCGAACAGTGTTATTTTTCATGTAAATCGAAAGGGGCGTTCGATCAACGAAGTAGCCAATGTTACATATAATTATTTTTTTTATTTTAGTCTTTTTTTTATTTTTTTCACAATTGTGGATCTTGGCCTAATTCGTTTAGAAACAAACCTTAAGTTAATATTTTCTTTTTCAGTAATAATATTGATTTTGTCAAATATAAATATAGCATTTTTGTATCTTAGGCATCACGTAGCTATAGTTAATTATTCTGGAGCTGTAAATAGTTTTTTACTGTTCTTTTCATTATTGGCTGCTTTTCTCATTACACAACCTGATGTGGTTTATTTTTATGTGTCAATCGTAATTGGTTCCTTCTGTTCTTTATTCTACCAAATGCGTTATAATAAGGATTTGATTGCCAATCTAAATTTTCGATTTGATTTTAATCTTTTTAAAAGTCTTGCATCTTATGGTTTTGCTGGCATGTTTGCTAATATCTTAGTTCTTATTTCAGTTGATTTCATTTATACGTTTTTGGTTTTCATTTCGGATGAGTTGAATTCAAGTGAAATTGTTGCAGTAATTAATCGTTCTATGATTTTTGTTAATGTTTTTCTTCTTTTTTTTCAAATAATTGCCCAACCTGTTGTTGTTCGTTGGTCTAAGCGAGAAATCCAGGAAGTTAGGTCAGAATTTGTTGTTCTGAATTCATTACTGCTCGTCTATTCAATATTGGTTATCATTGCTTTTCAATATTCGAATTTTCTTCTCAATCAATTTTTTGGAGAAGAGTATTCCAGTTTTTTATCAATGATAAAATTGTTTATGTACATTTTCCCATTTTTAATGGCCCTAAATTTGTTGATTGTGCTTTTTTTATCAATTGGAAAGTTGCGAGTCATAATATATTCATATTCATCAATGCTTTTATTATCAATGTTGTTTTTGTACGTTTTTGAATCTCAATTGTCTATTAGATTCGTTATATATACCCTAATTACAAGTCATTTTTTAATTTGGATAACCCTTTCAAAGGTGGCGTCAAGTATATTTGGTGTAGATTTTTTTTCATTGTTCTCGAGTCTAAAAGATGTGTATAATTACTTAAAAGGATTTCTGTATGATAAATAACTTTATAAAATGGATTATTGAAATGGCTTTGAAAAACTTTCCAACTAAAATTCAGAATTATTTGGTAGAGGTATTACTTAAGAATCGAACATCCACAGATATTAAGTTTGGCGCACTTAATGATCATATTTCATCTCAAATTTTAGCACATGGCTCATATGAATTATCAGTTAGAAAAAAAATTCATTTGAATTTTTTGACGAAAATTGATGGGGAATTCTCGGCGTTAGATGTAGGTGCTAACATAGGCGTTTGGAGTGTTTTTTTAAGTTCTTTTTGTCATAAAGTTTATGCGTTTGAGCCACAGGATGAGGTTTTCATGATATTAAGAGCAAATACTATTCATTTAAAGAACGTTAAGGTCATAAACAACGGTCTTTCATCTTGTGTGAATGATTCTATTATTTACGTGCCAAATGGAAACATCGGAGGTGCAACTCTTGAGAATTCTGGTGACAATGGAGATCAAGTAGTGAAAAGAGTTAGCATTGATATTGGAGATAATTTTAATTATTCCGGTAGAATTGGTTTTATTAAAATTGATGTTGAAGGTCATGAATATGACGTTATCTATGGATTACAGAGAACAATTGTAAAGAATTCTCCTTTTATACTTTTTGAATGCCTGAAGAGTATGGAGTATTACGAGAAGATTAAATCTTTACTTTTGAATTTAGGTTATAATTCGTTTATTGACCTGGAAACTATGGAAGAGGTTGTTGACCACGTTCCTAAATTAACTGTAGCTTGTTGTAATTAAAATGCAGGTAAGGTTGATATTTATTCTCGATGTTGATGGTTCTGTGGGAGGTAGGCAAATTAACACACTAAGGCTGTCTCATTCGTTATCTCCTAACTACAACTCATTCATTCTTGTGAATAAAAGCTATAGAGAAAAATTAGCATATTATATTGGTCCACAAGAAAACATCATTTATACGAATTCAAATTATATATTGAACAAATGGAGACCATTAGAGATATTGAGTAGTTTTATCGAATTGTTCGCAATAAATAGGAGGTTAAGTAAAAGGCATAAATTATTGTGGATTTCCCAGGACATGAATCATGAACTGTTGCTTTCAGGTTTCGGTTTGTGGGGTATAGGCAATCGATTATTTATAAAGCGTGGTTCCGCCAATCAATTTTTAACGGGGATTGTTTTAAGGAATAAAAATCACTTGAAATCTGTTGTAGCTGTAAGTAATGCTCAGAAGAAGGAGGTTTGTTCTAGTGTGGATGAAGAGAATATTGCGGTAATTCCTAATTTTATTGAATATACGGATTTAATCAAAGTTGATAGGTTATCTTTGTATCATGATATCGTCATAGCCGGTTATTTTAATGAAAACAAAAATCAAAAATTCGCCATAGAATTGATTGAGGAACTAATTCTGTACAATCGTGGCTATAGACTACATTTTTATGGTAAATTGGATAATTCGGATAAGGCGAGTACTCTTTATTTATTGGAGCTTCAATTGCTTGTTAATTCTAAAGGTTTAGAGAACTACGTGATTTTCCATGACTTTGTTTACAATCAGATTGATATATACAATGGAAAGTGGCTTACTTTGTCTGTTTCCAAGTCCGAAGGTTTTGGTATGACTTTAGTTGAATCTCAAAGCTACGGTATTCCTGTGTTATCTTCTTTCAACGGCGGTAGTGATGACATTTTAGTTGGTGAACTCGAAGAGTATTTATTACCTTTTGACACAAGGGTTTGGGTACGAAAAATCGAAGAGTTAAGATTAGATGTTGGTAAGTATAATCGTTTAGTTAGAATTTCACGTAAGAATGTTTATGATAGATTTCGTGGGGATATAATTGTTAAGCAATGGGTTTCTCACTTGGATAATATTTGTAGTGGGTTTTAATTTGTCAAGAATCTTTGACCTATTTTCGATTGGGATTTACTTGAATTCCATTTGGTTCATTACTACGCCTTCGTTTATTTCTGGCGTTTCTTTAATGGAGTTAATTATGTTACTTGTTTTCATACTTAACATAAAGAAAATTATACTTAAAAGGTATTTAATATTGTATATTTTAGTTATTGTATTCCCTTTTATATCGATGTTATTCAATAATAGCATTTTGGATACGGTCAGTTGGAATTATATAAAAGCGAATTTCCTTCTTGCATCAAGTTTACTGTATGTATCGCACCTCTTTACATCCGATTTGATTTTTCGCGCCACAAAGAATATATTTTTACCTATTTTGGTATTATTTATCATCTCTAAGGGTTATGATCTATATGGTTTAATGTCAGAAATAGATCAAAGTGGGTTTACTACTTATTTTGGCGAACAGAGGTTTGGGATTAATCTAAATTCCATGGGTGTTTTGGCTTTACTAATAATCTATTTAGTAGACTCATTTTATATGACCTCTACTGATAAATTTACTTCATTGACGGGCACTATTTTAAAATTGGCAAGTTTTATTGTTCTTTTGTTTTCAGTTTCACGAATGGCAATAATCTTGTCAATTTCTTTTTGGCCGAGAAAAATCTGGTTTTGGTTATTTCTGTCATGTATTTTATTTTTTTATGGTGGAACATTCTATGATTATTTTGAAGTTCAACTTAATTTCTTTGGCTTGAAATTAAGCGGGCTTGCAGAAGATGGTACCGAAATGAGAATGAATACTTTATTTTTAAAAGAATTGGATGCTTTTTTTTCGAAAACCTTTCTAACTATTTTGTTTGGCTCTGCGGGAGAAATAAAGCATAATTTTTTAATTAGTGTTTTAAGTTTTAGCGGGATTTTTGGATTAATTTTTATGAGTATTTTCTTATTTTTTTTTCTATTTCGTTACAAGGCTTCAGCTGTATTCTTTGCTGTCATATTTGTTGATTTTTTTATTTCAAATAACATACAGAATTTAAGTGGATACATTCTTTTACTGTCAGTTATCAATGGGGTCAATTATGCAAGGTTGAATCTGCCCAATTTGAAAATAGCCTAGTTGAATTTGACGGATGAATATTTTAACAAAATGTTTCAACATGAAAAATTTTGGACAAACTTGTCTATCGTATCTGCAATGAATAAGAGAATTCTTTTTCTATCAGCAGAGATCATGGGCTATACGGCAGCGACATTAAGTTGTCTTGTTTCAAAGGGTTACGATTTAACTGTGATACACTGGAGCAAAGGCAAATTAACAAATTATTTGCTTGAGCCTAATGAGCGTATTACTTATTTAGATCGAGAAACAACTAGCGCCCTTGAGATTATAAAATTAATTAATGATTTAAAAATCCACGCTATTGTTGTTGCTGGTTGGCAAGATCGACGGTATTTGATACCTTGCTTGTATTTTAGATATAAATTGGGAATAGTTGTAACTTGTTTTGACGATCAATGGTTTGGAAAGCCAAAGCAAATTGTTGCAGAAGTACTCGGGCGTTTACGATTATTTAAAGCATTTTTTTCAGCATCATGGGTATCTGGTCCATGTCAATACGAATACGCTCGTCGTTTAGGATTTAAAAAGGAAGAAATTGCCTTCGATTTATTGTCAGCTGATTCAACTAAGTTCACTGTTAAAAAGCGACAAGAATTTCAAGTAGTAAACAATTCATCTGACCTTAAGTATTTTACTTTTGTTGGTAGATTAGAGTTTGTAAAAGGTGTTGATTTATTGATAGATGCTTGGAGTGAGTTAGAGTCCCACGGTAATTGGCGTTTACGATTAATTGGTGATGGTAGTTACAGTGAATTGATTAAGGGTAAGAGGAACGTAGAGCACATCCCATTTCTACAGCCAGATCAGCTCGTTCAATTTTTCGGGAATAGTCATTGTTTTGTACTACCAAGTAGATTTGAGCCATGGGGGGTAGTAGTACATGAGGCTACACTTCTCGGTTTACCATTAATTTTGTCTAACGAAGTAGGCGCTAGATCTACTTTTTGTATTGATAACTATAATGGTTTTCTTTTCAAAAGTGGTTCAAAAGAAGGTTTAAAGCAGGCTTTTGTAAAGATTATGAATTTAGAATTTGAAGAATTAAATTGTTTCTCAAAGCGTTCTTTTTTATTGTCAGAGCGAATCTCCCCCGAGAGTTCTTCGTCTAATTTAATATCCTTATTACTATGAATCGTGTAATCGCTTTTGACGCAACAAATTGTTTTTCAGGTGGGGCTATATCTCATCTAAATGGGTTATTGTCAACGAGTAATAATACAGAAGTTTTTATCCATGTATTTGGGCACAAAAAGTTAGAATATTTGTGCCAGAACTTAGACAATGTTTCTTTTCATCTTGTTGATCATGGGAGAACACTAATTAGCTTTGTGAAATTATTTTTATGGAAATTGTTTGTATTTCGAATTGAACTAACGAAGATAAATGTCGATTTAGTTTTTGTTTTGGATGCTGGTTCTTTTTTTGTCGGGAAGAAATTTGTGGTTATATCTCAAGATATGTTACCATTCATGCCAGGCGAAAAAAGTCGATATAGCTTCTTAACCTTTCAGCGTTACAGGCTTGAATTGTTAAAGATCTTGTCAGTGAGTAATTTTAGGAGAGCTGAGGGTGTCATTTTTTTAAGTGATCATGCTAAACGTGAAATTGAAAAGTATGTTCGTATTAAAAATTCAATCATTATACCTCATGGTATTGCACCATTTTTCAATAATAACTATGTTCAAAGAATCTATGAAGTCAAGAAGAGCTATAAGTTCATATATGTATCACATTTAGAAAAATATAAACACCACACTATTTTAATCAATGCTTTTCTTGAACTTGAAAGGAGGCTTAGTGGTGTTTTTAAACTTGACCTTGTTGGGGCAGAAGGAAGTGTCGCTGCAGAGATATTGGAGTTAATAAAAGAAAATGATTTTAGTGGTAAAATTATTAGATATTTAGGTCCTGTTTTGCACTCAGATTTACCCGGATTATATAAGGATTACGATTATTTTATTTATTCTTCTACTTGTGAAAATTTACCAGTAACTGTTTTAGAGGTTATGAGTTATGGGTTGCCTATTTTTTGTTCAAATCGTTCTCCCATGGTAGATGTTTTAAATGATTCTGCCATTTATTTTGATCCTGAGGAAGTTTCTTCGATTGTAAATGCTATCATTAAATTTTATAATAATTTTAATTTGATACAGAAAAACGTCGTTTTGGCAAAGCAGTCTGCGCTTGACTTTACATGGAGGTCATGTTCAGATCGTACATTTGAATTTTTGATGAATTTTTAGAATTCCGAGTTTTAGAGTGGTGGTCCTTTGGATAGTCATGTGTTCTAAAGAGGTTCTTTGTTGTCTTCTTCCCAATTGTTAGTATTTTTTTAATC
>JACCDH010007487.1_pt1 | contig 11319 bp, 11 predicted proteins | sample 7442481 | NCBI WGS metagenome assembly JACCDH01 (sample SAMN15323433, study PRJNA562643) | freshwater metagenome | isolation source: river surface water | place: USA:Blue River Watershed | collected 2017-08-15 | reverse complement strand
GACAAGCAGAACTGTCCGGGCGCGCAAACCGAATGCGCGCAGCAAAACCATACCGGCAAGCCCGAGCTGAAACCCGAGATGTGGGACAAGCTCAGCTTCTGGAACATGATGCTCGACGCGCCTGCGCAGCGCGACCAGGACAAGCCGGCCGTCGCGCGCGGCAAACAGCTGTTCGCGCAGGCGCAGTGCGCGGCCTGCCACGTGCCCGAGCTGAAGACCGGCAAGGTCGACGGCTTCCCTCAGCTGTCGGAGCGCAAGATCCAGCCGTACACGGACCTGCTGCTGCATGACATGGGCCCCGGCCTCGCCGACGGCCGTCCCGACTTCAAGGCCGGCGGTTCCGACTGGCGCACCGCGCCGCTGTGGGGGATAGGCAGGTCGAAGCAGGTCAACGGCAGCACCAGCTTCCTGCATGACGGCCGCGCGCGCGACCTCGCCGAAGCCATACTGTGGCACGGCGGCGAGGCCAAGCCTGCGCGCGATGCGTTTGCGAAGCTGGGCAAGCAGGAGCGAGACGAGTTGATCGCATTCCTGAACTCGCTGTAGCAGGGCGCTCAATGCATATGCTCTCGCATCCAATCCGCAAATCGCTCCGGCGGCAGCGGCGCGCTGAACCAGTTGCCCTGCATGGTATGGCAGCCATGCTCGCGCAGGTAGTCCAGCGATTGCTGGTCCTCGACGCCCTCGCCGACGACCTCGAGCCCCAGCGCATGTCCCATTGAAATGATCGCGTCGGCCACCGCCTGGCTGCCGCGATCGTGCGCCAGCCGGTGCACGAAGGCGTAGTCAACCTTCAACTTGTCGATCGGCAGGCTGCCCAGCGCCGCAAGGCTCAACGAGCCGACGCCGAAATCGTCGAGCGCGATCCGTATGCCGGCCGAATGCAGCTGCTTCAGCGCCTCGATCGCGTCGTCGATGCGCTCCGTCACCGCGCCCTCGGTCACCTCGACCTGCAGCAGCGACGGGTCGAGCCTCGACTCGCGCAGGATGTCGAGCAGGCGATGCACGAAACCGCGCTGCCGGAACTGCAGCGGCGAGATGTTCATCGCCACCGGCAGCAGCGACAGCCCCTCGCTGGCCCACGCCTGCTGCTGCCGACAGACTTCAGCGGCAACCCAGTCGCCAAGCGGGCCAATGGTGCCAGACGATTCCGCTACCGAGATGAAGCTTGCGGGGCCGATCGCATCGCCATGATCCATCGGCAGCCGCAGCAAGGCCTCGGCGCAGACTACCCGGCCGGAGGCGACATCGAGCACCGGCTGGTAGTGCAACTTGAAACGATTCGCCGACAGGCCCTCGCGTATGCAGGTCTCGATCGAGCTCGACAGGTCGCCTCGCTGCGAAAGCGCCTCCGTGAACACCTGCCAGCGCCCGCGCCCGGTTTCCTTCGCGCGGTACATCGCGAGGTCGGCGCGGTTGAGCAGCGTGTCGACCTCGATGCCGTGCAGCGGATAGAAGCTGATGCCTATCGACGCTGAAATCGACAGCTCGATCCCGTCCACCAGGATAGGCCGGGTCAGCGTGTCAATGACATGCTGCGCGACGGTCGGCGCGCTGTAGCCGCGACCCAGCCAGGGCAGCATGATCACGAATTCGTCGCCGCCCAGTCGTCCGATCAGGTCTTCATGCCGCACGCAGCCACGTATGCGGTCGGCGACCTGCTTGAGCAATTGATCGCCGACGTCATGCCCGTGCACATCGTTGACCGGCTTGAAGCGGTCAAGATCGATGAACAGCAGCGCGCCGCGGCTGTGCTTGCGGCCGGCGGCGGCGAGCAGGTGGCTTGCGTACTCGAAGATCAGCGCGCGGTTGGGCAATCCGGTCAGCAGGTCGTGCTGCGCCGCCTCCTTCACGCGCCGCTCCGCTTCCTTCTGCTGGGTGATATCGAGCATGGTGCCAATGATCTTGCGCACCCGGCCCGCATCATCGGTTTCCGCGACCGCGCGCGCGACCATCCAGCGATACCCGCCATCCCGATGCAGGATCCTGTACTCGGCGTGCATCGTGCCCTGCGGATGTTCAATAAAATCCAGCAGCATTGCCTTCGCCCCGTCGCTGTCGTCCGGATGGATGCGGTTGGCCCAGGTCTCGAATTTGTCGGGCAGCTCATGCTCGGCGTAGCCGAGCAGCGCCTTCCATTGCGGCGACAGGTAAATCTGGTCGTCAGGCACCGACCACTCCCACTCGCCGAGGTGCGCGATTTCCATCGCCAGCCGCAGCCGGCGCAGGGCATCGTCGCGCGTGCGCTCGGCGCGGCGGCGCTCGGTCATGTCGCGCATCGTCAGCAAGCCCAGCAGCGGCAGCCCGTCGGCATCGCGCACCAGCACGCCGCCGAAGCTGGCATCGAGCTGCCAGCCCTGCCTGACATTGCACATCAGCGCGTCGAAGTCTCGCAGCGGCTCGCCGCGCATGAGCTTGTTGATCGGCCAGTCGTGCTGCGGCAGCTCCTCGCCGCTGCGAGAGTAGAGACGGTAGTCCTGCGCAATCTCTTCGAGCTTCGTCATGCGCTCGTCCTGCACGGGATAGCGATGCATCGCCAGCGCGGCGCGATTCCAGTGCAGGGTTCCGGCGTTAGGATCGACGACGATCAGGCCTTCGGCGAGGTTATCGAGGATCAGGCGCTGGCGCTCCTCGCTGTCGCGCAAGGCTTGCTGCGCCTCTTTCTGTGCAGTGATGTCGGTGAAGATCGCGGTGCACTCGCTCCGGCCGGTGCGGTACGCATACACATGCAGAAATTTTCCGGAGAAGCCGAACCAGGTGTCGAAATTCGCTTCGCCGCCATTGCGCGCGATATGGCCGTAGATCGCAAGGTAATCCGCGTCGGGTGCGCGGCTCGATCCGAACACCTCGGTGAGCAGCTTGCCTTCCACCGCCTCGCGCGACAGGCCGACGATATGCGTGTAGCCCGCATTGATTTGCCTGATGCGCGCATCCAGCGGACGATCATTGTCGTCGTAGAGCACATGCAGGCGCACCACGCCGATGTCTTGCTCGGAGACAGGCCATTCCTTGTTCGGCATAAACGGAATAATTGATGAGCGGCAGAATCAGACAGACACCCCGCATCGAACGAGGTTCAACGGCAATGTTGAAGCCCGTTCTGATCTCAGACAGCGACGGGGAGACTGCGTTTCCGTCGCCTGCAGGAATATTCAGGCAGGACGGGAGGCCGCCTGCAGGCGATCGTATTTCGCCTGCAGCTCGTCGCGAGACTCGCGATGCTGCGGGTCGACCGGAATGCAGGCCACGGGACAGACCTGCTGGCATTGCGGCTCATCGAAATGGCCGACGCACTCGGTGCATTTGTCGGGATGGATCTGATAGATCAGCGGGCCGAGGAAGATCGCCTCGTTGGGGCATTCGGGCTCGCAGACGTCGCAGTTGATGCAATCGTCGGTGATCATCAGGGCCATGGTGGACTCGCTGCGCGTTACGCTGTTGCGTTGCCGGGCTTATTTCTGGTCGGCGATTTTTTTCTGCAGCCAGCGCTCGACCGACGGGAACACGAACTTCGACACGTCGCCGCCGAGCTGCGCGATCTCGCGCACGATGGAGCCGGAAATGAACTGGTACTGGTCGGACGGCGTCAGGAACAGGGTCTCGACGTCGGGCAGCAGGTAGCGGTTCATGCCGGCCATCTGGAATTCGTATTCGAAGTCCGACACCGCGCGCAGGCCGCGCACGATCACGCGCGCATCGTGCGCGCGCACGAAATCCTTCAGCAGGCCGGAAAAGCCTTCGACGGTGACGTTCGGATAATGGCCGAGCACCTCGCGCGCGATGTCGAGCCGCTCGTCCAGCGAAAAGAAGGGACGCTTGGACTTGCTGTCGGCGACGCCGACGACCAGCCGGTCGAACAGGCCGGATGCGCGCCTCACCAGGTCTTCATGGCCGCGCGTGAGCGGGTCGAAGGTTCCGGGATATACGGCTGCCACCATGATGCTGTCCTTCTGGGTTCATCGCGCAGAAAATGTTGCCTGCGCGAACATAGGGAAGCGCATTATGCCCTAATTCGCGCCGATTTCAGCCTCACTGTCCCCCACATCCGCATCCCGCGCAAGTAACGCAAAAAACACTTGCCCGGCCTTGTCGGAACGAACGATTTGCCAGCCGGCCAGCCAGTCGCATGAGGACGGATCGAAAGAGCGATCCGACTCAGCATAGACCAGGCCGCCTTTGGCCAGCAAGCGGGGACAGCGCAGCAGCAGCCTGGGCAGCAGGTCCAGGCCGTACGGCGGATCGAGGAAAACCAGGTCGAACTTGCCGGGCAGCGCATCGAACTGCGCCAGCGCGTCGCCGCGGCGCAGCGTGACCTGCTGCGCGTCGAGCTTGTCGCGCGTGGCCTGCAGGTGGCGCAGCGCGGCCGGATGCGACTCGACCAACACGACCTCGGCCGCGCCACGGCTGGCCGCCTCGAAGCCGAGCGCGCCGGTGCCGGCGAACAGGTCGAGACAGCGGCGGTTGTTCCAGCGGCGCATCTGCAAGTGCTCGAGCCAGTTGAACACGGTCTCGCGCACGCGATCCGGCGTCGGGCGCAGGCCATCAACGTCGGCCACCGGCAGCGGCGTGCGCTTCCAGTCGCCGGCGATGATGCGGACCTGGCGGGGTTTGGGGCTGTTCTGTTTTTTCATCAAGGCTTGATAGCCTCGCTGCCAACGATCACCGTCACCATTTTATCCATCGCCAGCTTGCGCCGGAACGCGCCGCGCACGTCGGCCAGCGTCAGCTTCGCGACCTTGTCGGTCCAGGTGTCCAGGTAATCGAGCGGCAACTGGTAGTAGCCAATGGTGGCGATGTTGTCGAGTATCTTGCGGTTGTTGTCGATGCGCAGCGGGAAGCCGCCGATCAGGTTGTCCTTCGCGGCCTTCAGCTCGGCCTCGGTCGGGCCGTTGCGCACGAAGTTGTCGATGGTGTCGCGCACGACCTGCAGCGCCTCGTCCGACTGGTCCTTGCGTGTCTGCAGCCCCGCCATGTAAGGCCCCGGCTGCGCCATCGGGCTGAAGTAGCTGTACGCGCTGTACGCAAGGCCGCGCTTCTCGCGCACCTCGTGCGTGAGCCGCGACACGAATCCGCCGCCGCCGAGCACGTAATTGCCGACCGTCAGCGCGAAGAAATCCGGGTCGCCGCGCGACAGCGCCGGCAGCCCGACCAGGATGTGCGACTGCGACGCCGGATGCGGAATGCGCTGCTCGGCGCCGACCGGTGGCGTGACGGCCGGCATCGCCGGCAAGTCCTGCCCCTGCGGCAGGCGGCGGGTCAGCTCGCGCGCGATCGCATCGGCGTCGGCACGCGTGATGTCGCCGATCATCGAGATCACCGCGTGGTTGGCCACATAGTGCGCAGCGTGGAAACCGACCAGGTCCTCGCGCGTCACCGACTCCACCGATTCGACGGTCGCTTCCGCGCCATACGGATGGTTGCCATAGGCCAGACGCCAGAACGCCTTGCTCGCGATGGCCTCCGGCTGCGTCAGCGCATCCCTGATCGCGGCGATGGTGCGTGCCTGGTCGCGGCTGAACAGGTCTTCGGGAAAGGCCGGTTGCGACAGCAGCCGGGCAAGCACCCGCACCGACTGCTCGCGCTCGGCTTTCGACGACAGGGTACGCATCGACATGCCGGCGCGATCGGTGCCCGCGCCGCCACCGCGCTGCGCAGCGACGTCGGCGATCGCATTCGAGATCTCGGCCTCGGTCAGCGCAGGTTCGACGCTGCCATCCGGCAGCGTCGCCTTCTTCAGCCCGCGCGCGAGCATCGCATGCGTCAGCGACGCGAGGCCGGCCTTGCCGGACGGATCGCGCCGGCTGCCGGCATCGAAGTCGACGTTCACGTCGACGATGGGAATCGTGTGGTTCTCGACGAAATACACGCGCGCGCCGTTGTCCAGCACCCAGTGCTGTATGTTCAGCGCCGCCTGTGCGCAGCCGCTGGCCGCGAACAGGCCGATGACGAGGATTTTTTTCAGCATGTCGTTTCCTTCAGTGACGCAGGCCTTGCACGCCCGGCTTGTTCTGCGCCTGCGCCGTCAGCGGCAGCGGCAGGAGCGTGGCGACGGTCAGCTGGTCGTCGGAGAAATATTTTTGCGCGACCGCCTGCACCTGCGCCGGCGTCACCTGCGCGAGGCGCTCGATCATGCGGTCGATCAGCTTGTGCGAGAAGCCGGACAGCTCCACCGAGCCGATCTCCATCGCCTGCCCGAACACCGAGTCGCGCTTGTAGACCTGGCTGGCGATCAGCTGCGCCTTCACGCGCTTCAATTCATCGGCCGACACGCCCTCCTTTGCGATGCGTTCGACCTCGGCGCGCAGCGCGGCCTCGAGCTGTTCCAGCGTGGTGTCGCGCGTCGGCTCGCCGGACAGCGTGAACAGCACCGGTCCGCGCGCGGTGCCGTCATAGCCGGCGTCGACCGAATTCGCAATGCGCTCGGTGCGCACCAGCTTGGCCGGCAGGCGCGCGTTGTCGTAGCCGTCCAGCACGGCGGCCAGCACCTCGAGCGCGAACGGGTCGTCGTCCTTTTCCACGTCGTGCAGCTTCGGCGCCTTGTAGGCCATGATCAGGTAGGGATTTTCGGCCGGCGCCTTCACCGTCACGCGGCGCACGCCGATCTGCTTCGGCTCTTCCTGCGGCTTGGTCCTGGGCAGCGTCTTCGGCGGGATCTTGCCGAAGTATTTCTCGGCCAGCTTGTGCACCTGCTTCGGATCGACGTCGCCGGCGATGACGACCACCGCATTGTTCGGCGCATACCAGCGCTGGTACCACGCGAGCGCGTCGGCCGCGGTCATGTTCTGCAGGTCATCCATCCAGCCCACGACCGGATGGCGATACGGGCTGGCCGTGAAGACGGTCGCGTTCAGCGCCTCCATCAGCAGCGCGATCGGCTGGTCGTCGGTGCGCAGCCGGCGCTCTTCCATCACTACGCGGATTTCCTTCGCGAACTCGGCCGGGTCCATGGTCAGGTTCTGCATGCGGTCGGCTTCCAGCGCCATCACCTGTTCCAGCCGCGACTTCTCGACCTGCTGGTGATACGCGGTGTAATCGCGGCTGGTGAATGCGTTCTCCCGCCCGCCGAGCTGCGCGACCTTCTGGCTGAACTCGCCCGGCTTCAACTTCTTCGTGCCCTTGAACATCATGTGCTCGAGCACGTGCGCGACGCCTGTCGTGCCGTTCTGCTCGTCGATGCTGCCGGCGCGGTACCAGACCATGTTGGCAACCGTCGGCGCACGGTGGTCTTCCTTGACGATCAGCTTGAGGCCGTTGGCCAGCCGAAATTCATGCACGTCGCTGGCCGCAACAGCGCCGCCCGGCAATAGCGCGAAGCTGAAAAGGCCTGCCAGCAACAAGGGTCCGAGTCTGAAGATCATGGCTTTTGCTCTGTTAGAATGGGCGGCCTCAGGCAGAGGCCAGACCGGCCCGATTTTATCCGCTGCCGCATTTCACCGCAGCGAACCCCCGATACCACTCCTGATGTTCAGCTTTTTCAAGAAAAAACCGCCCGCACCGGCCGCCGACGCCGCTCCCCAGCCCCCTGCCGAGGCCAGCGTTCCTGCGCCTGCCGCGGCCGAACCTGCGCCCGCGCCCGCGCAGGAAACGAAGCAGTCCTGGCTCAGGCGGCTGAAGGCCGGGCTGTCGCGCACCTCGTCGAACATCGCGACCATCTTCACCGGCACGAAGATCGATGACGAACTGTACGAAGAGCTCGAGGCCGCGCTGCTGATGGCCGATGCCGGCGTCGATGCGACGCAGTACCTGCTCGACGAGCTGAAGAAGAAGGTCAAGGCCGACAAGCTGGCCGAGGCGGCGCAGGTGAAGGCCGCGCTGCGCGAGCTGATGATCGACTTGCTGCAGCCGCTGGAGAAGCCGCTGCTGCTCGGCCGCGAGCAGCCGCTGGTGATGATGATCGCGGGCGTCAACGGCGCCGGCAAGACCACCACGATAGGCAAGCTCGCCAAGCACATGCAAAACCACGGGCAGAAGGTGCTACTGGCCGCCGGCGACACCTTCCGCGCAGCCGCACGCGAGCAACTGACGGTCTGGGGCGAGCGCAACGGCGTGGCCGTGATCGCGCAGGAATCCGGCGACCCGGCCGCGGTCGCGTTCGACGCGGTGCAGGCCGGCCGCGCGCGCGGCATGGACGTGGTGATGATCGACACCGCCGGCCGCCTGCCGACGCAGCTGCACCTGATGGACGAGCTGAAGAAAGTGAAGCGCGTGATCGGCAAGGGCTACGACGGCGCGCCGCACGAGGTGCTGCTGGTCATCGACGGCAACACCGGACAGAATGCGCTGGCGCAGGTGAAGGCCTTCGACGACGCGCTGCAGCTCTCCGGACTGATCGTGACCAAGCTCGACGGCACCGCGAAAGGCGGCGTGCTGGCCGCGATCGTCAAGCAGCGCAAGGTTCCCGTGTATTTCATCGGCATCGGCGAAGGCATCGACGACCTGCAGCCCTTCAGCGCCACGGAATTCGTCGACGCACTGCTCGGCTGACACCCAACGACCCATGTCCATCATTTCCTTCTCCCACGTCGCGAAGAAATATCCGGGCGACGTCATCGCATTGACCGACGTGTCGATGGAGATCGCCGAAGGCGAGCTCGTTTATCTGGCCGGCCCGTCGGGCGCGGGCAAGTCCACGCTGCTGAAGCTGATCGCCGGCATCGAGCGACCGAGCGCCGGCCTGCTGCTGGTCAGCGGACAGGACATGCGCAAGATGAACCGCACCACGCTGCCCTTCCTGCGCCGCAAGCTGGGCCTGATACTGCAGCAGCACCGCTTGCTGAACGACCGCAGCGTGCTGCAGAACGTGATGCTGCCGCTCCTGGTCAGCGGCTCGGGCGCAAAGGAAGCGGAGCAGCGCGCGCGCGTCGCGCTCGACCGCGTGGGTCTGGGCGACAAGGCCGGCCTCGTGCCGCAGGCGCTGTCCGGCGGCGAGCAGCAGCGCGTGTCGATTGCGCGCGCGATCGTGCACAAGCCGCGCATCATCCTCGCCGACGAACCGACCGCAAACCTCGACCGCGCCAGCGGCAAGCTGGTGATCGACATGCTGCAAGCCTTCAATGCCGCAGGGGTTACCTGCATCATCTCCACCCATGACGAACGCCTGCTGCAGAACGCCGACCGCGTGGTGCAGCTCGAGCACGGCCGGGTGATCGGCATGCATGACGCACAGAGCGAGGTGGGCGCATGAACTGGCTGCGTGAACACAGGCTCGCATTGGCGGCGGCGCTCTCGCGCATCCGCAAGACGCCGGGCAGCTTCGGCTTCAACGTGATCGTGATCGCGCTGGCGCTGGTGCTGCCACTGGCCGGCCTGACCCTGCTGGAAAACCTGCGCCCGATCTCGCGCGACCTCGCGGTCGAGCCGGAGATCAGCGTGTTCCTGTCGACCGAGGTCGCGCGCGACCGTGCACAGGCCATCGGTGCCGACATCCGTGAAGCGGCCAAACGTGCCGGCGTGCCGGTGAAGCTGGACTTCATCGACCGTGACAAGGCGCTGGCCGCGATGAAGTCGCGCGCCGGGCTGGACGATGTGGTCGGCGCGCTCGGCAGCAACCCGCTGCCGGACGCCTACGTGGTGCGTATTGGCGGTGGCGAAGACCAGGCCAGCCCGGATCGCATCGAACAGCTGGCTGGCGAACTGCAGAAAGTGCAGGGCGTGGAGACGGTGCAGCTGGACGCGGCCTGGGTGAAACGCCTTGCTGCGCTGCTCGAACTCGCATCGACCGTGCTGGCACTGCTGGCAGCGACGCTGTGCGGCGTGGTGCTGGCAGTGGTGTTCAACACGATACGGCTTCAGGTGTTCACGCAGCACGAAGAGATCGGCGTTGCGCGGCTGCTGGGCGCGACCGATGCCTTCGTGTCACGCCCGTTCTACTACATGGGCGGACTGCTCGGCCTGTGCGCCGGCGCGCTCGCGCTGCTGGCCGTCGGCGGCGGGCTGGTGATGATGAATGCGTCGGTCGGCGAGCTGGCCAAACTGTACGGCTCGAGCTTCCTGCTGTCGCCGCTGGACGCGGCCGCGGTGGCGCTGCTGATGGCGGCCAGCGCGGCGCTGGGCGTCATCGGGGCGGGGCTGTCGGTGCGGCGGGCGTTGCGGGTGGCGGGGTAAGGCGGGAAATCCGGATTCCCCATCGCGCAAGCCATTGAATTTCAAACAAATATCCCCTTCATCGGGATCAGGCGCCTCATACAAAATTCGCTCCTGATGTTACGTTTCGCCGTAATGTTTTCATCACGGCTCACACCCGTTGACCCAAACTCGACGTTGTTTTTACGATAAGCCAAACGGCCGAGAAACGTCACTGAACCCGGCATTAGCACTCCCCATCCGAGAGTGCTAATATTGGATTTGTGAGGGTCGCTCGTCCCGGGCAAGACCCTGTGATGTCCCACTCAGGAGAAACAATGACAGCTATGTCCGCATCGTCTGCCCTCGTGCCGGCCGGTCGCCAGGCGCTGGCTCTGGGCTTTCCTGCCGGCGTCGGCAACATTGATGCCTACATTTCCACCGTCAACCGCCTGCCGATGCTGTCGCAGGAGGAAGAGACTTCGCTCGCGCGCAAGCTGCGCGACGAAGGCGACCTCGCGGCCGCGCAGAAACTGGTCATGTCGCACCTGCGGCTGGTGGTGTCGATCGCGCGCGGCTATCTCGGCTACGGGCTGCCGCACTCGGACCTGATCCAGGAAGGCAATATCGGCCTGATGAAGGCCGTCAAGCGCTTCGACCCCGAGCAGGGCGTGCGCCTCGTGTCCTACGCAATGCACTGGATCAAGGCCGAGATCCATGAATACATCCTGCGCAACTGGCGCATGGTGAAGCTGGCCACTACGAAGGCACAGCGCAAGCTGTTCTTCAACCTGCGCAGCCACAAGACCGGCCTCGACGCGATGACGCCGGAGCAGGTGGATGAGCTTGCAACGTCGCTGAACGTGAAGCGCGAGGAAGTGATCGAGATGGAGATGCGCATGTCCGGCCGCGACATCGCGCTTGAGGCGCCTGCCGATGACGACGAGGACGCGAAGTTCTCGCCGATCTCCTACCTGTCGGCCGAACACTCGGAGCCGATGAAGGTGATCGAGGCGAAACAGTACGACCGCCTGCAGTCCGAAGGCCTCGAGCAGGCGCTGGCCAAGCTCGATGCGCGTTCGCGCCGTATCGTCGAGGCGCGCTGGCTGGCCAATGACGATGGCTCGGGCGCGACCCTGCATGAGCTGGCGGCCGAGTTCGGCGTTTCGGCCGAGCGCATCCGTCAGATCGAAGTGGCTGCAATGAAGAAGATGAAAGCAGCGCTGGCGGCCTATCAGTGAAGCGGCATTCATCCGG
>JACCDH011039644.1_pt1 | contig 11320 bp, 13 predicted proteins | sample 7442481 | NCBI WGS metagenome assembly JACCDH01 (sample SAMN15323433, study PRJNA562643) | freshwater metagenome | isolation source: river surface water | place: USA:Blue River Watershed | collected 2017-08-15 | reverse complement strand
TACTGGGTGGGGTTTCCCCCACCCAGTAACTAGTTTTAGCCCTTTATCGTGAGCCAGGCATTCGTCCAATCCTGGAAGCTGGTGCACTTGACGTCCTTACGTCCGTCAACACACTCTTCGATTGGAGTGGTCCATGGCCATTCCCTGGAGAAGAACTCCTCGTCTTCTGCAGCGAACTCGTCACAGTGAGCCTGAGCTTCTGGACTTGATGAGCAGAATGCGATGTTGGCAGGAGCCATACCGAAGTTCATAGCAATTGCGCCGTTAACTTCTGCGGTGCTGGTGTAGTCCATCCATGCATAAGCACAGTTAGGGTTCTTAGCGGTCGAAGACAGTAGCCAAGCGTCATACCAACCAGTCGAGCCTTCGATTGGCAGGGTGGTCTTGATGTTCTCCTGACCTGCGAACTTACGCAGAACCTCCCACGAGGTACCAACTACAACGTTGCCACCGACGAAGGAAGTGATCTGTGCCACAGGATCAGACCAGTACTCGCCAATAATCGAGTTCTGCTGCTTCAGCAATTCAACTGCTGCAGCAAGCTGAGTCTCATCTAGAGCGTATGGGTTAGTGATACCCAACTCTGGCTTGTGGTACATCAGGTAGACAGCAGCGTCAGCGATGTAGATTGGTGCGTCATATGCAGTGATCTTGCCGGCGTATGGGCTGTCAGCTTCCCAAACAACGTTCCAGCTTTCAGGCGCTCCACCAGTAACGTCTTCGTTGTACTGAAGAAGGTTTGCACCACGGCCGATTGGAACACCGTATGCCTTGCCATTTACTGTGTCATAAATCTGACCCTTCATACCTGGCGCAATGTCGTCAGAGAAGTTAGGGATTAGATCTAGGTTCAGAGGAGCAACGTCTCCACCCACGATTAGACGAAGTGCTGCGTCACCAGATGCGGATACGATGTCGTATTCGCCGGTGCGCATAAGGGTGACCATTTCATCGCTGGTACCGGCAACGCGAGGATTTACCTTGCAGCCAGTTTCCGCGGTGAACTTGTCAGTCCAGGCAGGCTCAACAAAGCCTGACCAGTTAACGATGTTCAGCTCGCCTTCAAACTCACCCAGTTCCTGTTGCATTGGAACATCTGGCACTGTCAGTGTCAGTTCTCCGCTGTCAGTTGCACAGCTTGCAAGAAATAGTGAAGATGAAGCAAGCAGAGCACCAAATGCTAGTTTTCTACGCTTCAATTTGTTTCCTCTCATTAGTCGGGAATGCTAGTTACGTGGGATTTCTTCCACTTGGCCAGCACTCGATCACCTGCGACAAAACCCTTGGTTTCGCCGGGTAATTCTTCATTTACTCGGGTTGCAATCATCGTTGTGCCGTTGGCATCAAGAATGTAAAGGCTGTTGGCGCCTAAGAATGCGGTGTCGGTGATAGTTGCCTGGACGCCCTGCTCATCAGCTGCCGGAGTTTCGGAAGCAGCAACCAGTTTGATTCGCTCGGGTCGAATGTTGATTAGTTGGTTTATGCCGGTAAGTGCTGCTGCAGCTTTTGGCTCAATGAGGTTTGAACTTCCCAGGAATCCGGCAACAAAAGCAGTGGCCGGCTTTTCGTAAACTTCACGTGGAGAGCCGATTTGCTCGATTTTTCCTGCGTTGAACACGGCAATCCGATCGCTCATTCGCATGGCTTCTTCTTGGTCGTGGGTAACAAAAATAAAGGTGATCTTGGATTCCCTTTGAATGTTCTTCAGCTCAACTTGCATTTCTTCGCGCAGTTGCTTGTCAAGAGCACCCAGCGGCTCATCTAGTAGCAGAAGTTTTGGTCGCAGAACCAGTGCGCGAGCAAGAGCGATTCTCTGACGCTGCCCACCTGAAAGTTGGTGTGGTAAACGGTCAGCCAGGTGTGCCAGCTTGACTTGATTGATTGCCTCTGTTGCCTTAGCTGCCCTCTCTTCCTTAGACAGCTTCTTAGCACGAAGACCAAATTCAACATTCTCTTGAATTGTCATGTGAGGGAAAAGGGCATAGTCCTGGAAAACCGTGTTTACTTCACGATCAAATGGAGCCTGATCCGTGACGTCTTGACCGTCTAGGAGAATGCTTCCTGCACTGGCTGTTTCAAAGCCAGCAATCATTCGAAGAACGGTTGTTTTTCCTGAACCAGAAGGGCCAAGCATTGAAAAGAACTCGCCTTGCGGAATGTCCAGATTGACGCCTGAGACAGCCTCAACGGATCCAAAGTTCTTGGTCAGGCCTCTAATTGACACACCAGATGAAAGGGCCTTGGTGCCCTCATCTAGCGACACTTGGCCATTTTGCGTATCTGCCATTGATTACACCCAATTAATTTCTATCTGCAACATCGCAGAACCTTAGCCTAAACCCCTACCCCCTGGTCGGCTGGCTGTCGAGGGTCGCGAAATTGTCTCGATTTGGTTACTACGGGTAACTTCTTGCCGATAGCCAACGAATAAATCCCCATTCTCAGGAATTACCGCAGATTGTGAAATAAGGCCGCTGCCCAGCCAGTTATAAACCCAATGGACATTTCTGGTAAGACTTTTTTGGTTTGTGGTGCTTCCGGCGCGCTTGGCGGGGAATTGGTCAGGCAGCTGCGGGAAAAGGGTGCCCAGGTGCTGGGAACAGCGAGCAACAATGATTCGGCAGCTCGCATCCCAGCTGGGGTTGAGGTCAGACTTCTACTTGATTACACCAAGCCGGAAAGCATCAAGACTCTCACCGACTACCTAGTCGCGTCCGCGGATTTGGACGGCATCATCAATGCCAGTGGAGTCGTTGCCTTTGGTGAGGCGTCAGAAACGCCAGCCGAAATAGTTAGCCAGTTATTTGCAATCAATGCCACGGGGCCGATTCAACTTCTCAGTGCCCTTGCACCGCTACTAGCAAAGAAGGAACAGTCTGTCGTTGTAAACCTAACTGGAGTTGTTGCGGAAACAGCACTTCCGTCAATTGCCGCGTACTCCGCATCCAAGTTTGCAATCAATGGTTTCTTGCAGGCTACAGCGAGAGAGTGGCGCAGGGCTGGAACCAACGTGATATCAGCAAGACCTGGGCACACCGAAACCGGTCTAGCGGATCGAGCAATCTTTGGCACAGCACCGAAGTTCCCCGCTGGAAAAACGGCTCAAGAGGTTGCTTCGCGCATAATTCAGGCAATCGAAACAGATGAGAAAGATTTACCAGCTAGTTCATTTTGATTGAGAAGGCAAACTCTTTTTCCTGATTAGCACCCAACGTAACAGCATCTGAATTCGAATTGAAGGCGTTTGCAACACAGCTCATTGGCTCAATTGCAAGCAAGCTCTCGCCACAGTCAAGACTTGGGCGATAGAGCATGAAGTAGTCAAAGCCTTTTTCTAGATTCACAGACAAAGAATAGTTTTCTGTTTCTAGCGTGACCGAGCTGCTTCCACTGAAGCAGTCATCCATTGCTCCCCCGTCATAAACAAGTCCCGGAATTTCTTTAGTAGCAATTGGAATCAGTTTTTCATCTGCGATTATTTGTTCGCTGAAATCGGCAGTTAGCTTGAAGTTGTCACCGACGAGAAAATATGGGTGAAAACCTAATCCAAAAGGTGCAGCACTACCCCTATTCCGAGCTACCGAGCTGACCCGAAGTTCTGTATCAGAAATCTCGAAGTTAACTTCAAGAGCAACATCAAATGGGTAGCTCTCGTCGGATCCAAACTGATAGGAAAACTGCAGGCTGCTCTTGGTTTGGCTCACCACCTCAAATGCTCGATTGAAAACTAGGCCGTGATTTGAGTTGCCGTCTTTATCCACGTTCGGTGTAGAGAAAACCCGGCCACCAAATTCGTATCTGTGATTAGCAAGCCTGTTTGACCAAGGAGCTAGGACTGGCCCGAAAAACATTGAGCTGGCGGCGTGAACCCGATCGATGTCAATTATTGGGGTGTCAGAAAGGCTCAACTTCTGCAGCGCTGCACCAACCGCCGAAAATACTGCCATACTGGTAGCGCTCTCGGATTTCCGAGCGATACTCAGTTGCTGTTCAGGGTGCATATTTGGCACTCCCTAATGTTATTGATTGACGAGTAGGTGGACAGCTTGAAGGCCAGAATAGACGGCAAGCTCTTCGACGGTAGAGACATTTTCTACTTTGACGATGAGTCTTCAGCTTTACTCACCACACGCAAGCCAGACACCAGGGAAGCCGCTGAGCGGCCGCAAACTGCGCAGTTGCGATTTGATGCACTGTCTTCCGAGTGGATTACCGTTGCAGCTCACCGCCAGCAACGTGCATTCCTACCGCCAGCACACGCCTGTCCGCTTTGCCCGACCACTAAAGACAACATAAGTGAACTTCCTGATCAGTTTGATGTTGCTGTTTTCGAGAATAAAGGGCCTGCCTTTGGACCCGAAGCAGATTTGATTGATCTTCCAAATGGTCAGCGGTTTGGTTTTGCAACAACCTCATTCGGTCGATGTGAGGTAGTCGTATTTAGCCCCGCTCACACCGGAAGTTTGGGCGAAATGCCGGTTGAACGTGTTGAGACTGTTGTCCGCGCTTGGATGAACAGAACGGCTGAACTGCAGGAAATCAAGGGTGTCGTTCAGGTATTTCCCTTTGAAAACAGAGGCCAAGAAATTGGTGTGACCCTTCACCATCCGCACGGCCAAATCTACGCTTATCCATTTGTAACCCCTCGAACCGAGAAGCTGCTGCAGAGCATTGATTCGTTCAAGGGCGATTTTTTTTCCGAACTAATCAAGTTCGAGCAAGCGGGAACGCGCAAAATAATCGAGACAGATAATTTCTTAGCTTTTGTTCCCTTTGCTGCGCGCTGGCCAATTGAGGCTCATTTGCTACCAAAGCGTCAGATCAGCGACCTCTCCCAATTGCGAGATGATGAAGCAAAGGAGCTAGCTGACGTTTACAAGAAGCTGCTTCAGGCTTTCGATGCCTACTACCAAACTCCCACTCCCTACATCTCAGCTTGGCACCAAGCCCCGATGATTGAAAACCGCGAAAGAATGCGATTGATGCTTCAGATTACCTCCCCTCGACGCGCAGCCGACAAGCTGAAATACCTTGCCGGTTCTGAGAGTGCGATGGGCGCTTTTGTTGCGGACATAGCTCCTGAGGAGACCGCTGCTCGTCTGCGAGAGGTGATTTAGTGATTGCTGAAGCACAGAGCGGTTTCAAAAAAACCTTTGGCTACGATTCATCTGGCGTTTGGTCTGCTCCGGGTCGAGCGAACCTAATCGGCGAGCACACCGACTACAACAACGGTTTTGTATTCCCATTTGGCATAGACCGCAGAACCTACGTCGCGCTTTCCCCGCGCCAAGATAAGTTGTGCCGAGTAGCGTCAAGCCTTTCGGAAGACATTTACGAATACGAACTCTCTCAAACCAAGCCGACCGAGCTTGATTGGGCCCTTTATCCGCTAGGGGTCGCCTGGACTATGCAGGCAAAGGCAAAGTTTGGTTTCGATGCCTATTTTGTGTCGGATGTGCCAGTTGGTGCAGGACTGTCGTCCTCGGCTGCAATTGAATGCTCCATCGGAATAGCACTGAACGAAGTTTGGGAAGCGGGATTCACAAAGCAAGAGATCGCACTCTTAGGTCAAAAGGCCGAGAACGAGGTTGTTGGGGCACCGACCGGAATCATGGATCAGACGGCCTCTATGTTGGCCAAGTCTGACGCTGCCGTTCTGATTGACTGCAAAACACTTGAAACTGACCTAGTCCCGCTTGGACTTTCAGATCGTGGATTAGTGGTAGCTGTTATCGACACGAGAGTGTCGCATCGGCATTCTGACGGCGGCTATCGCTCCAGGCGTGAGGCTTGCGAAAAAGGCGCAGAAATGATGGGAGTCGAATCTCTTAGAGAGCTGTCAGTTGCTGATTTGGAAAAAGCAAAGCAGAAACTGGAGGATGTTGTTTATCGACGTTGTCGTCACGTGGTGACTGAGAACCAAAGAGTTCTAGAAGCCGTGAAAGCTCTGCGCGAAGGGGAAATGAATCAGCTCGGTGAGCTACTACTGCAGTCTCACGCCTCTATGCGCGACGACTTTGAGATTTCAATTGACGAGCTGGACACTGCAGTTGATGTTGCGATGGCAGTTGGTGCCATTGGCTCGAGAATGACTGGCGGTGGGTTCGGCGGCGCAGCCATCGCCATCATTGATCAGAACAAACTTGAGAATCTTGCAATTGAATGCAAAAAAGAATTTATTGCGAGAGGCTTTGCCGAGCCAAATATATTCGCTGTCACTCCTAGCGACGGAGCAAGAAGAGACAGCTAGGGCTTAGCCACCACTGCAACACCAGCATCCACCAGCTCATCAATCGACTTTTCAACCGAGGCTGGGCTTACTCCAGCGGTTAGTGAGCTAATTACCCTCACATCCAAATTATGCTTTGCTGAATCAAGTGCCGATGCTCTTACGCAGTAGTCAGTAGCAATTCCAACTACATCAACCGATACGACTTGGAGCCTTTTCAAGAGTTCTGCAAAGGTTTCTCCACTCTCGGTTACCCCCTCATAGATGGAATAGCCAGGTGCTCCCTGTCCTTTTTTGATGTGAATATCAATTAGCTGCTGGTCGAGATTCGGGTGATATTCGGCGCCTTTAGTATTTGCAATGCAGTGCAGCGGCCAGGTTGAAACATAGTCCGGCGCAGAACCGTCCGATGGGAAGTGCCCGCCATTGGCATCTCCAGGGGTGTGCCAATCCCTTGAGGCAATGACATAGTCATAATCAGCTTTGTGCTGTTGCAAATACTCGCTGATCTTCCCGGCTACGGCTGATCCGCCCTCGCAGGCTAAAGCTCCGCCTTCGCAAAAGTCATTTTGAACATCAATTACCAGCAGAGCGCGAGCCATTATTGATTCACCAGAATCTTGCCGCAGCCATAGAAGCCCATCACGAGTTCGTCCATCGCCTCTTGGTTCTTAGTTGAAACTGAATTTCCTAGATTGAATACAGTGAAAATCAACTTAGAGCCATCCTCGGGGTAAAGGAAGCCGGCCAGTGTGTAACCGGTTCTAATCCAACCAGTTTTCGCAACTATCTTTCCAGCAGCATCTTCGAATCTATAGGCAAGCGAGCCAGGCGTTCCCGAGACAGGCATGCCATCTAGGATCACTTTGAAGTTTTTATAGTTTTTATCAATCAGCTTTAGCAGTTCATTCACCGTCACAGGCGAAACTTGATTGAAGCGTGAAAGTCCAGATCCATCCTCAACTTTCAACCCCGCCAAGTTGATTCCGGTTCCTCGCAGTGCAAGTTGATAAGTTCTGGTTAGCGAAGCAAAGCTGCCATCTTGTCCAACTTCCAAAGAAACCAACCTAGCCATTGCTTCGGCGAGAGTGTTATCACTCACTACCAACATGTAATCAATCCAGGTCGAAAGCGGAGCTGAGCGAACACTTGCTATCTCAATCGCATCTGCCGGAGCTGCGCCCTTGGACAAAGTTGCGGCACTGGCACTCTGACCAAGTGCTTGCTTGAAATATTCACCGGCTTTAGTCACCGGATCTTTCGATCTTGCAGAATCCTTCGAACCAGGGTTTGCCCTGTCACCATCAACCTGCAGCGCAGAGACGTAGGACATGTAGCCGTCAGTTAGACCGCGCTGGTCCCAGACGCTTTGATATTCGCCGTCGGGGCTTCCATAGATCGTGCTATCGAGAACAATCTGGCTGAACTGCTGTCCCGGTGCTTTAGCCTCAATCTGTCTTACTAGATCCGAAAGCTTGGCTGCATTTCGATAAACGGAGCTGGAGCCGGGGGCAGTTCTTGAAAGTGTTACATCCCCTGCTCCTACCAAGTAAAGAATCGAAGGATCTGCGCTATCGACATACACGCGTGTAGTGACTCGATAGTTTGGTCCAAGGGTCTCGAGCGCTGCTGCAGCAGTAATTAGCTTCATGACAGATGCTGGTCTAGCCGGAGTTGCACTTGCTCTGTCATATAAAACAGTGCCGGTTGCCGCATCAATAACCTGCGCCTGCAAGTCCAATATTTCTGCGCTCTGTTCGAGTTCTGTTACCGCACACTGAGTCGTCTCTGGAGTTGCGGATGGATCAATAGTGGATTCTTCGCTAGCAGAAGGGTTTGTTGAAGTCTCGGTCTGCTCAGTCCCACCAGCACTGTTAGAGCTTCCGCCACCTAAAGGACCAAGAAATAGACCCAGTAGCACCACCAAGCCAACGGCCAAACCACTGGCCACTCCGGCCAAAATCGGCTTAAGTTCTGCGTTAGATTTCACTCATGAAGCATAAACTCTGGATTCCATTTCTAGCGCTGGCCTTAGCAATTTCACAGCCAGCGAACGCTCACGACGAGCTAGCAAGTCAGTCACCTGCCCCTGGTGAGCAGGTTTCAGCAGGAGTTGTGGAAATCCGTCTTGAATTCAGTGGTGCTCCGATAGCACTAGAAGATGGCACTGGAAACGAAATTGTTGTCACTAAACCGGATGGAGAAATCCTCTACTCGGGCTGTTTACCAATCGAAGGAAACTTTGGAGTCTTGCCTGTAGATCTCGATCAAGCTGGAAACCACACGGTGGCTTGGCGAGTTGTCTCATCGGATGGCCATCCAATCAGCGGGGAGTTTACCTTCGAGATTCTGAACGACTCTGGCTACGTTTCAGATCCGGCTTTTAGCTATCCAGAATGCGGTGGAAACCTTATCGCTCCAGCAGAGGAGCCAGCTGATTTTTATTGGCTACTTTGGCTATCGCTTGGAATTGCTGCTGCGGCCGTCTTCTTCTTTCTTCGACCCAAGAAAAGAATGTAGATAAGCCAAGGCAGTCAATACGATTCCGCCGGCAACCGTTTCAAATCCAATGGCGAGTCTTCCGCCAGCCGGCGCAGCAAATAACGAGTAAAGAACATCGAGGGCTGTGGAGTTCATCAGCCCTGCAACCATTGAGACTAATGCAACTCGGCCAAGCCACCATTTGGTTCCAGTTAGTTTTCCCGATGACCACGTAATCAAAAGATTCAGTGCAAGAGCAATTGCAAGTCCACCTGCCGCGAGCTCCAAAGATGGGTGGTAGAGAAAACTAATTACTCCAACTAATGCGGCACTAACTGCCCAAAATAGAATGCTCATCGACTTCCCTAATTGCTAAACCAGTTTGCAGAATTCGTTTAGTGGCTCAACCTGGCCTGCCACAACGATCTGATTACCATCATTTAGAACTGTGTCGGGGAATGCTGGGACATATTTACCGTCACCCTTGGTAACAGCTACGACAGTTACGCCGTAGGTCGATCGGATCTTAAGTTCCGCCAGGGTCTGCCCATCAAAGCTTGGTGGAACTTCGGTCTTCACCATTACGAAGTCGCTGTCAATGGATACATAATCAAGGGTTTCGCCCGAGACCATGTGTGCGACTCTCTTGCCCATTTCAGCTTCGGGGAAGATTACGTGGTGGCAACCAAGTTGCTTCAGAATAGTTCCGTGCGATGTGGAGTTTGCTTTCGCCCAAACATTTGGAACGCCGAGCTGAAGCAGCAGTGAGGTGGTCAAAATACTGGATTCAATGTCAGCACCAATCGCCACCACCGCTGAGTCAAACTCGGTGATGCCGAGCTCCCGCAGAGTAGCTTCGTCGGTCGTGTCCGCCTTTACGGTGTGAGTCAATTCCAAGGCCATTTGCTGGACAATTCGCTCATCAGTATCGACACCTAGAACTTCGTGACCTGTTCGCATTAGCTCCTTAGCCAGCGCTGAGCCGAAGCGACCGAGTCCGATCACCATCACATTGCTGTGGAGGATTCTTTTCCTTGTCTTTTCCTTAGCCAATTAGGGGCCTTTCCTTTGGTAATTCATAGTGACGCTTGGTCACGCGAAGGGCTAGTGCTGAAGCTACCACCACTGGCCCGAGACGACCAATAAACATGAGGATTGCAAGCCAAACTTTTGCAAAATCGGGCAACTCAGCTGTAATGCCCGTAGACAAACCGACCGTAGCCGCAGCTGAAATGACTTCGAACAACAGATTGTCCAAGCTGAATCGAGTGGTTGCAGCTAAGAAAAGTGTGCTGATAATTATTACCGTGGCATAAAGAGCAACCAGAGTTAGTGCCTGTCGCTGAATTGACCTTGGGAGCCTACGGTTACCGACATTTACTGCAGTTTCTCCTCTGATCTCGGTATAGATAATAAAAATCAGAATTGCAACCGTTGTGACCTTTATTCCACCAGCTGTTGATGCGGAACCACCGCCAATAAACATCAGCAGGTCCATCCCTAACCAAGTTGCAGAATCCAGCTCCGACATCTCCAGCGAATTAAATCCACCAGATCTAGGCATTGCGGCCATAAACAACGAGTTCCAGATCTGTTCAAAGAATCCAAGGCTGCCTAGAGTTTTGGGATTATTTGATTCCATGGCGTAAATAAACACAGCGCCAAGCAAAAGCAGAATGCCGCTGGTACCAAGAGTCAATCTGGAATGCAGTGAAAATCGTCTTGGTCGACCATTGATTTGAGGGTTCAACCGCCAAATTTTCTCGTGAATTTCTATCAAGACTGGAAACCCAAGTCCTCCCACAATTACAGCAATCATGATTGGAGCAATGATGAATAGGTCACCAGCGAAACCGGTCATGCTTCCGACAAAGAGGGAAAAACCTCCATTGTTGAATGCAGAGACAGAGTGGAATAACCCGTTCCAAATTGCTGACGGGACTGAATAGTCATAGGTCACGTGCAGACGAGCACCCAGGTAAATTGCTAATGCAATTTCAAAGCCAAAATAAACCAACATTATTGTGCGCAGAAGGGCTGGCATGCTGTCAATACCGATGATTTTTGCCTCAGTGATTGTGTTGAGTCGATCACGAAGCGAGATTCTTCCTGCAATCAACAATCCCACCACTGTCGCGAAGGCAACAATTCCTAGTCCACCGACTTGAATGAGCAGCATGATTACAACGTGCCCAAAGCCAGACCAATAAGTGCCTGTTTCAACCACCGTCAAACCAGTAAGACAGACTGCGGAGACAGACGTGAAAAGTGCCGTTACAAAGTCAGCAGAGGTTCCGCTCGCAGTTGAAATTGGGAGAAGAAGGAGGATGGTGCCAAGCAATACCGCTGCTCCGAAGGCCATTACAACTATTTGTGCCGGATGCAGCTCTCGCTTGCGACTGGTTTGAGTCACTGTTTCAGCCTATGCCTCCGCTGCCCAATAACTAGGCAACCTAGTTACGATACACCTGCATTACGCTGGTAAGCAATGGAATCTCGGGTGTTTATCTTCGACGGGGACTGTGCATTCTGCAGTTCTGCCGCCAGAGTCATGCGAATAATGACCCGAGAATTAACGCCCATTAAGCCCTACCAGAAACTCGATCTACC